>JGI24702J35022_10000524_pt1 | contig 23246 bp, 13 predicted proteins | sample TergutTh196P4_FD_35022 | JGI IMG/M metagenome (IMG submission 35022)
AATGCTAGCTCAAAGGAAGGGCACTAAAGCACTTCCAACAAGACCGGACACAGCGTACCCAGCCCTCCTTATTTCCCTCCCTATTCTATTGGACATCCATGCCCTATCACCTGATACTTTGTTGCATCTCCCTTATATAGTCATAGACTGCCTGTATGGCATTTGCACCCTGCTTGGCGATGATGTCCACAATCGCACTCCCGACTATCACCCCGTCGGCGATCTTTGAGTACTCTTTGGCCTGCTCCGGCTGGGCAATGCCAAAACCGACTGCCACAGGGATGTCAGTGTAGCGCCTGATGTTCCGGTAGATGGCAGCTACATCGGTCGATATCTCCGAACGCATTCCTGTCACCCCCATTGACGACACGAGGTAGATAAAGCCCTCCGCGTGCTGGGCGATCCGGCTTATCCGCTCGCTTGACGTAGGGGCAATGAGCGTGACGATCTCGACCCCAAAGCCGTCTGCCACCGTCTTTACTTCCAGCTGCTCTTCAAACGGTAAGTCCGGGATTATCAGGCCGCACACGCCGATTTCGGCACAACGGGCCAAAAAACGCTCATACCCGTATACGAACACTGGGTTTAAGTAGGTCATAAACACCACAGGAATATGCATTTTTTCTTTTGTGGAGAAAACCATGTCAAAGATCCCGTCAAGCCTTGCCCCAGCTTCGAGGGCCCGAATGCTCGCGGCTTGGATCACCTCGCCCTCGGCAATGGGGTCGGAGAAGGGGATGCCGACTTCCAACAAGTCGGCCCCAGCCTCTTGCGCCGCAAGCATGAACCCGGCTGTTGCGTCCAGGCTTGGGTCCCCTGCCATCAAGTAGGCTATGAAGGCCTTTTTATCGACAAATGCGTCTTTGATGCTACTCATAGATTTCTTCTCCCCTGTACCTGGCAATTGCTGCCACATCCTTGTCGCCTCGGCCGGACAGGCAGACGACTATTATTTTGTCTTGGCCAAGCTCCTTTGCCAGGCTGTTGGCATAGGCGACCGCATGGGCAGACTCGATAGCAGGGATTATGCCCTCGGTTTGGGCAAGCAGCTCAAAGGCGCTTATCGCCTGCTCGTCGGTAATAGGAACATATTCGGCTCGTTTGGTCGAATGCAGCCAAGCATGCTCCGGCCCAATACCGGGATAATCAAGCCCGGCCGATATCGAATAGACCGGGGTGATCTGCCCAAAGTCGTCTTGGCAGAACAGCGACTTCATGCCATGGAAGACGCCGACCGACCCCCGGGCAACCGTAGCAGCGTGTTGGTCGGTCTCCAAGCCACGGCCAGCTGCTTCGCAGCCGATCAAGCGGACGGTCTTATCCCCATAAAAATCGTAGAAGCTGCCGATGGCATTCGATCCGCCGCCCACGCAAGCAACGATTGCGTCGGGCAGGCGTCCTTCGGCCTGCATGATCTGGGCCCGGATCTCTTTGCCGATCACGCTTTGGAAGTCCCGGACCATCGTCGGAAAGGGGTGCGGGCCCATCACCGACCCGAGCACATAATGAGTGTCGCTGACCCTTTTGCTCCATTCGCGCATGGTCTCGTTGACAGCGTCTTTGAGGGTCATGGTGCCCGAGGTGACTGGGTGCACCTTGGCTCCCAGCAAGTGCATGCGGTAGACGTTGAGCGACTGGCGCTCGGTGTCTTCCTTGCCCATGAAGACCTCGCAGTCCAGACCGAGCAGGGCGGCAGCGGTAGCAGCGGCCACTCCGTGCTGGCCAGCCCCAGTCTCGGCGATGATGCGGGTCTTTCCCATGCGCTTGGCAAGCAGGGCCTGGCCTAGGACGTTGTTGATCTTGTGCGACCCGGTGTGGTTCAAGTCTTCGCGCTTGAGGTAGACCTTCGCCCCGCCCAGACGCTCTGTGAGGTTTTTTGCATAGTAGAGCAGCGAGGGACGGCCCGCATAGTCTGCCAGTAACGTATTCAGCTCGTCTTGAAAGCCAGGATTGTCCTGGTAGTACTGATAGGCCTCGTCCAGCTCGATTAGGGCACTCATCAAGGTCTCTGGGATGTACTGGCCCCCATAGTCGCCGAACCTGCCTGGTTTGGCTGGCCTGTCGAGGAGGCTTTCTTCAATTAGGATGTTTGGCTGATCGGTCATAATGCTGACTCCTTTCTCACCAACTCGATAAAAGCGGCGATTTTTTGTCGGTCCTTCTGTCCATTGGTCTCTACGCCGCTGCTGACATCGACACAATAGGGGGAGAGACTCTTGATCGCTGCTGCCACGTTGGCAGCGTTGATTCCCCCGGCTAGAAAATAAGGCGGTCCCGAATAGTCCTCTAGGAGGCTAAGGTCAAAGGCCCTGCCCGTGCCGCCTCGGGTGTAGGCAGCCGAAGCACCAGCCGGGCATTGCTCTTCGGCAGGCGGCTTGTTGTACGTGTCAAAGAGCAGGTAGTCTGCATGCTGAGACAGGCTGATCAGGCTGGGCAGGTCAAGTAGGCTAGACATGTCAGACAGGCTAGACAGGCGGTCTGAGACACCGACGGCTTTTATCACTGGACAGTTGCAGGCTTGCTTTAGCCTGTCTATATAAACGACGTCCTCGTCACCATGTAATTGCACTATATCAATAGTATTACTTTCATATAAATCAACAATGGCCTCGATCTGCTCGTTGACGAAAACGCCGACGGCACTGATCTGGGGGTCAAGGGCCTGGCGAAACACTTGCGCCTGGCTAGGGCTGACTTGCCGGCGGCTTGGCGCAAGGACGAAACCGACATAGTCCGGAACAAACTGGTTTGCCGCCTGGATGTCTTCCTCCCGAAAAAGCCCGCAGATCTTCACTTTAGTCATAGCCTCACTCCCCTTAACTCTGCTAGCTTTGCTATCTTATCGTGCGCTCGCATCATCGCTTCACCGACCAGCACTGCGTCTACTCCCGCCTGCCGCAAAGCCTCGATGTCGCTAGCTGACTGGATGCCGCTTTCAGAGACAAAAAGCACGTCAGCGCGCAGCGTTTCGCGTAAACGCAGGCTATTGCCGGTATCGACTGCAAAGGTCGTCAGGTCGCGGTTGTTGACGCCGATCACGCGGGCGCCTGCCCTTATCCCCATATTCAACTCGTCCAAGTCGTGTACCTCTACTAATGCGGATAAGCCCAGGCTTTGCGCTATTCCGAGGTATTCGCGGAGAGCAGCTTCGTCTAGCAAGGCGCAGATCAAAAGAACGGCGGAGGCGCCTAAGGCTTTTGCCTCGTAGACCATGTAGCTGTCAATGACGAAGTCTTTGCGTAGCAGAGGCAGGCTCACGGCCTTGGCGATTTCTTGGAGGTGCTTGTTGTCTCCAAAGAAATAATCGGGCTCGGTGAGGACAGAGATGGCTGCGGCTCCGGCAAGGGCGTACTCCTGGGCGATAGCCAGGTAAGGGTAGTCACTGGCTATCAGCCCTTTGGAGGGGGAGGCCTTTTTGACCTCACAGATGAAGGCTATGTCGTCTGACCTCAAGGCTTGCTCGAAGGGGTAGTCGTCATTGACCGGAAGGGCGTAGGCGGCTTCGATCATCTCCTGCTCTGGGACCTCGGCCTTGCGGCGCTTGACCCGTTCGTAGGTACTGGCGGCAATTTGTTGAAGAATGCTGCCTGTGCTGGCATTTGGGCTGCTGGGGCTGGTACCCATGCCCTTTTGGGCAGGACCAGCCACGTTTGTGTCAGTTGTCGCCATCGTCATCATCCTTCATTGGAGCACTTGATGAACTCGTCAAGCTTGGCTGCCGCCAAGCCCCTGTCCAGGGTGTCTATCGCGACTGCGACGGCTTCGTCGACCGAGCCATATCCCCCAGTGATGAACAAGGCTGCAGCGGCATTGAGCACCGCCGCGTCCCGCATGGGGCCCTTTTTGCCGTTCAGTATCGCCCTGAGTATTGCTGCGTTCTCGTCTGGACGGCCTCCCCTGACATCAGCCAAGGTACAGCGCGAAAACCCATAGTCCTCCGGCTTGACGGTATACGAGCGCACCCATCCGTCCTTGACTTCGCAAATAAAGGTCGGGGCTGAAAGCGATATTTCGTCAAGCCCGTCCTCGCCATGCACAACCATGGCGCTCCTTACCCCAAGGTTGCATAAGACCTGCGCCAAGGGCTCGACAAGCTCGCGGTCATAGACACCCATCAACTCCATCTTTGCGCCAGCTGGGTTGGTCAGCGGCCCCAGTATGTTAAAAACCGTTCGAATGGCAAGCTCGCGGCGAATAGGGGCAACATATTTCATGGCGATGTGGTAGTTCTGCGCATATAGGAAGCAGATGCCGATGCTCTTTAAGAGCTCTGCGCTTTTCTCCGGCTCGAGGTTGATATTGACCCCAAGGGCCTCTAGGACATCGGCCGACCCGCACACACTGGACGCGCTGCGGTTCCCGTGTTTGGCTACCGACGCCCCAGCGGCAGAGGCGATAATGGCGGCAGTTGTGGAGATGTTGAAGGTATTGGCATGGTCGCCGCCGGTCCCGACAATCTCCAATGCGTCTACCTCGTGCAGCAGGCGGATGCAATGCGAGCGCATTCCAGCTGCCGAGGCAGTGATCTCGACAGTCGTCTCCCCCTTCAGGCTAAGCGCTGTCAGGTAGGCACTCATCTGCACTGGCGTAGCCTCACCGGTCATGATCTCATGCATGACCGCTTCGGCAGCCTCGTAGCTAAGGTCTTCCTTTTGTGATAATGCTAGTATTGCTTCTTTAATCATTTCTGTCCTCCAAAACAGTTAGTTGGTTAATTGCTAGCCGAAAAAGCCGGCGTTTATCCAGATCGGGACCATGACTGCCAGCGAGACCAGGCAAGCTGCGATATATACCGCCCCATAAAGGGCCAGGTGCTGGTTTTTCCAGGCGCTTTCGCCTGCGATCGAGACGGACATCATTGCCCAGGCGTTTTGATAGTTCATCAAGAACGAGTTGGCAGCCATGACGAAGACCGCCAGCCAAACCAAGGGATTGATTTGGTAGGCGTCATAGATTGCAGGGAGAATCGGGACCATGATCGCCATAGTCGGGATGAAGAAGGCGACGTCGACGAATCTCCATAAAAACATGATGGTCACGGCGGCAATGACGAATATGAAGGGGTTATTGGCAATCGGGGCGAGGGCCGGGACAATTATTCCTGCAAGCCAGGCAGAAATGCCGGTTTCGGTGAATATGGCATTCAGGCTGAGTGCCATCGCAATGAATATGACCAGGTCCCAGTTCGCTCCCACGCTTAAATCGCTGGTGTCTAAAACACGAAAGAGGAAAAGTGCAAATACCGCAGCCAGGCAAAGCGCGGCGTCTGGTATGCCATGCAGGCTGCTAGTCACAAACATGACAAAGACAGCAACAAGTATGAGGCCAGCGGTCTTCTCCCCCTTACTTAACTTGGCTTGAGGCTCGTTCTTGATGCTGTCGATGGCGTCTGCGCTGAGCCCTTCTTTCGGTTTTAGCAACAACAGGCTTCCGCAAATCAGCAAGGCCGTGACGAGCATCGTCGGCACGAACAGTACGCCCAGCCAGCTGTCGAATGTGACCAGGCCTTGGGTTTCAGGAACTGCGTTGACCATCCCCGAGATAATCGGGCCCCAAAGGGCGCCGGTGAGCCATCCTGAGCCTGGTATCAATGCCATGCCGAAAGCTGTCAGCAATATCAGCGAATTGCCTTTTGAGCCTTCTTGGAGCTGGCAAAGTTTTGTGCACTGGACAGCGATGGGCATGATAATCGCCACCCGGACGGTTATCGAGGGAGTCAAGATGCTGAGGATCACACCGATGATGGCCCAAGCTACCACGAGCGTCAGATACGATGGCTTGAACAGCCTGATAATCGCCAAGGCGATGCGTTTGCCCAGTCCGGTCTTTTGCAATGTGTAGCCGAAGAACAAGGCCGGGACTAGGGTCCAAATGGCTGACTGTGTGAATCCCGCAAAAACCACTGCGGGCTTGATGCCGATCGCCAAGGCAAAGGCCCCAAGGAAGAATCCGCCTGCTGAGTAGGGCAGCGAGAAAGGCTTAAAGATCCATACGCTGAGCGTTATCAGCAAGCCTCCAAGCATTAATTGGGCCACATCGTCGATACTGTTCGACAGTGGTTTAACGATTATCATAACTAGCGCGATCAACACCATCAAACCACTGCCAAAATATGGGATTAGATCACTCGCCGTTATTCTTTTACTTACTGCTGTACTGTCACTTTCGTCATCATGGCCTGCGCTCATGTCCTTCTCCTCATCAAACAAAGTCTGAGGTATCATTGTTCCCCGACTTAGCCAATCCGACTTGACCAGGCTGGTCCAAGCCGTTTGCTTGCAGGGATAAAAAAATCCCTGACCAAGCTGTCGTTTGCTTGCAGGGATAAAAAAATCCCTGACCAAGCTCTTGCTCAATCAAGGACGAAATCAAATCCGCGGTGCCACCTTGTTTCACGGGGATAAGCCCGTGCGCTCATCAGGATACCATCATATCCCTTGCAACTAACGCGTGCATCACGTCACGGAATACTCGGAGCCCTATAACCTTAGATGCCTATCTTCATGCATCCTTGACTCTTTTGACCATGCCCTCAGCAGCCCATTTGACTACCTGCATCTCGATCTGGCTCTCAGCTTCCCAGACTCTCTGTGCGCGCATTTATAGTTTTTACTTCTGCCTCAACGGTTTATTTGCTATTCAGTTGGCTATTTTTATAAGCTTTAGGAAAATCATTGTCAAGGGTTTTCATAGGTTTTTTTGGTAAGAAACAAGTAAAAAGGCCTGTTTTCGCTGATTAACAGCGGTCAGTCCAAGCTGCCAGATACCAAACAAGCGGCTCCCAGCCTACAGTCCGGAGAACCCCTATACCAAACAAGCGGCTCCCAGCCTACAGGCCGGAGAGCCACTTGCTCTAAAAAAACCAACCATCAGTCAAAACGCGCGAAACCCAAAAAAACCAGTTTTTACCGTCGGCAAAACGATGGATCCTAGTTGTAATAGTTGAACTTGATTTTCGCAAACTCGTCTTGTATCCAGCCATTGCGCTTGACGGACTCAGGGTTATCGATTGCCCCTAAGATAAACGCACCAAAGGCAAACCCGCCACCTGGGGCTAGTTCGTCACAGACGCGACGCACCTCGGCGCGTACTTCTTCTTCGGTGGTTTCTGGCAAAGCGCAAAAACCATTGCTCTCGAAGCCGCCACAAATGGCCAACTGCCGTCCGAACTCGGCTTTGATCGCAGGCAGGTCGTTAAACGTCGGCTGGGCAGGATTCCAAGCATCAAAGCCCATGTCCACAATGTATTTCACAAAGGGGGCAAAGGCGCCGCAATTATGATGCTCCGCCGGCAGGCCAGCCTCTTTGAACAGCTGCACATGCTGGCGCCACATCGGCTCGAAGATGTCTAAGAACAGCTCGTCGGAGACAAAGGGGGCACGCTCATGGGCGATATCGTCACCCATATGGAACATATCGGGCTTGAAGTAGTAGATGTACTTCTTTCCAAGCTCGAGGTTCAGCTCAAGTATGAAATTGAGAAGGTCCTTTACCTCGTCGGGCTCCTCCATACAGGCTACCAAAGCATTGTCAAAGCCCATGAAATAAGTAAGCATCATAAAGTAGCCGTTGCCGACCGATGCTCCACCGACCTTCAAAAGCTCAGGGTCGCGCTGGTCCAAAACCTCTTTTGAGGCGATCTCCCAGTCGATGTCGTCAATCCGTTTGGGCCTTTTGATGATGTCACGCCATTTGGTGACGTCCTCGAGGATAAAATGCCCAGGCTTGGGAATTGGCCCGCTGTTCGGCTCGACCACCATCGGCACTCCGAACATATCCTCGTATTCGAGAACTCCAGGCCCAGGAAAAGACATCAATCCCGGTACTCCGACCCCACATCCAAACACCATGGTCGAGGGAATAAACTCTGGAATCTCGTGGTTCATCATTCGTAAGTAGTTTTCTCTGTCGGTCAAACGCTGCTCTGCCATATCAGTCCTCCTTCAAATGTCTAGCAGTAGTTTCCTCGCAGTCGCAAGGCTAAACCATACTCACATTAGCCGAATAACCACGTGAAAACCGACTACATATGATTAGGTTTTTTGCTCAAACGAATTATACTATCAAGTCAGTACCTGTTTTTTGTGAACCTATTCCTTATTTCCTGTGGAGAAGACCCAGCGCCAAGGACTAGCTTGAACATATAGCCTGTTCATTTTCCTGTTCCTGCTTTTTTACTGCTGTATAGAAGGTGCGAGCGTTACAAAGGCGAGGGGGCCTAACGCTCTATCCTTACCCATGACAGATGAACGCCTTCTCAGCTAAGCCTTCTTTTCCTGCATCCTGCTAATTGTGAGACACGAACACCAGTTTGCATCATTAATTTGCTAGTATTATATTTTTCTTTGCCTAACACGTAATTTAAGGCTAAGTGCTGGAGATTGACGGTAGGGTACACCTTTTTCGGGAAAATTCGGGCGAAAATTTATGTTACTTCGACTAAGCAAATTTCTGACCAGGGCTTTTGCAAAACGGCCTTTTTTGAAGCAGTGAAAAAATTGTACCCTATCGTCAATCTGGAGCAGGCGAGGCAAAACCTAACGGATGCACCCGCTCAGGCGAGGCAAAACCACCCGGATGTACCCCCTAATGCCAGGTTTCAGCGAGGTTCCAGTCCCTGTTTATGTGATTTTCCGGTATAACTGATTTACAGCCAGGGCTTTCGGACTGCTCGTTAGCCTTTCTTAGCCCCAATGCCTTCATGGATCGTTCGGGTTTGTTGTTTCTGCGCTTCTCCCAAGCTGTCGGACTCACGCAGCGAGTGGCCATAGAGCTCCCACATCGGAAGGTTGGCCACAGCTTCATACAGCAATTGAGAAAGGTCGCTTAGCATGTCAGGGTTGTCTAGGACAAACCCAACATCTGTCAGCATGTTGATTGCGACTGAAGGGTCTGCCCCTAGTTGGGCGTTTTCGATGATTGCACTTGTCATGGTCTCGGCAAATGTCAAATCATTCATGCCATCAGGTATGAAAGTATCAAGGAACTGGACTAGGGATAAGACCTCAGGTGCCGTGCAGCAATAGTCAAACAAGTCAAAGCCCTTGGTGGCTTTTTTATCAATGTGCCTTGGTGTGGACTTCTTTCTTTTATGGATTAACTGTTTAATGAACGCGTTGGCGCTTGATTTGCTGTTCTCACTGCCAAGGCCTTCGGCTTCGGCCTTTTCCAGCAGGGCTGGATGGACAATATACTGCTTGCTTTGAAGCAGGTCTGAGTCGTCTAGATAGTCATCGTATGAAACTGAGTCAGCCCAAGTGTCATATATGACGTTATCGTATAGGATCAAGTCTTCCGTTTCAAACAAGACATCGTCATAGTTATAGATGTCGTTGGGATAAAACTGGTAGTACCGTTCACGAAAGTCATTAAACGACATGATTCCATAAAACGCCATGCAGGTATCCAGGCACTCTTTGATGCGAATCACCCGCCGGCGTTCCCTACTGATTTCCTTGAAGTCGATTTCCCGGTAAGTCTTGAAAAACTCGGTTGCCACATGCAAGACCAAATCGTTGCCGTCGGCATATAGGGTCAAAATCGGGGAAAGCTGCAACTCTAGGACTGCTGTATCGACCTCATGGACGGCTTGCACCAGCTTCCCGTCATTTTCAGCCAGTTGGTGGAAGACATCGAACTCCTCGTCAGAGCAATTGACCATGTATATTTCTAACAAGTCCTTGAACTGCCTGGACACAGCGGTCAGCTCTTGGATAAGCTCGGCTTTTTTCATTTGCGCAGCATGCGGTATGCCCATAAGCCCGGCCAGGCCGACCAAGTCGTCCTTATACAGAAAGCCCATGACTTTTTCGAGCTTGGCAGGAGGCGGCCAAGTAGGGATGCTTTTCTTGCCTGCGGCTAAAGCCTGGCCCAAGATTTCGTTTAGACGCCTCTTTTCGTCAGCCTTCAAGGTTTTCTCCACATAGGCATTTCGTTCCGCGAACTGCATCCCAGCAAGCTGGCCGAGGTGCATCCCCTCCGGCATGACGCTTTGCGGGTTCGCCTGCCGCGATTTTCGCAGGTAGTCGTCTAGTTGCTTGTCTAGCATACGGTTGTGCTCTTCAGCGCGATGGTACTCCGCGTTCTTCATCAGAACCAAAGAGCTGGAGTATACATACCCTAACGACTCCAGCCGATCGAGCTCTTCAAGCAGCATTGGTTTTTGGCCCTCGGTATACTCGTCAGAGAACTGGCGGATCATCGTGTCATGGACGATCGACCCTTCAAACGGCAACAAGGTGGCCTCAACCCGACAAGGCACTCGCCCTATCGTTTGCGAAAGCTCCTGAAAGATCCCCTTTACTTTATAGACCCGTTGGTCTTTCATGAAGTAGCCGTACCCGCCCTCATGCTTGACGACGACAAAGGCCCCGCCAACAGCCTGTTTCCATTCCTTTAGAGTCTGTCTCTGGGATAGAGACAGCTTAGTTATATTGCTATCAATATATTGATCTATAAACCCAACGTCGTTCCACAAATATTCCAACACCTCGCTGAGGTGCTCTTCAAAATCAAAGTCGTCGGCAGTCGAGCTAAGCGTCTGCTCGGTCACACCAACCGCCTCGTTGACATAGTCGACCAGGCCGCTGAACAAGGTTAGAAAACGATCTAGCTCAGCCTCGTTGAGATGCATCCAATCACCGTCCAAATAACATTTCCAGGCACGTTTGGACTTTCCTTTGGACTTTCCTCTGTAAAGCCAAACGTTATTCAAAGATAACATAAGCCGCCCCTTAGGACAGCCCGGCTTTGTGAGAATTGCCTTTGGAGGGACCGGCCTCTTCAAAGACAAATACTCATGTGGAGAAAACCGCCTGGGTTTTCTCCACATAAAGACCTGATGTAGTTGGGTGATGGAATTCTTAGTCAGTTGAACGCAGGTTTGTGATATAGATGGTTCCGGAGCTGTTTGATAGGCTCAAGTAGACCGGCGGGCTGTATGCCACCACAAAGCCCGTAGCGCCTGATTGGACGACGCTGTAGGCGTGGTCGAGGGATAGCCCGGTAAAGCTGGCCTGCCAATTCGTTGCCGCAGTCACAGTTTGGGTCTGGGAGCTGGGCACTCCATCGATGTAAAGGCTCAGGCTGACGCTTGCCGGGACCGCCGAAGGAGGCACTCCCAGCCACTCGATCCAAACCGTGACAATACCGATGTCCGGCATAGCGATACTATCATAATAGTATGTATGCACGTAGGGCACTTGGGCGCCCGATCCGTCCAAGACAATGAAACCCAGCGAGTCCAGGGTAAACACAACCGTCTCGTCTTGCTGGGGAGTGGTCTGAAAGGCCCAATAGGCATCCAGTCCGTCGGGCAGCGTCTGGTATTTTGTGACGCTTACAGTATCGTATCCGAAGTAAGGATCAACGATGACTTGGCCCTGCGCATCGAGGGGCGTTCCATAGACCGGCGAAGTGTCGGTATAGCTGGGCGTGTATGTCTTCGCTGTCTTCGTGACATTGTCGGCAGTCGGGGCATAGAGCTCCATTTGATAGCTTTCAATGACTCCCAAGCCGGTGTGCTTGATGAGCAAGGGCGTGTAGAAACAGTCCACTTGTAGGCTTAAAACCAAATACTGGTTGCGGTCATAGGCCTGGTCTAAGGCCAGCACCCATAGCTTGCCGTTGTCGCCGACATTGACAGTAAACCCGTAGCTGCCCGCCGTATAAGCCGTTTGCGCGTCAAGCAGGTCGCCAGACGAATAGGCAGCATTTACATAGGCAGCCCTAAACTCTGCCTCGGTCAAAGTATCGCTAGTGAAGTTCGTGTCGTTTTTATCAAAGGGGATAAAGACATACTTCAGCTCTCCCAACAGTGGGTCCACATTGATGTTTTGCTGCGCAGAGTTCAAAGCAGCCGGCACCTCGACTTGGACGCAGATATCGCTTGTCGGCATGTTCGCATTAGCATCCTCGACCAGGTAGGCCTTTTCTTGGGGGTTTCCCAAACTGACCTGGATGGGCCTGGTGCTTGGCGCTCCGCGCATGAACATTACCTCGTAGTTGTAAAAGTTGTAAAGCCCCCTCGCAGCGTTGTTGCCTGCGGTCTTCTGCTCGTAGACCGAATAGTCCCAACCCCAGGCGATCGACCCAGAGCCATCAAGGGAGGTCCGGTAAAGGTTGCCGGAGTTGTCAATGAAAAGCGTCGCTGACTGGTAGGTGTCGATCCTTGTCATAAAGGGCAGCTCGTTTCGGCTGGCCCCGGTATAGTCAAAGGACTCCAAGTCGACAACCATGCCGATCCAAGCCCGCTCCTCCGCCTTGACTGCCGGAACGCTCGTCTCCGTTGTCACTCCCGCAGGCAGTGCCGTGGTCGACCTGTTGTCCACGATCCAGGCCCCTGCATAGGAGTCCAAAGCCACATAGAAATTCCCTTGGTAGCGCAGGGGCGTGCCAGCCTGGCGGTTGACGACATAGACCAGCCTCCGCCCTTGGTCGTCAAGCGGATACTTGTAAGTATGGCTGGTGGTTTGCCCGTCATCGCTTGTCTCCATATATTTCTTGTCATAGACCGTCGGGTGCAGTCCGTCAGCCATTTGTGACCACTGGCCGTGGTTCTTATACGAGGCGAACTGGGAAGTGAAGCTTCCCGTCGAGGCCACACCAAAGAAAACCGGGGCCTTGACATCGTCGCGGTAGCCTTCAGTGTCGCCGTCGCCAAGGAAGCGCAACAAGGTCGCATCGCTTACATAGGTCGAGTGCTTCCCGCCGTTTACCGTGGTAAAGAGCCTCCCGTCAGTGCCAAAGCCGTAATTGACGTTCCAACCCATGTACCAGGTCCTGCCGTTGCTGTCGATCAGGTAGTTGACATACCTGCCGGCAGTGACCGACTTCACAAAAGGAGCCTCTTCGTTATATGGAGAAGAACTCAGGTCAAAACCCACCTTCTGGGGTGTGGTCAGATTGGTTGACGCCCCATATGGGCTGTAGATGATTGGGGCCTCGCTTAGGTTCGCTGGGTTTGTATACGATGTGCGCGTGTTGCCGCTCGCCACATAGCGCCTGCCCCAGATATAGGCGTCTCCTGCATCGGTGAGGGCCATGCTCGTGGCGGACTCGGCAGAGACCCCACTGACCGTCAGGTTTTGTAAGGAGGAGATCTTTTTAATGGTAGTCAGATTAGCAGTATTACCCTGCCCGAGCTGCCCGTTTGTATTGGTCCCCCACGAGTAGACGGCTCCGGACGAGTCAAGGGCTAGGCCGTGCCTGTCCCCGACAGCTATGTCGACGATATCGATACTGCTAAGGCAGCCGACCAAAGCAGCCGTTCGGTTGATCGAGGTTTTAATGTCAGGAATGCGGTTGTAGAGCCCTGACCCCCAAGCATAGACGTTGTCCTGGTCGTCGATGGCAAACACAGCGCACTCCCACTCGGTACCGCAGACTACGCGTAGTATTCTCTTACCGGCCAAGCTGCTCACAACGACCGGTGACTTGTTAGTGGCTGTCACTGTCCCATTGCCCATCTGGCCTTGAGTGCCGTTGCCCCAGGCATAGACGACGCCTTGGTCGTCCACCGCAAAGCTTGTATGGTAGCCGGCCTCGATGTCAATGATGTTGATGTCGTTGTCGACAAAGTAAGGGACCCGCATCATCCCGCCGGCATAGTCGCCAGTGGCTTTGCCGGTGCCGAGCTGTCCGTAGGCGTTGTAGCCCCAAGTCCAGACCTTGCCTGACGAATCGAGGGCCATGCCTCCCAGGTAGTTGGTCTCAGCCTGCTGGATGTTTAGGATTGATGCCTGCTCGCGGGTTGGGGCATCGATGCCGTTGCCTGCCTGGCTACTGGCTTGGCTAGACGGCATTTCGCTTGCAGGGTCGGCTGTGGCAAGGGGCATATTGATAAGCATGGAGCAGCTGACTAGCAGCATGACGAGCATGCGACATGCCCTTATGGATAAGTACAGTCTCTTTTGAACAGAAGCATCAGCTTCTGTTCTTGTTGTTATAAACATAAAGCTTCCTCCCTCATTTGGTGTTTTTAGTCTTGCGGATTTTTTCGCTCTGTTGAAAACTGGCCCGAGCACAATCGGGTTTTGCTTGGTCCTACATCACTGGGCTTTTGCTAAGAAAGGCTAGACAATCTGTTGCCTTGCTTCGTATTGCTCGCTTTGACCCTTTGCATGTAAGCTCGATGATGAATCTTTGTTCGCGGCAGTTGGCCTCTTGGTTCAAGTACCTCCCTTTGGCTGTGAATAGCCGATATGGCTGGCTGGCTGCATAAATGATCCTCCCCGCTCACCCCTGAATGGTGTTTAGTTTTCCTCTAAGCTCGGAGCTTGCGCTTTGTCTCGGCTTCCCTTTTTTTAAAATGACCAGCTCGTATGCTAGAGAATTCATTCACGATTATAAGTGACAAGAGCACAGGCCATTAATGGGATATGCCTGATTTTTGTTTACGGATTTGCGTTGAATATTAGGCGGAGTGGTTGAATCTCTGTCTAGCTTGTTGTTTTCCCCCAAACTAAGCCTCACCGGTTGATTGCTGCCCACCGGTTTTGCGTTTGGATCGAATAGCGATTATGCATTAAGGACGAGGATCGTCAGGTATATACTAGCTTTATTTTTTCCTATGCCTAACATATTTATTAAGGATAAGTGCTACAGAATTGCGTTAGGGTACACTTTTTCCAGTAAAAAATTTATGTTACTCTAAGTAAGCAAATTCCTGACCAGGGGTCTTATAAAACAGCCTATTTTAAGCAGTAAAAAAACTGTACCCAACCGTCAATCTTCAGCAAGCCTTGCTCGCGTTTTCGTCAGCACGCTCTCAAAAGCAAACCGCAACCTTGGCGAAACGGTATCGGTGTGGGCAGCTTACGTTTCAGGGAAGGGTAGAGCATTGCTCCCGCAAACTGCCCACACCGATACCGTTACGCCGCATGATTAGGGCATGCGCTTGTTTTTATTCGGATCGGACTGATAGACCATAAAGGACCCCGACAAGGAGAGCACAGTCATCAACGCTAAGACCATCATGGACGCATCTCCTGTGGGAGGGGTATTGTTTGCCCTCTTCGTGGGCTTGGGGCTGGTGTTGCCAGGCGTTCCTGGCCGGCCTGGAACCGACGGCTGACCCGGCTTGCCCGGTTCACCCGGATCGCCCGGCTCGTCTGGTTCGTCTGGCTGGTCCGGCTCGCCCGGTTCGTCTGGTGTTGGGCTGAGAGCCACCTCGCCGAAGCTGATGGATATGCTTGCAGTCGCATTGAACTCGTCAAAGACAGTAATCGTGGCTGTCCCAGCAGCAGCACTTGCGCTCGGAGTCCCAGATATCACTCCAGTTAAAGGATCTATGGAAAGGCCGGCAGGCAGACCTTCAGCCAAGAAGCGATAAGGGGCTTCTCCACCTGAAACACCGCTGGAAACCACAATTTGGGCTATCGGCTCATCGACTGTTTCAGCAGGGATGTCGAACGAGGGGTCATATATAAAGGTCAATGGCTCATTTATCCTAAAGCGTGCATCGGTATTTGTTATTAATGTGATCTCATTACCATGGGCGAGCAGGTGGCTTGGTATGTTCAGGCCTATTTGGGAGGTAGTGGCTGCAGCGGGGGTTCCTGCGAAAGTGAAGACGATATAGTCGCCTGTTGTGGCAAGCTCGTCGATCGTGGCCGTGACCCCGGACGGCAGGTCGACGAACCAGTCGGCAGCATCGCCGCCATCGGCCAGCGTGTCTCCGAACAGGGTGACCCGCAGGGCCTGTCCGCCGGGCAAGGAGGCATTGGCTGTCCCCCGAATCGTGGCCTCGCCGACCAGGGCAAAGCTGGTGGTGGACAAGCTCACGAAGAGGTCGTCAGGCGAGTACTGGTAGGAAACGTCGTAGGGCTCAGGGGCCGTCTCGCTGAACAAGCTTGTGCCGGCAGCGGCACCGCTGGGGTCGTCGAGGCTGAAGCTATACTTGTAGGTCGTCCCGTTGTTGACAAAAGCCAAGGCCTGTATCGCCCCGGTCTGTCCGGAAGCCGTGAGGCTGCCCGAGTCGAAACGGCAGGTGGCACTGCACCGGATGCCCAGGCTCAAGCTGTCGGACGAGCCGCCTTTGGCGGTCAAAGAGCCTCCCGACAGGCCCAACTCCTGGCAGTCCAGCCCGACCGACTCGGTACTATTGCCGCCAGAGGCAGCCAAGGCCCCGCCTGTCAACAGGCACTTGTCTGACACTACTCCAAAGGAGCCCAGGCTGCTCGAGCCTCCAACAGCAACCAGCTTCCCCGGATTGCCAGGCACGGGGTCGTACTCTTCTATCGTGAGGGACGCAGGGCTTGGCACCAGTATGCCGACCGAGGGCTCGCCTCCCTCATATGTGGAGACGAACATGTTGGTGCTTGCCCCAGCGAGCCTGACGGTTGCATCCCCCTTTAGGATGTAAAGGGAGACCGCGGAAGGGCTTATCCAGTCAAAGCCGCTCAGGGCCAACACGCCTGGCGAGGCGTCCCAAGTCAGCCCCCTGCCGGTCGTGAACTCGTAGTCGAGGTTTGCCTCGACCGTAGCTATCCCGGACTTGTTCAAGTACATCGTACCGGTGCTGGCATCGAAGATCAGCCCATGGTTGATGTCTAGGTCGGTTAGGCGCAGATACATGTCGCTCGGATCGTAGAGATAGGGAGTCCCCGGGTAGGTGTTAGGCAGACCGCCGGGCTTGCTGGGCGAGCTCTGGTTAGACAGCCATTCGTAGGAATTCGGCAATAAAAGCCCGGGTGCTGACGTGAAACCAAGGGCACTGGTATCAGCGCTGGCCTCGATACTCCCACCAAGCATGTTGACACTGGCTGCGCTGATCCCAAAGCTTTGCCCATCGGGCAGGGCTTGGCTTCCTTTGGCTTTTAGGCTCCCACTGGTGATTTGCAGGTCATATGCCGAAATCCCAATGGATTGGCTGCCTGCCTGCCCCGAGGCTGATCCGCCTGTCGCCACCAGCAAGCCTCCCCCATTCAGGTTCAAACTAGAGCCGTCAAGGCAATAAATGCCGCAAGTGACCAGGCTGTCGCTGGAGGTGGAGGTCAAGGTATTCTCCCCATGCAGAGTAACCTGCAGGTCGCCGAGGATCACCAGGGCAAAGGGAGCGGGCGTGACCCAAGTGAAGCCGGTCAGGTCCAAGACGCAAGTCGCGCCGTTAAACGACCAGGCAGTACCTTGCCCCTCGTTATATGCTATGTCTGTGGTATCAATATTTTGGTTGTTGTTGATGTCCAAATAGAACTGCCCGTATGTCGGGCTGGACTGGTCGGCATCGAAGATCAGGCCGAACTCGCTGTCTGCCCTCACATTTACCGGGAGGGGATAAAAGCCCTGGGTTGCCCCGTGCTGGTATGCGATGCCGCTGGCATCGGAGACTTTGCGCCACTGGACGCTTGTCTCCCCAATTGCTTGGAACGTTATGTCGTTTGACAGGCCTGGAAGGTAGGTTGCCCCGGCTGTTCCGCTCCAAGCCACAGCCAAGGCGTCGTCGGCGATGTTTGGCAACAGTCCGCTGGGCATGCGGATAACCGCATAACTGGCGCTGGCGACCGATGTCGTGACCGTGTTGCCGTAGGCGAACACGAAACCGCCGCTGAGGCTGACGCTGGCATTGGTGGCAGTGTTGGTCACATTGACAGCATTTCCCGTTGTCGCCGCCACGACCCCGCCTTTTATACTGACCGACGAGTTGATGCCGGCGAGGTTGATCGCATTGCCGGTGGTGGTGGTGACCAGCCCCCCGTTGACGATAATCGCCGCATTGGCAGCAGCCTCGCCTGATGTGGTTGCCGTGCTGACCGCGGTACCGCTGCCTGTGGCCTGGATGATCCCGCCGTTGATTGTGGCAACCGACGTAAGGCCGACCAAATTGATCGCCCGGCCGTTGATCGATGTGACTTCTCCGCCAGTGACAATGATGTTGCCGCTGGACTGCAGCACATAGGCGTTGTTTGTCAGGGCACGGATAGTGCCCCCGTTGATGAAGGCATTGTCCCCAAGGCCGCCGTTCATGTAGATCACCGGATTGAGGTTGTTGCCAGCCGAGTTGGCGATGTCCCCTCCATTGACAGTGACTGTCGACGCGCTGCCGGTGGAATGGATGGCACAGCTTGAGCCCGCTCTTACCTCGCCGGAATTGATCACGATGCTTGTGTCGTTTTGGGCCAGCCCGCTGCCTCCCCCGTCGTTGATGGCGTAGCCTTGGCTGTCAGATACGACCGATCCGCCGTTAAGCTCGATCAAGGCCCCCCTGACATCGGTTGATATCTGTATCGCCGTACTGACGTTGCTGGACGTGCTGGCGATTCTAGCATTCTCGCCGATCCTCAAACTGACATTGTTAGTATCGATGGTGACCGCATTGCCTGTCGTTCCCCCCGACACAATCGACGAGCCGTCGCCCAAAAACACGTCTATGGACACGGCGTTGACGCGTAGCGTACCCCCTGACCCGTTGTTGGCCAGCGAAACGCTGCTGCCTACGATAAAGCTGCATCTTTCAGCCGGACTGCCAGTCGCCCCAGACAGTGTCACTAAGTATGCATTGTACGAGCCCGTCAGGCTCGCATTCCACTCGACGACCGAGCCACTGCCAAACAGCAAGGCCTGGCCGGTCGTCATTGGGCTGACCAGACCGTCGATGTATACCCTGGCTCCGCTGGGAATGCTCAAAGTCCCCGAAGGCGTCCCGCTTAAATGGACCGTGTCGCCGTCAACAACTGTCGGCACGACGTTACTGTCCCAGACGTGTTCTGATAGGGGGAGAAGACCGTCTGCGGAGCCTATATCCTGCAATGTCTCGGCTTGGTCTAGCGCTTCTTGCCCTGCTTCGGCTGGCGGGGCGTCTTCGCGCAGCCCGTCAACCAGCGGGGCATCGGCTAGCGGGGCGTCGTCTAGCGGGGCGTCTTCGCGCAGCCCATCGGCTAGCGGGGCGTCTTCGCCCAGCCCCTCACCCTGCAGCCCCTCACCCAGCTGCCCCTCTGAAACAGCCTCATCATGGACTTGCAAGTCTTCTATTTGGCTTAGTCCGTCATCAAGTAGAAATGTCATCCCCGAAAGCGGGACTATCGAAAAAAGCAACAAAAGTGCAGTTGATACGCGTAGCAGTCTTTTTGATTTCATTGCACCCTCACCCTTGGTAACGCTAGACACCACATCATATTTGCCGCTATTTTACCAGTTAAGCCAAACTGCTGCATTTCTCGATGCTTTCGTTGAATAAATGCCAACCTATATAGGAAGTACTGTCAAACCCCTTGATCAAAACCCATTGACATGCTTAGCTGTCAAGTGTTTCTCTATTCGGACCGCTCGTTCATGTAGCTTAAAAATCTACCGGTATGCTTTTATGTTCGTTATAATACTATTCATTCATCTAGCTTTCTATCCTATGTCGGCAGTCTAAGTCAGTTCATGTTCCCAACCCTCACAAGCCTAGCCGCCTTTAAAAACTCGTTAGAAATTGTTTAGCCAGATCAATTCTCTGTTTAACACATCAAAGTTAAAGGAGAGCCTTGTAATGAAGATATTACCGTGATATCATATCGATATCGTTATAAAAGGATGGTGGCGCATGAACAATACAATCAGCATCGAGTTCCTAAAAGAGTACCTGGTCTTCCTGATCCCATTGTTTGCCATTCAAATTGTCTTGGCTGTAGTTGCTCTGATCCACGTGTTAAGGCATCCGAACTACCGCTTTGGCAACAAGGCCTTGTGGATCGTCATCGTGCTGCTGATAAACACGATTGGCCCTATCGTATACTTTGCCATCGGTAGAGGGGATGATTAAAAAGTCCGCAAGCGCAAGCAAGCAGGCTAGAGAGTTGGTTTAAATGGGCATTTTAGAGATCCACGACCTCCACAAGAGCTTCGGCAACAAAGAGGTCTTACAAGGGCTTGAAATGAATGTGCCGGAGCATTCCGTCTACGGGTTTGTTGGCCAGAATGGAGCCGGGAAGACTACGACCATGAAAATCGTACTTGGCTTGCTAAAGGCCAATAGCGGCGAGGTTTTCGTATGTGGAGAAAAAGCCGGCTACGGTGAAACGAAGACCAACCGCTTTATCGGATACCTGCCCGACGTTCCCGAGTTCTACGGGTATATGAGGCCGATGGAGTACCTGTCGTTTTGCGGCGAGATCACCAAAATGTCCAAAGACGACACCAAGCTCCGCTCTGAAGAGCTGCTCTCGCTGGTAGGGCTAGGTGGCGAGAAACGCAAAATCAAAAGCTTCTCCCGCGGCATGAAACAACGCCTCGGTATAGCTCAAGCCCTCCTCAACAGGCCAGAGCTACTAATATGCGATGAGCCGACCTCTGCCCTAGACCCTATCGGGCGTAAGGAGATACTCGACATCCTGTCGGCTGTCAAGGGGGAGACGACCGTGGTCTTCTCCACACATGTATTGACCGATGTCGAGCGGATCTGTGACTATGTGGCGATATTGCACCAAGGCAAGCTGGCCTTGTCGGGGCCACTGGACGAGATCAGGTCAAGCCGAAGCCAGGGAGGCTTCGTGATCAGTTTCGCAGATGCAGAAGACCTCGCCGATTTCGAGAGGGCAGAGTCGCTGAAGCGCTTGGCACTAGACATCGCAAGCGAAGGAAACACGATGACGGTCAAGGTCTCTGACACCGATTATGCAGGGCAGATCGTCATGGCTGAATTGGCAAGCAGGGGCATCATCCCTCAAAGGTTCGAGGTAATGGAGCCGTCGTTGGAGAGCCTCTTTGCCGAAGTAGTCGGTTTAGAGTAGGAGGCCTCGCTGTGTCCCATTATTTTACATTCGTCAAAAAAGAGGTCCTCGAAGGGCTTCGGACGAGCCGCATGCTGGTGATGCTGCTGGTTTTTCTAGGCTTTGGGATCTTAAGCCCCTTGACCGCCAAGCTGACCCCTAACCTGCTGGAACTGCTGGTGCCCGAGGGACTCTCCTTCAACCTGCCCGAGCCTGGGGCGCTGGACTCCTGGGCGCAGTTCTTCAAGAACACCTCGCAGATGGGCCTGATCGTCACAATTGTGGTTTTTTCTGGGATCATGGCAAACGAGCTCTCGCGCGGGACAATGATCAACATGCTCACCAAAGGCCTCTCCCGCAACGCCGTGGTCTTGGCCAAGTACACCTACATGGTCTTGCTTTGGTCGCTGAGCCTGGCGTTTTGCGCCCTGGTCACCCAAGCCTACACCGTCTTCCTCTGGCCCTCCGACAATGTAGCAAGCCTCTTCTTCTCGATTGCCTGCCTCTGCCTGTTCGGAGCGTTTCTGCTGGCCGTCCTCTTGTTTGCCGCTTGCTGTTTTGACGGTGTTCCTGCATGCCTTCTGACCAGCGGATCAGTTGTTGTTGTGATGTTGGTCGCTAATATTTTCCCAAATGTGGAGAAGTACAATCCCTTGTCGCTGGCATCGTTGAATGTCGAATTGCTAATGGGTGTGGTTAAAGCCGCAGACCTTTACTGGTCGATCGGTATCACAGCAGTTCTGACGGTGATGCTAGTCGTCGCCTCAGTACTGGTCTTTAGGAAGAAGCAGCTATGAAGTGCTTTTCGTAACCGGTCCAGCTTGTTGCTCATAATACTATTTTGTTAGTATTATATTATACTATATTTATATGTCTTCTAAAGCTAAGTGTTCCAGATTTGCGGTAGGGTACAAATTTTTGACCTGTTTTTATACTGCATAAAGAATCGCTTCGTAAAAGCAATGGTCAGAAAATTGCTAACTGTAAATAACATATAAACCGGTTCATCAAAATTGCGCCCAACCGTCATTCTGGAGCAGTACCCGTTCAAAAATGAAAGCGAGAATAGAAAAAGTTGCCTAGGCTGTCAATAATAGGTCTTTTTTATTCATAACGCTCTTCAAACTATGCATTTTGGACTGCCCTGGTCAATATAAGCAACCGTTTTGTAGCGAGGACGGTATCTTTGGGCGAAATCGGGGCAGGCCCTTCGAGAACCTGCCCCCAAACAGCAGCCTGGTCCAAGGCTATCTGACAACTTTCAAAGCCATGTCTGTGTTGTCCTGGCTTTGCCCATAAGCATGCAGGCAAAGCCATCCCAGCACCATCAAGACAAGCATTGCTAGCAAAAGCAAATAACCCGTGTCGCCTGTCGCTGGAGTGCTTGGCTTATTTGGCTTGCTGGGCTTGTCTGTGCCTGTGTTGCCGTTATCGCTACCGTTGCCGTTGTCGCCGCCGTTGTCGCCGCCACCTTCGGCTTCGACGATATTGAAGACTGCCAATGGGTTTAGCATCACTGCCAAGTCAAGCTCACTTGCCAGCAGGCTGCCTGGTATAACGATGTCAAAGACTGTCACACCCTCAAGCTCAGGGATGCCGCTGAAATACAAGGTAATGAACCGCTGCCCAGCAGACCCGTTGGCCAAGACCACGAGGTCAGCAGGCAGGTTGTCAAACCATGCGGACGCATTGACGTCGACAAGCCCAGAAGCGAGGGTGTCTCCACATAATAAAAGCGTCGCTTGTTGGCCGACTGGCAACTCGTCGCCCACTGTCCCGCTGACAGTGACGTCGGCGACCCTGGCTAGCCTCCAGACGATGATCTTTGTGAAGAGGTCGTCGCTGCTGACCTCAAAGGCCGTGCCGTAATCGGGGATGCTTAAGGAGGCGTCTCCGAGGCCGAAGACCGTGCCTGGGCTGGAGCCTGGGTCGTGGCCGAAGTCAGGGCTTGTCCAGTACTCGTAGCCAGTGGGCATTTCTGCGAAGTTGGCGAGGATGGCTTGGATTTCGCCTCTGGAGACGATCGTGCCATAGCTATAGTAGACGACGGTTTCGTCACCGACATTGCCTGCGGTGCTCGATGTGCCTATGCTCGGGTAGCCAGGCCCTATGCCGACTGCGTTGATGCCGCCGGTGGCATTGAGCACGCCGCCGCTGACGACCAGCGTCCCGCCGTTGCCGCCGTTGCCGTTGGCGCCTAGTACTCCAGAGCCGCCTTGTCCGCCGCCTACGGCAGCTGCGTTGACGCCGCTGCTGGCGTTGACCGTGCCGCCGTTGACGGTGATGGTGCCGCCGTCTCCGCCTGCGCCTGCAGTCCCGCCCAGGCTGCCCACACCGCCCGAGCCGCCGCCGATGCCCGCCCCGTTGAAGCTGGTCACAATGTTGCCGTCGTTGCTAGACCCGCCGACAGCTGTGACCACGCCGCTGTTGATGGTGATGAAGCCGCCTGCTCCGCCCTTGCCGGCATTATCCCCGCCGTCGCTGCCTTGTCCGCCGCCGATGCCCGCCGCAGCCAAGCCGCCAGTGGCTGTTACCACGCCCCCGTTGATGGTGATG
>JGI24702J35022_10000525_pt1 | contig 23240 bp, 11 predicted proteins | sample TergutTh196P4_FD_35022 | JGI IMG/M metagenome (IMG submission 35022)
TGCCGAGGGCGGGACTTGAACCCGCACGCCGCCTGAGCAGCTTGAGATTTTGAGTCTCACGTGTCTGCCAATTCCACCACCTCGGCTTTAAAGAACTTCAAAAATGAGAATAGTATTTTATAATAAAAGCGTTTTTTAGTCAAATACATTCATCGCCGAAATTGTTTTTATTTTTCAACTATCTTTCAAATTCAAATTCGAGGCCGCAGATCCTTACCAAATCGCCGGGTTTGCAGCCCATCTTTTCGAGTTCATCTTCCAAACCCATTTTTTTCAGTATATTCTGGTAGCGCCTCAGTGCGTCGTCTTCGGAAAATTTTGTCATTTCGGTTAAAGTTTCAACTTTTTTGCCGGTAACGACAAAAACTCCGTCTTCTTTATGGATTTTAAATTCAGGCTCATAAATATATTTTTTTACCGGCACCGTTTCTATCTCTTCTTCCGCATTAAATTTTAACGGTTTGTCAAGCATTTTTACGGTTTCCGCCAAAAATTTCTCAACGCCCTCTCCGGTAGCCGCGGAAATCATCATAATTTTTTTTGTTTTTAAGCGTTTTTTAAATGCCTTTATATGTTTTTCGCATTCCGGCAGATCAATTTTATTCAGCACTGTTATAATGTGTTTTTTTGAAAGGTATTTTGAATATTTTTTGAGTTCGCCGTTTATTATTTTATAGCTCTCATACGGATCGCTTCCGTCAAAGCCGCTGATATCTATTAAATGTATAAGCACTTTCGTACGCCGGATATGGCGTAAAAATTCCAAGCCAAGCCCTTTGCCTTCATGAGCGCCTTCTATTATACCCGGAATATCGGCCGCGACAAAATGTCTGCCTTTATAGTCGACAACTCCCAAATTCGGAGACAGAGTGGTAAAAGGATAATCCGCTATTTTCGGTTTCGCGGCTGAAATCTGCGAAAGCAGAGTTGATTTTCCGGCGTTCGGCAAACCTACAAATCCGACATCCGCGATCAAACGAAGCTCCAAATTTATTTCGGCCGTTTCTCCGGGCTCGCCTTTTTCGGCAATTCTCGGAGCGGTATTTTTCGCGGTTTTAAAAGAGGCGTTGCCTCTTCCGCCTCTTCCGCCTTTTGCGGCCAAAATTTTTTCTCCGGAAGTTTTTAAATCTGCAAAAAGTTCCCCGTTTTTAAAAATAAGAGTCCCCTGCGGGATTTTTATTATCAAATCTTGACCGTACTTGCCGTATTTATCGCTCGGCTGGCCTTTATGTCCGTCTTCAGCTCTAAATTTAGGTTTGTAAGAAAGGTCTAACAGGGTTGTTTTATGCGGGTCTGCTTCAAAATAAATATCGCCGCCCTTTCCGCCGTTGCCGCCGTTCGGCCCGCCGAAAGGAACGTACTTTTCCCTTCTAAAAGAAATACAGCCGTCGCCACCGCGTCCGGCTGTAAGAAAAATATTCGCCTTGTCTATAAACATTAGCTTTTAATTTACGGAAGAATATTTACGAAGCATCTGTCGCCGGACTTTCTTACGAATTTTACAGTCCCGGTGATTTTTGCGAAGATCGTATTATCTTTACCCATTCCGGCATTAACGCCCGGATAAAACTTTGTTCCGCGCTGACGCACAATAATTGCGCCTGCGGAAGCTTTTTGATCTCCGTATATTTTTACGCCTAACCGTTGACCGTGCGAATCGCGGCCGTTATTAGATGAGCCTTGAGCTTTTACGTGTGCCATTTTGCTGTCTCCTGATAAAATTACAAATACCGATTAATTTGCTTTGATCTTTGTTATTTCCAGCTCAGTGATATACTGGCGGTGTCCCTGCATTTTTTTGTAGCCTTTTTTCGGTTTTCTCTTAAAAACTATAACTTTCGGCGCTCTTTTTTGAGCGACAACTTTAGCTACAACGCTGGCGCCTTCAACTTTCGGTTTCCCTACAGTCGCTTTATCGCCGTCCGCAAGCATAAGGACTTCGTCGAGAACCACTTCCTGTCCGACCTCTGCTTCATTAAGTTTTTCTACTACTAAACTGACGCCTTCTTCAACCCTGTACTGCTTTCCGCCTGTTTTAATAATCGCATACATTGACATACTCCTTTGTAATCTGTATAATCTACAAAAATTGAAAAAGAAAGTCAAATAGATGAGCAGCGTCTTAAAAGGATTCTAACCATGTACTTATCAAAAAGAGTTCAGGCAATTAAACCTTCTCCGACTTTGGCTATTGACGCTAAAGCAAAAGCATTGCAGCAGCAGGGCGTAGACGTAATAAGTTTTGGCACCGGAGAGCCGGATTTTGACACGCCGGACAATATTAAAGATGCTGCCGTTAAAGCGATAAACGCAGGTTTTACAAAATATTGCGCGGTGTCCGGAACGCCTGAAATAAAAAATGCGATAATCAATAAACTTAAAAAAGACAATGAACTTGATTATACGCAGAACGAAATTATCGTTTCCTGCGGCGCAAAGCATTCGCTGTACAATCTTTTTATGGCAATATTCAACGACGGCGATGAAATAATAATACCGGCGCCTTACTGGGTTTCTTATCCGGATATGGCGATCCTTGCCGGAGCAGTTCCGGTGATAATCAATACCGGCGATAAAAATAATTTCAAAATTGATCCCGCAGAAATAAAAAAAGCGATAACGCCTAAAACAAAAGCGATCGTTATAAATTCGCCGTCAAATCCTACGGGCGTAACGTATTCCTGCGATGAATTAAAAGAAATCGTAAAAGTATGCGCAGAAAATAAAATTTTGATAATATCCGACGAAATATATGAAAAACTGGTGTACGATAATTTTAAATTTTGCTCGACCGCATCGGTGCTTCCGGAAGCAAAAGCAAACACCATAGTAATAAACGGCGTTTCCAAAGCGTTTGCGATGACAGGCTGGAGAATAGGTTATACCGCAGGCCCGAAAGAAATAATTTCGGCGATGACAAAAATCCAAAGCCAGTCAACGTCAAACCCGACGTCAATATCGATAAAAGCCGCGGTCGAAGCTTTGAACGGCCCGCAGCATGACGTTGAAAAAATGAGGATCGAATTTGAAAAAAGAAGAGATTATATAGTCGACAGGCTTAATAAAATGGAAGGAGTTTCATGCATAAAGCCCAACGGCGCCTTTTACGTTTTCCCGAATGTCTCAAAACTTATCGGAAAAACTTTTGACGGAAAAGTTATAAAAAACGATATGGACATTGCGGATTACCTGCTTGAAAAAGCCAAAATCGCGGTTGTTCCGGGTTCGTCTTTCGGAGCCGAAGGATATATACGGCTTTCTTATGCCACTTCAATAAAATTAATTGAAGAGGGAATGAACAGATTACAATCGGCAATCGGATCTCTTTAACGAAAATTTACCAAGATAAACATACTATCCCGTCGCTTTCAGCTACGGGATATTTGACTTTTGCCGTTTTCCGCTCCGCCTTCGTAATTTGCAATTGGGTTTCTCTAATAACCCTGCCTACGTCGGTCATTCCCGTGAAAACGGGAATCCATGTTTGCTGTTGTCGTCGATAAAAAAGCAATGTGGGTTCCCGATAACAAATTTCGGGACAAACTGGGTTTTTAGAGAGACCCAATTGGGACGAAGGAACTTTGTTCCGAAGTCCCCGTAATTCATAATTATTTCCGCTCTTCTCTCTTCCGTTAAGTCTTTTGCGTACACGCATTGCATTTATTCCACAAATATCTCAACTCTCCGGTTTTGCGATCTTCCCTCACGCGTCTTATTGTCTCCCTTAGGTATTGTCGCTCCGAACCCTACATAATTTATCTTATTTGCCGGTATCTTATTAAATATAACAAACTCTTCATACACCGCCCTGGCTCTCTGCGTTGATAATATCTTGTTTTGCTCAGCGCTTCCCGTACTGTCCGTATGGCCTTCCACAGTTATATTCTTGTAATCGAACTTTTTTATTGCTTCCGCTTCTTTCGCTATCAGTTCTTTTGTTTTTTCCGTCAGCTCCGCGCTTCCCGCCGCAAAACTTTCCATATCCAGACTGATCCTCTTTAGCATCGGCTGTTCTCTTCTCTTTCTAGCTTCTTCTCTTGCCTGCGCCATCGCGTCTTTATCATCCGCGTCTATAGCCATTTGCCTCTTTGCTCTTTCCTGCGCTTCCTTTATTCTTGCTTCATATTCCTGAGCCTCTTGTTTTGCTCTCCGCGCTTCTTCCTCTGCTTTCATTCTCTCTTGTTCGGCTATCAGGGCTTCTTTTATTAATCTTTCTTCTTCCGCCTGCCTTGCTTTTTCCAGCGCTTCCGCCTGCTTTATTGCCTCTGCTTCAGCAGCCTTTTTTTCTTTTATCTTTCTTGCCTCTTCGGCTTGTCTTGCTCTTTGCTCTTCTTTTGCTTTTTTATACGCCGCTTTCTTTTCTTCGGCAATCATTGCCTTTTTTGCTTTTTCGGATTCTTTTATCAATCTTTCCGCTTCCGCCAATCTTGCTTTTCCCAATGCCTCCGCCTGCTGTCTTATCTCTGCTTCAGCGGCCTTTTTTTCTTTTATCTTTCTTGCCTCTTCGGCTTGTCTTGCTCTTTCTTCTTCTTTTGCTTTGTCCGCTGCTTTCTTTTCTTCGGCAATCATTGCCTTTTTTACTTTTTCGGATTCTTTTATCAGTCTTTCCGCTTCCGCCAATCTTGCTTTTTCCAATGCCTCCGCCTGCTGTCTTACCTCTGCTTCAGCTGCTTTTTTCTCTTTTATTTCTTTTGCCTCTTCGATTATTATTCTTGCCTCTTCAGCTTTTCTTGCCCTTTCCTCTTTATGCGCCGCTTTCTTTTCTTCGGCAATTGCTGCCTTTTTTACTCTTTCGGCTTCTTTTATTAATCTTTCTTCTTCCGCAATATTTGCTTTTTCTAATGCCTCTGTCTGTTTTCTTGCCTCTGTTTCAGCGGCTTTTATTATCTTTTCTTCGGCTTTCCTTTCTTTTTCGGATTCTTTTATTATCTTCTTTTCCTTTCTTTCTTCTTTTTTCTTTGCTTCCATAAGCTCATCGCTGCGGAAAACATATCTTATTCCGGCATTTGCGCTCATATTGTTATAATTGTCAGCTGCGTAATATTGTCCGTTTATAAACAGCTTTAACTCCTTATTTACGCTTACTTCTCCTCCTGCGCCTATTCCCATTCCTATCCTGCCTTCTTTTGCTCCTCTGCTGTTAAATTTTACTCCGGTTTTCTCAAACTCGCTTTCTATCTCGGGCTTTCTCCCTTCAAGCATATATTTATTTTCTATGTTTGCATACAATAACCATATCCCGCTTTCATAATCCAATCCTGCTCCGGTTCTTACCGCGCTTCTCAAATATCCGCCTTCACTGACATCCAAATTATAATGTCCCGCTCCTTTTTCCTTAAACCTTCCGTATGACGCATTTGCCGTTTCTGCTGCGGCATAGGGCTTCAATTCTATATTGCCAGGCAACTTTATTTTTTTTGCCGCCTCTATGTCCGCGCTTACAGTCATCGCGCTTATATCTCCTTTCGCTATATCTCCCAAATACGTCATTCTTTCCGTGCTGAACCTGTCATAACTTCCAGACAGCATCGCTTTTAATTCCCAGCCGTTCTTTACATATCCTCCGTATACCCCTAATCCGTTTTTGTTTCCGTCGGCTCTGTGTTTTCCCTGCTCTATATTGTCCTTATTTATTTTTCCGTATATCCCGTACAGTATGTCTCCGTCGGCTAACCTTTCCGACAAAAACCTGTCAAAGCCGAAAATCACTCCAAGTGACGCATTTCTGTAATTTCCCAAAGAATTTTCATCGCTCTTAAAATTTTCTATCCCGCCTTTTATCTGCGCCCATAATCCCGAACTGCTCTTATTGTCTTCTATATGACATTTTATTTTATCGTAAATTTCATTGTTCGGGCTGCCGGCAGCCATACTCCTTATCACATTCGCTAAAAAATATCCCGACGTTCTTGCAAGAAAATCCTTTACTTCCGCAATTTCCGGATCCGTTCCGCCGTTTTGTTTGTCCCTCAGCTGCGCCAGTATCGCCGCCCAATTTCCCGGATTTTCCGATATCCTGTCAAATGCTTTTGCAGTTTCGCTTTGATTATATGTCAGCGGTTTCAAAGTTCTAAATTCCGTCACGCTTTTTCCGTCAACTATCAGTTTCACTATATTGTTTTCATATTTTAGTTCATACGTTAAACCGCTGCTGTTTATCGAACTGCTTGCAAATACTCCGCTCAGCAAACCTGCGGTTATCAAATCGTATTCTTTATTATCGTATATTCCCAGTTCCGCAAAAACGGCTATATTCCCGTCTATATACGCCGTTGCTCCAGCCGTTATTTCGTCATTGCTGCCGTCGGGAAATATATCCATTTTCAAATCAAGCCTGCTTGCAAAATTACCGTTTGTTTCCGCTTTGTTTACCGTCCGGTTATGCATATCCAATGCGCTCGTGCTTCCAAGTTCAAGGGCTCTTCCTCTATATGCCGCATCCGCCATCATTATTATGTCGCCGCCGGTTATATTGAAATTGCCGTATATTTCATTAATGCCGCCTAAATACATCGCTCCCGTACCGCTTTTGTTTATCTCTATCCCGCTTCCGGAAGCAGCGCTTAATATTCCGCTTTCAAATCTTACCGCATTGCTTCCGCTTATATTTAACCGCGCAGAAACATCCATATATACGTCGTTTGGCATACCGTCGGCAGTATTTCTTCTAAACAATACTTCGCCGCCGTCAGTATCAAATGTTACTGCGCCGTACGCTATATATAATGCCCCGCCTTTGTCGCCGGCTTCGTTTCCTTCAAATTTTATTTCACCGCCGCTGAAATTAGCGTTTCCGGTGTACGCATACACTGCTCCTCCCGTATCGGCGCTATTGTTTATAAAACTTACTGCGGCAGAAGTAAAATTTATTGCCGCATTACCCGCATTATAAACCGCCCCGCCGAAATCCGCTCTGTTTCCGGTAAACATTATATCGGCATCCGTAAAGTTCATTACCGAAGGATACCAATCATTGTATATCGCCCCGCCGAACTCTGCCGTATTGCCGCTGAAGGTTACGGTACTGCCGGTAAATGAGATCGTTGCATTATTGCCATTATATATCGCTCCGGCATAAACTGCCGTATTACTGCTGAAAGTTATATCGGCGTTTGTGAATATTATTGTTGAATTGTCTGCATTGTATATCGCTCCGCCTGTATTTATAGCTTCATTTTCGATAAAAATTATATCCCCGTTTGTAAATGTCATTATTGAATTAGTCAAATTGTATATCGCTCCGCCTGTATTTGCCGTATTGCCGCTGAAGGTTATGGTATTTCCGTCAAATGAGGTTATTGAATTATAATAATTGTATACCGCGCCGCCGCTTCCGTTTACCGCGGTATTTTCAATAAATCTTACATCGGCATTTGTGAATAAGGCCATTGCTGTAAAATAATTGAATATCGCTCCGCCTGCACTTGCCGTATTGCTGCTGAAGGTCACGGTACTTCCCGTAAATGAGATCGTTGAATTATAATTACTGTATACCGCGCCGCCGCTTCCGCTTACCGCGGTATTCCCGATAAATCTTACATCGGCATTTGTGAATAAGGCCATTGCTACATTATAATTGAATATCGCTCCGCCGTCATAAGCTGACGTATTGTTATTAAACGCCGCATTGCCGTTTATGAATGCTATTGTTGAATTAGCGATACCGTATACCGCTCCGCCTTGATACGCCGTATTGCTGTCGAATGTTACATTGCCGTTTGTAAATGTCACAGCGGAATTATAGCCATTGTATACTGCGCCGGCGCTTCCGCTTACCGCGGCATTTCCGATAAATCTTGCATCGGCATTTGTTAAGGCCATTATTGAATTAGTCTCATTGTATATCGCTCCCCCTGTGTATGCCGTATTGCTGCTGAAGGTTACCATACCTCCGGCAAATGAAACTGTTGAATTATAATTGCGTATCGCTCCGCCCCAGTCTGACGAATTGCCGCTGAAAGCTGCGGCGCCTCCGGCAAATGAGATTATTGAACCGGCAGCATTGTATATAGCCCCGCCGCTGCCTGCCGTCACGCTATTGTTCATAAAAGATACGCCGCCCATATTTATTGCCCCGCTATTTAATATTGCTCCTCCGTCCATTCCGTATTTGTAAAAATTTTTAAAGATCAAATTTTCTATCGTGATCGTCTGCATGGACGCTATCGTAAGCCCTTTGCCAGCCAACCCCTTTGAATCTATCGCATACTTGCCGCCGTTATGTCCGGACATTGTAAAATCGGAAAAATCCGGAAAACCGAACGCATCGTCGTCGCCTGCTGCTGCCGTTATATCTTCGGTTAAATATATCGTATTTCCGGATGTTACAGCTTTGTACGCCGCTACAAACATATTCCACGGACCAATATTGTGATATGTCAATAATCCCATATAATTATATCCGCCTGCATAACTTCCGGGCTGCCATACAAAAGCATAGCTCGTCGTGCTTCCGGATACCGCATCATATATAATATTGTTATCGCTAAACATTCCGTTTATATTGTTTGAATAAAAAACTGCCGTGCTGTATCTTCCGTAACTAAGCGCTGCCGCCGTTACATTGTTTATATATAATTTGCTGCTTGCCGTATTTATCGTTATACTGTCAAAATATATTATGCTTGTAAGCGAGCCTATAAAATCCACATCCAAAGCCAGCGTTCCGTCTTCCCCTATGTCCATACGGCTTATCCTTGCCGATGTGGAAAAATGCACGTTTCCGCCGGTTAAATAAAAATTTCCTGCAAAATCCGTTTTTGAGCCCGCTTCAAAATGCACTTTTCCCGCGCCCGATTTGTTTATATCGCCGACGCCTTCTATTCCGCCGCCGAATATTACATTTCCGGCTCCGGTTATGTTTATTGTCGCGCCCTCAATATTGTATATGTCTCTGCCGGCGGATGCATAATTATTACTGAATATTACCGTGTTCCCAAATGCCGTATCAAAATTTATTTGACCGGATGCATTGTATATAGCTCCTCCCAAGGTCGCCATATTGCCGCTAAATGTTATATTGCCGTTTGTAAACGTCAATGCCGCATTATCCGTATTATTACATACCGCTCCGCCCGTGTTTGCCGAATTGCCATTAAAAGTTACGGCGGAGTTTGTGAAAACTATGACTGAACTATTAGAATTGAATATCGCGCCGCCGCTAGAATTTGACATATTACCGCTGAAAGCTGCATTGCTGTTTGTAAACGTCAATGCTGAATTACCTGTGTTATATATCGCTCCGCCGATATTTGCCGTATTGCTGCTAAAGATTACATCATCGTTTGCAAATGTCATTGCCGTATTATTGTTGGATATCGCGCCGCCGCCATATGCCGCATTGCTGCTGAAGATTACGGTACTTTCGGCAAATGAGATTATTGAATCGCTTGTGTTGTACATCGCACCGCCGATGTTGTTTGCCGTATTGCTGCTAAATATTATATCGCTGCTTGTAAACATCATTGCTGAATTACTATTGTATATCGCGCCGCCGTTCCAATATATTACCGTATTTCCGTTGAAAGCTGCAGTACTGTTCGCGAATGTTATTGTTGAATTGTCTGCATTGTATATCGCTCCGCCTTGATACGCCGAGTTGCCGTTAAAAGTTGCATAATTCCCATCAAAAAAAATTGTTGAATTATATTCATTTAATATCGCTCCGCCGTTCCCATATATTGCCGTATTTCCGTTGAAAGCTTCAGTACTGTTCGCGAATGTTATTGTTGAATTGTTTGTATTGAATATCGCTCCGCCTTGATACGCCGAGTTGCCGTTAAAAGTTGCATAATTTCCATCAAAAAAAATTGTTGAATTATATTCATTTAATATCGCTCCGCCGTTGTTATTTGTCGTATTGCTGCTAAATATTATATCGCTGCTTGTAAACATTATTACTGCAGTACTATTGTATATCGCGCCGCCGTTCCCATATGCCGTATTTCCGTTGAAAGCTGCAGTACCGTTCGTGAATGTTATTGTTGAATATTTTGTATTGAATATCGCTCCTCCGTCCCAATTTGCCGTATTGCCGTTAAAAGTTACGGGACTTCCATCGAATAAAATTGTTGAATTGTCTGTATTGAATATCGTGCCGCCCGAGTCGCTTGCCGTATTGCCGTTAAAAGTTACATAATTCCCATCAAAAAAAATTGTTGAATTATATTCATTTAATACCGCGCCGGCGCGCCCGGCTGCCGCATTACCGATGAAAGACACAGTGCTTCCCGCAAACAAAGACGTTGAATTATAATTATGCATCACTCCGTCTGAAATTGTCGTATTTCCGCTGAAAATTACAGTACTGTTCGTGAATATCGTTGTTAAATTGACTGCATCGATCGCGACGCTAAAGTCTGCCGTATTGCTGCTGAAAGTTACGGCGCTGTTTGTGAATGTCATTGTTGAATTGCCTGCATTGATCGCGGCTCCAAAAGTTGCCGTATTGCCGCTGAACGTTACAGCGCTGTTCGTGAATGTCATTATTGAATCGTTTGCATTGACCGCTCCGCCGCTATTTGCCGTATTGCCGCTGAAAGTTACAGTACTGTTCGTGAATGTCATTATTGAATCGTTTGCCTTGACCGCTCCGCCGCTGTTATCTGCGAAATTATTATAAAAGTTTATCGTATCCGTAAAATTTACCTCGGAAGCGTTTGATAAAATCGCTCCGCCGCTTGCCGACGTACTGGCAAAATTCGCAAAATTTATATTATTGAATGTTACCGATGAACCGTCAAATATAAAACCAAGTCCGTCTTTTCCCGCAGAATTGAGCGTATACCCGTATCCGTCTATCGTAATATTATCGTATCCCGGCAGACCGAACGGCTCATTGCCTCCTGCTGACGCCGTTATGCTGCCTGACAAACTTATCGCATCTCCGGGCATTACCGCTTTGTATGCAGCCACGAAAGTATTCCACGGGCCAATATCGTAATGCGTCAATAAGCCCATATAACTGTATCCGCCTGCATAATTTCCATACTGCCATGCTAAATTATAAATGCCGCTTATATCCATTACCGCGTCATAAATATTAGCGTCATTAAACGTTCCGCTTACGGCGTTTGAATAAAATATTGCTCTGGCTGCACCTAAGCTTGCGGACGTTGATATATTATTGATATACAGCCTGCTTACTGCCGAATTTATCGTAATATTGTCAAAATACAATACGCTTGTCAGCGAACCTGTAAAATCCGCGTCCAAAGTCAGCGTTCCGTATACCCCTATCGCCATATTGCTTATTTTTGCCGATGTGGAAAAATGCACGTTTCCGGCGGTCAAATTAAATGTTCCTCCAAAATCCGTTTTTGAGCCCGCTTCAAAATGCACTTTTCCCGCACCAGATTTGTTTATTACTCCGCCGCCTTCTATTCCCCCGCCGAATATTACGTTTCCGGCTCCGTTTATGTTTATTACTGCGCCGGCATTATTGTATATGTCACTGCCCGCGGCGGCATAATTATTACCGAATATTACCGTGTTTCCCAATGCCGTATCAAAATTTATCTGACCCGACGCATTGTATATCGCTCCGCCGGTATTTGCCGCAGTATTCCCGCTAAACATTATATTGCCGTTTGTGAATATTATTGTTGAATTATCATTGTATATGGCTCCGCCGCTGTTTCCTGCGGTATTATTTATGAAACTTACCGTTGACGAGGTAAAATTTATGAGCGAATTATCCCTGTTATATATCGCTCCTCCTCCTTGCGCAGACGCAATACTTAATGCTCTATTATCAATAAACATCACATCTCCGCTTGTGAAAGTCATTGTCGAATTAGAATAATTGTATATCGCTCCGCCGCGATCTCCGGCCGCCGTATTGCTGCCAAATATTACATTGTCGCCGGAAGTCATTTCAAAATTTATTTGAGCATCGTTGCGTATCGCTCCTCCTCCGGCGCTGGCGCTATTTCCAATAAACATTATATCGGCGCTTCTGAATATTATTGAATAGGAGTAATTGCATATCGCTCCGCCGATACTTGCCGTATTGCTGCTGAATGTTATTTTATTTCCCGCGGTCATTTCAAAATTTATTTGCCCCCCAATATTGTTGAATATCGCTCCTCCGCCGTTATTTGCGCTGTTTCCGTTAAATATTATATCGCCGTTTGCGAATGTCATTGCTCCATATATATTGTTTATCGCTCCGCCGTGCACTGAAGCGTAGCCGTTAATAAAATTTATATCTCCGTGAAAAAAAATATTCGGGCTCGTATTTGAAAATTCAAACAATCTGTAAGAACCTCCGCCGTCCAATGTCACGCCGTTGCCGTAAATATCAACGGTCCCTGCATAATTGATTACCGGACTGCCCGTAAAGTTTACCGTGGTTGTGGTAAACGTTATGTTTGTCGTGCTTGAGCTTATGGCAGCCGCAAGGTCGGAATAATCATTTATATTCCACGCATATAAATCGGCAGCCGCAAAACTTAATGCCGCTGCCGCAAAAAATAAAACTTTGATTGTTAACTTTTTAAACATATTTCCCTGCTTTAACCCAAAAATTTTAATAGAATTCTGCATACGCCGTTTTTCCATCGCCCCTTGCAAAGAAGACGGCCGCTGCCATGCATATATACATCCGCGTATCGCCTTTATTGCCGTTATTTGTCGTCAAATTTTTCGCCTATAAAAAACAAAATTCTTCCGCTTATAAAATAAATCAGAAAATATTTCCACATTTCAACGGTCGGAGCGGCAAACGAATGCCAAAACAAATCGGCTATTGCGGCGATCGGAGACAAGAAAAAAGTCAAAAGCCCTGCTAAAATTGACACTTTCAAACTTCCTATAAAATAATATGATACCCAATATATGTACCATTTTACAATTACATACGTCGCTATTCCCATCCCTACAACTCCCGCAATTTTGAGAATTCCTCTAAACAAAGCTCTCATTGTTTATCCTCCGGATATGCAATTGCATTTAAAATATTTGCCTGTAAACTCTTTAAAACTGCATTCATACTTTATAACATTATTAAAATATGTTCCGAACTTTGCAAAAACGTCTCGCGCGGGGTTTTTGTTGATATTTACGACCGAGACTTCAGTGTCTTTCCCCATGGATTTTCTGTAATTGTAAGTTCTTGTAAGAATATAAGTAAAATATCTGTCGGCATCCGGAAGAGAATATCCTATAAAACACCATTTATCCGCCTCCATCAAAAACTTTTCCATGCGCAGCCAAATCTGTACCAGATGCTTATTCTCGTAGATCCTGTTATAGCTCGGATAAATAATATACGGTTCAAGATTTGAAAGCCCGCAGTTATAACATTTAGTGCTTTGTATGATGTCGGCAACTTTATTTTGTCTGGTAAGCTTTGAAAAAACGTTCCCGCATGAGCGGCAAAAAAGCCAGTTGACCGAACCGTGCGGACGCAGCAGATACATTTTTCTGCTTCTAGGTTTGCCGAACCAAAGTTTACGGCCGCGCTCTAAATTATAATTGCCGAGCTCAATGCCGTAATCCAAATCAAAAGATTCATTTTCTTTCTTTTCATGCATGGACAATAAAACCCTGTCCATACATATGTCATAATTAAAATTAACAAAAGAAAAATTTATTTTATCGTATTTATATTCTTTATAAAGTTTTACTCCCATCTCGGCGTACGGACTTTTCGGCTGTTTTTTGCCGTCAAGAAAGTTCTTCACCTTATGATCTTCGAGATTTGAATCTATCCGCGTAGCGTACATTATGCCTTTTATCAAATCCGTATAGTACAATCTGAGCTTTTTCAGTTCCAGACACCCTATATTTTCCCTCTTATCAAGAGCCGTTTCCAAAATATTAAAAAGGCTTTCAAGACTTAGATTTTTCCGCGCATCTTTTGCAAAAACAGCTCTGACAAGCTCGTTAATATTGGATGAAATCCTGCCGTATTCTTTAAAAGTGACCGAATCGTCTTTCTCCGGAGGAAACGAAAATTTTCCGGAAACTATTTTATCTAAAATTTCATTTTGCACGGCAATGCCGTCGTCTTTGCTGGCGCCAGCCCCCATAACAAAAAGCGTATTTTTATCGGGAGATACGATAAATTCTTCCATTTCAATACCTTAAAATAAAATCTTTTTTATTCGTTAAAATATTCCAAAACTATGTTCGATTTATAAAAAACGCCTCTTTTGGCGTTTGTAAAATCAGTGATAAAATACAGCCTTATTTTTTTATCTCCGTCAAGGCTGCCGTAATCTCTCCCGTTCCATTTAAAGCCTCTTCTGTCCATGAATTTAACTTCATCGCAGCCGCTGTAAAGACCTGTGGAACTGTTAAAAGCGCTCACGTCCCTCATATAACACCAAGGATCCTGCCAGTTTGGCAAAAGCACTTCATAATCCCCTATTGAAGACGGAGCCGGCCTCCATCTCATGGGAAGCATCTCCTTGCTTGTAAACGTATTTAACAATCCGGATACGGTTGCGCTGTCAATACTGCCGACATAAGAATGATCAAAATTCGTTACCAATCCCTTATTGTCCGTATAAATCTGTACTCCCCATGTATTTCCTTCGACGCTGTTTAAACTTATCTCAACATATTGCTCAGCTATGGCATTTTCCTGTTTATACGACGATAATCTGTCCCATATCAATTTATCTTCGCCCGCAAGATAATCGTCGGAACGTTTTCTAAAATCCGCAAATAAAACCGGCGCGTTCGCTTTTTTCCATAATATGGAATCAACATACACGGTAATTCCCCACTGGCTTTGAGAAGAGCCTGAATTATGTCTCATAATAAGAGGACTTGTGACAGACTGCAGAAGAGTCGGCGTTATTTGAATGGCCGCCCCGTTTTGATTCACCGCCGGAGTAGTTTGCAACAAAGGAATCTTTACCGTCTGCCATGTAGTCGACGATTGGTTAAATCCGCTGCTGACTAAAGATACCCAGACTTGGTTCCCGCCCGTACCTTCAAAACCTATTTCAAAACCTCCGGCAACAGGGGAAGGAGCGTCTATCCTGAAACTGACTTCCAATGTGCCGCCGTGATAAGCGCTCAAATCTTTTGTCACGCCGCCAAAATAAGTGAATGCCCACGCGCCCCACCCTGCATCCGTCCTTCTGACGCTCATATAATTCTGTCCTTCAAACGATCCGATACAGGCGGTGGAACTATAAACCTGCGAAGTGACCGTGTTGCTCCACGGATACCATTCAACTCTGTCGCTGTGTCCGACAGCGCCCCAAAGCGCTCCGAGAAAGTTATCGGAATAGATGCTGTAAGTATCGCTCTCCCTGACAGGTTCCGGAGGCGGCGAATCCGACGTGTCTGTAGTAAAATATTCAAAGTCGTTAAAATCCTGCGTTTTAGCCATCGTTCCGGGAGGTATTTCCATCGTGGCGCTGTTTGGAACAGCCGGCCCCATAGACCACGCTCTTTTGGAAAAGTGGACGGTCGATGAACTGGTTTTATTGGGATTGTATCCTATAAAAGTTCTTATTCCGTCTTTATTCATAACAAGAAACGACGGACTGTCTGCATAATATCCGGTATCCACGGTACCCAGAGCATTGAAAAAATGTATAAAATGATATGAATAACTCAAGCTGCTGCCGTCGTCGCCCAAATTAGAGCTCATGCTCCACGTGTCCGGAAAATCAACGGGAAGGTTCGCGTTGTCCCAGTCCGTTAAAGCTCCTCCCGCGTCATAAAGAGATTTAAATCTGAGCCAGATATCTTTCCAAAAATTATCGCGGCCGCTTGAGGAATCGCGCCGGTTCCACATTTCTTCATAAAAAGCCTGCGCGTAGCCGGTATCATATCCCATATACAGCAGAGACTGGTTAAGCGGCATAACATGAATACCCATTACGGTTTGCGTAATTACGGGAGTCCAAAAAAGATTCCATTGATATCCGCCGTCATAAAGTATTCCCGCGCATATGCGGTCATAATCGGTTCTGCTCCATATATCGCCGTCCATATTAAAATAATAATTTTTCACGGCTTCATACTGCGTGGTATATCCGTAAACCGCAAGGTCTATCCAACTCTGATTTCCGGTAGCAAGCCCCCATAGGTATATGCCCGCCCAGGCATTCATTGCCTCTGAGGTGGATTCTTCGTCATTTCCTAAATCTCTGTTGCCGCCGCCTCTTCCGTTTGCGTAAGAGTGTCCCTCATATACGTCAAAACTTCTTAAAAAAGGAAAACTGCCGTCATTTCTGGCCGGATTAGCAATTTCTTTAACGAGTAAATCAACCATACCTTTGTATTGCGTACTTAAAGCAAAATCAGGGTCATACATTGCAAGCACCGCCGAAGCATAAATAAAATAACCGTAATGGTAATGATGATCATTAAAATGTTCTGCCCCAAAAGCGACAGGAAGGCCTATAATACCGCCCCATACGGAATCATATCCGAAATATTTCGAACCTTGCCCTTTATACCATGTTGAAAGTTCGTTCCTGAGTTTATTTATCATATCATCCCGCGCCGCAAGATTTCCGTGCTGGTTGAAAACCGTAATCAAATTAGCCGCTCTGGCAAGCGCCTTTCCGTAATAGTAAGTATTTTCGCCGCGCGAGATTGCGGGATTAAAAGTTTTGTCATAACTTATGTAGTGCTGCAGTTTTGATTTTGGGAGGCCGTCGGGAACTTCGTAAGTCAAAAACGGAACGATGCCGTTAAAATTGTGCTTCGTAGAAAAAGAATTTCCCGAATGAACTTTTAATTGTCCTCTTATTGAAGCGTACGTATAAGATTTATTGGGCAATCCTATTAAATTTTTATGTTGATGCGGATATAAAGCAAAAACCGTCTCATTTACGGCAAATCCGGCGCCTATTCTTTTTGCTTCTAAAGTAAAGTTAAAATCTGTGGTAAGTTCTGACTGGCTTTGACTGTAATTCCAAATTACTTCGGTATTAGTGATAAAATTATAAGCGTATTGATAGTAGTCGTTAAAAATATTAAAAGCTCCGTAGTCATCGTCACTCAATGCCGGAGACTTTAACAGAGCTACCGATAAATACCTGCCGTTTTCCGTAGTGCTGCTAAGCGATATGTTGCAATTATTACCGCTCACGGTAAAAGTTGAATTTTGCGGAGCGTATATTCCAAAATACTGATAATGCGTAACATTGTAAGGCGATCCCCTGACAATGTAACTTTTTACCATTACGCGGTCAGCGGGAACAGACATTCCGTTTGTTATTTGAGTCATCGTGCCGCTGTTATTGTAATAATAAGTCATTTGAGTAGCACCGCCGTGCGCTCTCATGAAAAGTCTGGGATTTACTCCCGGGCTGAAGTAATTATATGTAAAAATAAAACCTTTCCCGAAAGTTGTAGTCATTCTTCTTGAAGGATCTGTTTGATCCTGCTGAACTGCGGTAAAAGACCAGTCATTATAACTTTTCATCATAGTAGACGTAGCTATGATCACATCATTGGCTCCTGATCCCCAGGCTCCTTGAACGGCAAATGCTATGACATTGTTCGCCCTCATTTCATTAGCACTGAGTGTCTGGTTGATATGACCGCCTACCAGATATCCGCGGCCGGCGTTTACGGGAGGCGTCCATGTATCCGGAAACGTGTAATCATAAACCACCGACATGGGAGCGGGAGATACTCTGTTGCCGTAATGATAAGCAAAAGCGTTTGCATCGTCAACCGGACGCACAAAAAGAGACGTATACCATCTGTTGGTAGGGTAAGGAACGGTGGAAGTAAACAAAGAGTCAAGCCTTGCGGAAGGCATTGTGGCATTATTATAACTTCTTAAACTCGCCTCGCCTCCGGGAGAAGGCTGGGGAAAGCCGAATGCGAGTGAAGCCGCAAGAAGCAGCGGCATGGCGGACAAAATTTTAATTATTTTTCTTGTTTCAAACATTCTTAAAATTAAAATCTGCATTTTTCCTTCCCAGTTTAATTATAAGGTTTTTTAGAGCGTGTTCACTCAAAAATTATCTGATAATCTTCCCTGTCAATGTCCGCGTTTGACTGAATGTCAAAATCCATTTTAAAAAGCTCTTTAAGCCTGCTTTTACGTTCCCTGAAGTATTCGACAACGTCGGAATTAAGCTTTATTTTCACTTTTCCGTGGTGCATATCCACGTTCATCTGTTCAATGTCGTCGCAGACGTTTATAAAAATAGATTCTTTGGCAAGAACAAGCCCGAGCCCGCGGCACATGGGGCAAGTGTCGCCGAGCAGGGAAAATAAAGATTCTCTTTTGCGTTCCCTTGTCATTTCAATGAGGCCGAGCCTTGTTATAGGCCATATCTTTATTTTTGCTTTATCGCCTCTTGTCGCGGCGCGCAAAACGTCAAGCACTTTTTGCCTGTTCGCGGCTTTTTTCATGTCGATAAAATCTATAACTATTATGCCGCCTATGTTTCTAAGCCTCAGCTGCCTCGCAATTTCTTCGGCGGCTTCAAGGTTTGTGAGCGCCGCGGTGTCTTCCTGCGATTTTTTTGCCGTAAATTTTCCGCTGTTGACGTCTATCGCGCAAAGAGATTCCGCTTCCTGTATTATCAAATATCCGCCGGATTTAAGCCTTGTTTTATTTGAGCGGAGCCTTTTTATCTCTTCTTCTATGCCGTAAGCTTTAAAAATCGACTGCCTGCCGTCGTAAAGAACGATCCTGTCCAAAAGTTCCGGAGAAATAACTTTTACAAACTCCGTAACGTCTTTAAGCTCTTTCGGCGAATCTATATGCATAAGAACAACGTCTTCGGTAAAATAATCTCTTACCGTCTGAAACACTACGCCCAAATCTTTATGAACAAGGCTCATGGGCTTTGAGTCTTCAAACCTGCGCACTATCGAAGCCCAAAGGCGCGTAAGATATTTTATTTCCCTTTTTATTTCTTCTTCGGTAGCGTCTTCAGCTTCCGTGCGGACTATAATTCCGCCGGGAATATCCACTTTCAATTCCGCGACTATTCTTTTAAGCCTGCCGTGCTCTTCTTTATCGTCGATATTTTTAGATACGCCTATATTGCCGCTAAAAGGCATATACACCAAAAGCCTTCCCGGAAGAGATATTTCCATGGTAACTTTAGGCCCTTTGGTGTTTATCGGCTCTTTGTAGACCTGAACCATAATATCTTGTCCGGGCTTGATCATATTCTCTATGTTTTTTTCGTTTTTCTGGGCGACGATATCGTCTTTGCCCAAATAAGCGCTTTTCCCGAAACCGATATCTATAAACGCCGAATTTAAAGCCGGCACTATATTTTGCACTTTGCCTTTGTAGATATTGTTGAGAATTTTTTCGGATTCGCGCCTTTCAATAAATAAATCGAAAAGCTTTCCGTCTTCGAGAACCGCTACTTTTGTTTCTTCCAAAGTTCTGTTAACTACTATTTCTTTTTTCACTATAATAACCTACTTTTTAATTTGTTGATCGATTACTTCCATAACGTTTTTAGCCGTCTCGGCATAAATTGAACCGCTTTGGGAAGGATCAATATTTGTTGAATCCGGTTTATCTACAAAAATAATACTGCCGTAAGACAATGCATCCCTCAAAAAAGCGCTCACCTTTGCATTTAAAGGATATTCCACAACCAAAAGCTGAACGCTCTTTTTTTTGCATAAAGAATCTATTTCTTTTATATCCCTTATTATCCAATCGTTTACCATACGCACTTTTGCGTCATAATCATTCGTATTGATCGCGGTAATTGAATTGATTTCGGGAATGCGCTCGCCGAGATAACTTTTCATGACTCTGGCAAAATAGAGTATTTCGGATATAATCCTGCCGTCATAAGTCATATACATTACCGACAGCCCTTTGTAGCACTGGTTTGCCTTATCAAACGGATTTATGAGTATCCCTTCTTGAAACATCTTCAAAGCTTCGCTGATTCTTAAATTATCTTCCATCAAATACAAAGAGCCGAGCGCGTAATATAAACTTGAATCGAGAGGCTTATTCCTCAGCATTTCTTTAAGAACGGCTTCCGCCTCTTTAAACTTTCCGGCGTTTATAAAACCCCAGGCCATTTTATATCTCGAACCGAAAGAAACATGATCGGCATTGCGCAAATTGTCTTCCGAAAGAGCAAGAAACGACGGTATAACTTTGGGAACATATCCGCCTACTTCTTTCGGTGAAGATCCCGCAATGGATCGGTATGCCGACGAAAAAGCGTAATAAAGAGAAGCTTTTTTTGAATACGCGGCGGGTGAGTTGTATATGCTGGCAACGCCGGTATTCAGTTTTTTTACGGAATCTATATCATTTTCGCTTATGAAAGCGTTCTGGGGCTTGTATAAACCTATTGAAAAAAGATGATCGGTAAAACCGCTTAAATTATAATAATTTGCTTCTCCCGCCATGATCACTATAAATTCGGTATTGCTGTCCGGTTTTGAAAGCAGGTCCGTTATAAGCCTGAGACACTGCGTTGTGTTCATGTCAAAAAAAGAGTAGTTATAAACGGAAACTCTGCTTGTTCCGTATTTCTTATCAAAAAGCATCTGCAGTAAATCCGAATATATGTAACTCCCTTTATTGCCTAAAACTATCGAATCGCCTACGCAAAAAATTTCAGTTTTCTTCTGCTTCGGCTGTGCTGCCGCTCCATAAACGACACAACAAAAAGCCGTAACAAATACGAAAAAAAACATAACTTTGAAAGCGTTACGGATCATAAATCTCCCTGTTGGCCTCTATATATAATTTCATTTTTTTAATCTCATATATTTTGACATAATTTTCTTGATTTTCCAACAGTTTTTTTAAAATCATTTCAGGTTTGACCGTTTTACCGTTCCCAAATCTCAGCAGCATGATCAAATTGCCTGCGCTGACATACATCTTCTTTATAAGCGGCTTGGCATCTATTTCGGTAGTTTTTCCCTTCTTGACCTTTTCAACGATTATCGAATCCCGACTCATAAAAGCGTCTATTTTTTCCTGCGTAATATCAATATTTTTTATCAAAAATTCGGAGACATTAGCCAAAACGTCTATTGGCGGAAAATTTAAAGGTACCCTTTTAGCGTCCAAAATATTAAAACCGTGCGGAAGATTTTTGGAAAATTTCGCCATAACTTCTTCGGCCGTAACTTTTTCGGCAAAATAAAGCTCCATATATTCGCACATGCTTTCATGCCCGACAGAAAGCGGCGGTCCGTAAGAAGATTTTACCTGAGGGCTGAATCCCGCCGTATATGCGACCGGCAAACCCGAACGCCTTGCAGCCCTTCTTAAAACCTCTACCTGTTCAAGATGCGAAACGTATTTAACCGCGCCTTCTTTTGAGAACCGCAGCCGCATACGCATTTTAGGCGGCAAAACCGATATTTCCGGCTCTTTATAATCTTCGGGCAAAATACAGTTTGCTTTGCTAAACGCCTCTTTTTGCGTATCGGCATTTTCATTTATGCCTTTGATATAATCATCGTACAAAAACTCTTTTGAAACGCCGAAATCAAGATGATCCCAAGGGAAAACCTCATCTTTATCTCTTTTCCTGTAAACATAAAAATCAAGATCCAGACCGCTTTCTTTTATTGCTTCATCCCAGTAATCATTGCCGAATTTATCTGCCCACTGGTCAAAACGCGCGCCTTTCTGCCAAGCTTTGAAAATAGCTCCGCAAACGCGTCTGTCGCCTTTGGCTATAAAGGCTTCCAAAACGCTTGAATGGTGATTATGCGCTTTGACTTTCGCATTAAGATTTTTAGCCAGATAATTTATTTTTTCTTTTATTTTATCTGCGCGCGCCATAGGCTCCCACTGAAACGCCGTCTGGGCTTTCGGAACAAACGGAGAAACGGTCACGGTAAAATTCAAGCCTCTTGCTTCTTTTTTTATTGAACGCAGAAGCGTATTTATTCCTTCGATATCTTCATCGGTTTCGGTCGGAAGACCTATCATAAAGTAGAGTTTTACGGTTTTCCAGCCCATGGCGTGCGCGGTCAAAAGAGTTTCCGCTATCTGTTTTTCCGGCAGGTATTTTCCTATAACATTTCTAAGTCTGTCGGTTCCTGCTTCTGGAGCGAAAGTAAGAGTAGGCCTTTTGCTTCTGTTTATATACCGCGCAGCCCTTAAAGAATTTTCATTGCACCTTAAAGATGGCAGCGAAAGAGTAAGCTTTGACTCCCCGTAAAGATTATTCGTTTCAATAAGAAGTTTGTCCAGATATTTATAATCGCTGCACGACAATGAAAGAAACGAAACTTCTTCATACCCCGTAGCTTCAATGTTTTGTTTTATGATCTTTAAAAGAGTTTCCGGAGAACGCTGTCTCCAAGGCCTGTAATATTTTGAAGCCTGGCAAAAACGGCATAATCCCGGGCATCCCCTCGCGACTTCCGCGCTTATCCTGTTATGAACGGTTTCGACAAAAGGAACTATTTTTTTAGAAGGAAAAAACGCTTTCTCCAAATCGACCGTTCTTTTTTTTATGACCGCTTTAGCGCAAACTTCGTTTGGTTTAACCGATTTTACCGTGCCGCCGGCATTATATTCGACGTCATACAGAGAAGGCACATACACGCCTTCAACGGACGCCAATTTTTTTAAAACTTCCTTTCTCGGAGTTTTTTCTTTTTTCAGCTGTCTGCAAAGATTAATAATTTCTTCGGTAACATCTTCGCCGTCGCCCAAAATAAAAGCGTCAAAAAAACCGCAGAAAGGTTCCGGATTGGTAAGCGCAGGCCCTCCTGCCAAAATTAAAGGTTCGTCTTCTTTTCTGTCTTTTGAAAAAATAGAAATCCCCGCCAAGTCCAGCATATTCAATATATTTGTCGCAGAAAGTTCGCACTGTATTGAAAAACCGAGCATGTCAAAACTTTTCAAACTGCCGTTTGACTCAAGCGAAAAAAGATTTAATTTCTTCTCGCGCAAAATCCGTTCAAGATCAATGTCGGGAGCATAGCATCTTTCGCATCTGGCAAGTTTTTTTTCGTTTACCATATGATAAAGGATTTCATGACCGAGATTTGACGCTCCGACTTCATAAACGTCGGGAAAACAAATGCAATAAGAAAAATCGGCAGACATATCGGCCCGATGAGAGTTTAGTTCGCCGTTGATATATCTGGCCGGCCTTTGCACCTGACTTAATATTTCGTCTATTTGTTGTTTGTTCATAGAAAAATCCGTCCCGGACCGGCGAAAACAGCAGCAAACAGCTATAGTCGATTAACTTAATGTGGTTATGTTTATCAGCAATGCTTTTCGAGGAAATTTTGATTTTTTTATGACGCGCATACCCGAAGGTATGTAAGGAATA
>JGI24702J35022_10000526_pt1 | contig 23203 bp, 19 predicted proteins | sample TergutTh196P4_FD_35022 | JGI IMG/M metagenome (IMG submission 35022)
AAGCGTTGACTATATTACCAGCTACGACTATCTTGACAGTTGGCTCATGGACACGGTAAGTGGTTCAATTATTGGTAGTGTGTCAGAAATCTACTATAGGAATATTCAGTTGGAGTAACCAATGAAAAGAACGTTGCCAGTCTTGAAGTTTGTAATACCGATTATTGTATTACTTTTTCTACTATTTAAAAACGACATTACTATTAAACATGAGATTCGATTGGCGGTCAATCAATTACCATCGGCAAGAGAATTTCTGCAGAGTAATGATGACCTCCTTGAATTGTTATTACAGCTTATGAACAGAATCTCTGTTTTTAATAATACCAACAATGAAATACAAATACATTACCTTGCTTTCAGAGTTGATTCCGGAAGTAGGGAGTCATTTAGTATCGAACTCGATTCAACTCCTTCTATTTATAATTTTGATGCTGATTATGATACATATGCGTTTTTATTTACAAATGGAATTCTAGAAGCTAATGAAATTGAAACAGTAAAAGAAAGCTGTTCTTTCTTGGATATTGTTATTACTGAATGGTCAATAAGTATTGTTATGGCAAGAAAGGGGCGAGCATATTTAACGCTGTGGCATCCATTGGATATTTATGATGTAATAAGCAGAGTGGACGAAAACAACCAGTATACTACAGACAAGATGGATGCAACCTATTGGCATTTGGAAATCTTTAATGACGATTGGTTTATCGAAATTAGGTATATGCAACGAAACTGAATTTTGTCAGTGAATGCATAAACTGGATGAGACTGGATTTAACGGCTTTCATCACTTAGCCGACCCAAATGATTATTCAAACGATTATAGACAAATGCACGGCCATATGATACACTCTATATCAGCAGCAATCGCTGCTGGCAGAGCTTTAGGTTGATGGCCATAGTGACCACCAACCTAAAGCCTTGCTATATCTACTCTCTTGACTCAAAATCAGGCAAAAGCTATTTATTGATCTCAATGATCCGGCTTGATCCGCATCGGTGCAAAATCCATTCCATCTACCTGCCTCCGTCCGCTTGTAAAACGCCGTATCGCCGCGCAAAAGCGGCGATTTTCGGTCAAGTATATCGCTTGTTTGGAGTACGCTTGCTTAATCTGCAGGCTTGCTGTATATCCATTGTTTACCATCTTTTCGTGCCGTAAGCAACCGCTGGTCAGTCATGCGCTGAAGCAGCTTGTACGCTCCACTCACGCTTATACCCAAAATATCGGCGGCGTCCTCCTTGTTGAAACTGGTGTCCTGGAACACGGAAAGCAACCGCTGTTCATTGGTTTGGGCGGCGGATTTTCCGTTCGATGCTCCGTTTCCATTGATATTGTAATTCAGATTGGGAATACGGATAAGGAAACCGCCGTCGATAACAGGGATTTCGGGTTTCACGATGCTATTTTCATATAAACTGAAAATACGGGGGATGCCCGTGCCGAAAGCTTCTATGATGTTCAAACGGTAGAGAATTTGTGCCAGTTTTTCGTTGCGTGTCACAGACACTCCCATAAGCATCAAGTCATAGGTAACACCGGGCATAACGCCGCCGAGGGACATAAATTCAAGGCGGTCGTCAAACATACTGACCAGTACGCTGCCTTCAATATAATAATCCCTATGGATCAGGGCGTTGACATAGGCTTCCCGAATGGCGACATCGTGATAATCGGGATGGTCAACTCTGTAAACCCCCTCAAAGGTGCTGCGCGTCCGGTTAAAAACGTGAAGGTAAGCGCGGACATCCTCAATTTGCTTGAAAATGGACCCTGTGAACTCCTTGCGGTCTTTGAATTTGTCCTTGTTAAGCCCCTCAAAAATCGCCGCTTTTGTGGTATAGGGGCATTGGTCGGATAGTATCAAAGCAAGGTTATCGTAACGTCCGTCCGGGAGAAAAAGCCCTAGCGACTGTTTTTGCTCCTTGCCGAATTTTACATCCTTTTCTTTAAATATTTTGTCTGCGTATTCAAAGGTAAGGTTCTGCTCGATAGATAGCTCGGAGATAAACTGTCCCATGCCGTTATCCTTTGCCCCCCCTCGAATAATTGCTCTTATTATATCGCCTTTGTCTCCCAATGTCAAAAATTCATTTGGAGAGTTTGGAGAGTTTGGAGAGTTTGGAGATATTGGGTTGCATGCCCAATGTCATTATGTCAAGGGAAACATCAGCGCACGGATATCCGATGTCACAGATATCCTATTGACAGAAGCGTTTGTTTCGGCTATAACAATATAATATTGATTTAGACAGGAACGGTGGTTTTTTCTTTAGGCGGCACGCAGAGAAAACCAGCAGAGAAAACCAGCAGAATGCCGGCAACGATGTTTGGCGCTGTATTGGTTACCGGCGCGCGGCAAGTTGGAAAGAAGGAGTGCAATGTCTGTTAAGATATCGATAACCGGCGACCTCGGCAGCGGAAAAAGCACGGTGTGCAAGGAACTGAACAACAAATATGGCCTGAAGATATTTTCAACCGGAACGATCCAGAGGAAAATTGCTGTCGACATGGGCATGACCACCTTGGAGCTCAACAAATACATGGAGACGCATCCCGAAATAGACGAGCAAATCGACGGCGAGCTGGTCAAGCTGTCAAGCTCCGACGAAAACATCGCGATCGATTCAAGAATGGCTTGGCATTTCGTAAAAAATACGTACAAGGTATTCCTTACCACGGACGAAACTGTTGCGGCCCAAAGGGTCGTTTCCGACCAACGAGGCCAGTCGGAAAGATATGCCGATGTTCCCCATGCAATCAAGCTCTTGAAAGAAAGAAAGACTAGCGAGAATTACAGATACAAGGACAAGTATGGCGTTGATTGCTATAATTATGCGAATTTTGACCTCATTCTTGATACGACTGAAATATCTCCCGCAGCGATGGCGGATACCATCATGCGCCAATGCTCCGAGGCGGCGGCAAACGATGTCGTTCCGTTGTTCCTCATATCTCCATTGTGCCTTTACCCGACAAAGCGCCTGGATCATGCCGCTTTGCAGCATGTCGACGAATATTGCGATCTGCTCTCTCAAGGCAAGCCAACGCAGCCTGTGCGGATTGTCGCATCAAACGGGTATTTCTATATCTACGACGGGCACTGCCGCGCGGCCGCGCATAAAAAGCTTGGTATGCCACTGGTGCCTTGCATGATGGTTGCCGGCGACGAGGGTCTGGTTGCCGGTGATATATCAGCAGACGAGTTTGCGCTTCGGGAATACAGCTTGTCAAAAGCCAAGGATTGGGAGGGTTTGATTGGATTGGAGTTCATCACTTACCCGCAATGAGCATGTGATTGCTGTAACTGATTGATTCATAATGCTTGGTGCCGTATTCTTCGGCAGATCCATAAAAATCAGCAAAACAAGGCGCATCAAAACGGACAGTTTTGGTGCGCCTTGTGATAGGTACGCTTGCGGTAGCGTGCCCTGCGATAACACGCCCTGTGGTAGCGCGCCCTGCGATAAGCGCGCCCTGTGATAGTTGCGCCCTGCGGTAGCGCGCCCCGTGATAGTTGCGCTTGGCCTGTGCGCGCCCACAGCGCGAGGTTGAGCCGAACTCAGAACCGCTTGAAGTATTCGCCCTTCACGAAACGTTCGCCCGCATCCTTGATGACCGGAAGCACGGTCGATCTGTTGAAGCGTGTAATGCCGATGCGCTCCTGCGGTATAGCGCTCACCTGGCGGCACCATGTTTCCATTTCAGCAAGGCAGGTCGCAGTTCCGTTGCCGCTGCCGCCGGCAGCCGCCACCAGGTTGATTTGCTTGTCGCCCGCTGCGCTGTTATTTTGGTTGTTGAAGGCCTCGCATCTGCGGAAACGGTCAAAGAAGTATTTCATGCGTTCGCACGGCTGGCCGAAATAGACCGGCGTGATGATGAATACGCCCTCGGCATCGCGGATTTTCGCCTGAATGCTCGGCAAGATATCTTCAATGACGCATTTTGACGAGTCTCGGCATATTCCCCAGCCATCGCCGCAAATCCTGCAAGGCTCCAGCTTCGCCGCGCTGATGTCGATGATTTCCGCTGCTCCCCCGGCGCTCGTGATCCCTTCGTATGCTGCTTTTCCGCATGCGGCGGTCAGTCCGTCGGTGTTTGGGCTCGACGTGATGATGATGTACATAGATATCCACTCCTTTTGTTGTTGTGTTGGCGCTGTTTGATGAAATTTTATCACGCGCCTATCGCCAAATCAACACAAAAAGAGTATAATAAGCAAAAACGAAAGGAAGTTTGCAAATGAACTCTCGATATACGCATGTGTTCAGCCCCATCCGCATACGCGGCGTTGACTTCAAAAACCGCGTGTTCCTCGCGCCGACGACCCCGACGCTCAGCACGCCGGACGGATATGTCACCCGGGAGCTGGTCGACTGGTTCCGCATGTTTGCGCGCGGAGGAGTGACGACGCTGTGCCTCGGCAACTGCTCTATCGACCTCGAAGAAAACAATGACCAAAGCTTCCAGCTCGAGCTTGGCAAAGACAGCTGCATATACCCGCTCGCGCTATATGCGGATATGTGCAAGCAATTCGGATGCCACGCATCTTTGGAGATCAACCATGCCGGAGAAGGCACGCTCATGACCGGACCGATCGCTTATTCCTCGTCTTCGTTCATTTCCGACGACGAAATCCTCCGCGCCGCGCGTAACAACCGCGAGCCAATAGCCACCATCGAGATGACGAAAGAGAAGATCGACGAGACTGTAGAAAAATTCGCAAGAGCTGCCGGGCGCATGAAGAGAGCCGGCATGGACATCGTCATGGTCCACGGCGGCCATGGCAACCTCATCTCCCAGTTCACAAGCCCGTATTATAACCATCGCACGGACGAATACGGCGGCAGCACGGAAAACCGCGCGCGGTTCGCCATCGAGGTTTGCGACGCCATACGCAGGCATTGCGGCGAGAATTTCGTCATCGAATATCGCTGCTCTGGCGACGAAGAAGCGCCCGGCAGCATGCATATCGATGAAACCATCGAGCTTGCAGGCTATCTCAAAGGCCATATAGACATCCTCCATGTCTCTGCCGGCATCCACAGCGATCCGTTCGGGCCGCACCTATATTATCGTAACTGGTGCCAAAACTACTTGATGGAGCGCTGCTTTAATATGCACTACGCCCGCGACATCAAAAAGGCCCACCCGGACCTCCTGGTGAGCACCGTCGGCTCGATCACCAGCCTGGATTATGCCGAGGAAATCATTTCGAACGGCTGGGCGGATTTTGTGTCGATGTGCCGCCCGCTCATGGCGGACCCCGAGATGCCGAACAAATATGCGGAGAACCGCCCGGAGGACAGGCGCCCCTGCCTCAGATGCGATGCTTGCGCGAAGCATCTCATGGTGCCGAAGCCCATGTACTGCGCCGTGAATCCTATGGCGACCATGACCACGGAGCTGCGCGACGGCGTGGTTCCAAAGGCTGTCGCTAAGAAAAAGGTCGCTGTCGTCGGCGGCGGCCCTGCGGGCATCCAGGCGATGGAGACGTTGTTGGCGCGCGGGCACGATGTGACGTTATACGAAAAATCCGGACGGCTCGGCGGGAATGTCATCGGCGGCGCGGTGCCTGCATTTAAAGCTGATTTGCGCGATTATCTTACTTGGCTACGCCACATGGCGGCGCAATGCGCGGAAAAAGGCGCGCGCATCCTCTTGAATACCGAGGCGACAAAAGATATACTGGAGCTCGAGAATTATGACGCGATTATCATCGCCGTGGGCGCCGATCCGCTGATCCCCGCGAGCATCCCCGGCATCGCAAAGCCAAATGTCATATGGGCGCCTGATGCAGAGGAGGACATTTCAAAAGTCGGGAAAAAGGTTGTTGTCGTTGGCGGCGGCGGCGTCGGGTTTGAAGCTGCGCTTGATTTTTCCGATCTCGGCATTGATGTGGCTCTCATAGAGATGCTTGATGAGGCAAGGGGCAAGATGAGCTTGCGCGTCAGCGCCGGGAATGTGTATAATGAGCTTATCACAATTTTCGCCAAAAGGGAGATACCGGTGAAATATGGGGCTGCTCTTGCGGAGGTCAAGGACAGGAGCGTTGTGGTCAAAGACGCGGCTTCCGGCGAGCTCAGCGAGATCCCGTGCGATACCGTGATCCTTGCCATGGGAATGAAGGAGCGTTGGGCTCTTGTCGAGGAGCTGCGCCGCTGCGCTCCCGAGAGTAGCGTGCATATCGTCGGCGATTGCAGGAAGGTTGGCACGATTGCCGAAGCCGTCAACCAGGCGTTCCAAGCTTGCATACACGTGTGATGCTAGATCAAGCCTGCATACACGTATGATGCGAGATCAAGTTCGTATGCATGGCAGTTCAGTCCCTTGCGCTCGGTAGACTTCGCGCGCTAGCGCGGCACGACTCTCGCTTCGTTCCCTTGCGCTCGGCAGATTTCACGCGCTTGCGCGACACGACTCTCGCTTCGTTCGACAATAATTGATTATCAATAATTTAGAAAGGAATGATATTATGAGCAACTCAATGGCAAACGACCTCAGGACGCAATACGACAGGACCTTCGCGACGGTAAAAGGGATATTGGAGACATTCCCGGACGACAAATGGCTGGAAGAGCACGGCGACGAATACTACATTCCCAGCCGCATAGCCTACCACATCGTCGAGTTCATCGACGGGATGGTCGCCGGCGGCCACAAGGACCCGAATTTTCGCGACAAGCTCCCATTTGGCTCCTGGCACGACGCCACGGCGGCGACTCTGCCCGGCAGGGCCGCGCTGCTTTCATATTTTGAGGAAGTCCTTGTGAGAGCGCAGAAGGAACTGGCGGAGATCGACGACGAAGGCCTCCAGGCGCTGCTGCCGCCTGAAATGGCCCGCATGGGCGCGACGCGTATCAGCGCGCACTTCATGGCATTGCGCGAAATTGCCGCGCACACAGGCGAAATGAACAAAATGTTGATCGAAAACGGAAAAGACGATGTCTGGGTTTCCAGATAAATTGTTTATCTTGTCTATTGATTTTATTCGCAGCCTGTGATAAAGTTCGATCTCCAAGGGTGAATATTGCCTTGGCGACACCCGTTCCCGAAAGGATAAAGAAAAAATGCCGCATCAAATCATGCACACCACCACTATGCTGAGTTAGCATTTGCGTCAGCCGTTTCTGCCGACGACAAATGCTGGCTTTAAAGAGTCGTTGGTGGGTGAGAGATGATAAATAAACACCTTGCTGACGATAATCCGGCAAGGTGTTTTACTGTGCGATATTCAAAAGAAGAGGAGTCACAAACATGAAAGTGTCAAAATTTGGGGGCACATCCCTTGCAGACGCCGAGCAGATAAAGAAAGTCTGCGAAATAGTCTTGTCAGACGATGACAGGCGGATCGTCGTCGTGTCCGCGCCGGGCAAGCGTTCCGACGCCGACACAAAAGTCACCGACTTGCTGATTGCGACCGCGCAGGCTTGTTTGTCGGGCGGCAGCGGAACTGCCGAGATGGAAGCCGTAATCGCGAGATATGCCGACATCACGGACGGCCTCGGCATTCCCGAGGAGCTGCCGGCTGTCCGCGCCGGATTGGAAGGCTTGCTGCGGCTCGACAAGAGCAATCCCGCAAAATTCATGGATGCGCTCAAAGCGGCCGGCGAGGACAACACCGCAAAGGTCGTCGCGGCGTATCTTACGAAAAACGGGCACAAAGCGCGATATATCAACCCCGGAGAGGCAGGGATGCGGCTGACCGACGATTTCGGAAACGCGCGGCTGCTCGATGAATCATATGAACAATTGGCGCGGCTGGGAGATACTAAGGAGAGGATCATATTCCCCGGATTTTTCGGCACGACAAAAAACGGCGACGTCGTCACATTCCCCCGAGGAGGCTCGGACATCACGGGCGCAATACTTGCTTCCGCAGTCACCGCCGATGTTTATGAAAACTTCACAGATGTCGATTATGTATACAGCGTGAATCCGAGGATCGTGTCCAACCCGACCCCGATATATGAGATCACATATGTCGAGATGCGCGAACTGTCATATGCCGGCTTTGCGGTCTACCAGGAAGAAGCGCTGCTTCCGGTGTTCAAGCGCGGCATCCCTGTCAACATTCGCAATGTCAACAACCCTGCATGCCCGGGCACGCGCATCGTCCCAAAACGCGAAAGGCCTACGGGGGAGCATGTCGTCGGCGTGGCCAACGATGGCGACTTTTGCTGCATATATGTCAGCAAATACCTGATGAACCGCGAAATCGGATTCGGCCGCCGCGTGTTGCAAATCGTCGAGGAAGCGGGCATATCATACGACCATACGCCCACAGGAGTCGATAATATGTCCGTGGTGTTCAAGCAGTCGCAATTAAACGATGCGAGCAAAGCGACGATCACCTCGCGGCTCATAAACGAGCTCGGCGCCGACGACGTCACGTTCGACCACGATTTGGCGATGATAACGGTGGCTGGGGAAGGCATGTCGCACTCGGTCGGCATTGCCGCGCGCGCTGCGGGGGCACTTAGCAATGCGCTCATTAACATCGAAATGATTTCCCAAGGCTGCTCTGAGGTCAGCATGTTCTTTGCCGTTCGAGGGCCGGATGAAAAGAACGCAGTGCGCGCCTTATATGACGAGTTCTTCAGCTGATATGCGTCTGCCGCCCTCAGGCGAGGAGGCCCGGCCAAACATGCCATGTACGCAACGGTCCTCAGGCGAGGAGGCCCAGCCAAGCATGCCATGTCCGTAACGACCTACAGGCGAGATGGCCCGGCCAAGCATGCCACGTCCGTAACGGCCCGCAGAATCCCCGAGTGTTTTGGGCTTATGTCCCGGACCGCTAGTTCCAATCCTCCCCCGCGAGCTTGTGCTGCAGGGCATTCAGCCGCGTCCTGCGCTCGGAATAGTCCGGCACGTGGCGTTGCACGATATCCCAGAATCGTTCCGAATGATTCATCTCCGTCAGATGCGCAAGCTCGTGGACGATGATATAATCGATCAACTCATCGTCCGCAATGATGAGCCGCCAAGAATAGTTGATGCTCCCTTTGCTCGTGCAACTGCCCCACTGGGTGCGGGCGTTCGTGATTTTGACCGACGATGGATTGGCGGACATTATTTCCGCAATCTCAATCGTTCTGTTCGTCAAATCGCGCCGCGCCAGCAAGCGATATATTTCTATGCATATTCTTTTGATGCTCTCGGGTGGCAATTCAGGCGGCATATAGAAACTGTCGTCGCCAAATCCGATGCGATTGCCTTCTTTCGCCGCGATGGGATATTGCCTGCCGCGATATGTTATTTGGCTGCCGTAATCGAGGGCGAAACTCTCGCGTTGCGCAAGAACCTCATTTGTTATCGCCAATTTCTCTTCAATCCATTTTTGCTTTGACATTACGAATCTGTCAATTATGCTTTTTGGCAGCTTCAATGGAGCGCGCACTTCGACTCTGCCATCGCGTATGTATAACGCGGTGGTTTTTCTTTTTGAGCGCACAAGATCGTATTCGATGATATTGTCATCCATGGTGATATATCTCGTTTCGTTTTGGTGTTATGCAGTGCTGCGAATTCAGTTGCGATTATACGCCCGCGAACCATTGCTGTCAATGTACCGCCGCAGTTACGAATCACGCACGGTGAGCGCAAGGGTGTGAACGGTAATCCGCCGCGTCATATGCGCCTCCGCGAGATAAAATCATGCTTGACGTATTACACATATGGTGATAAAATTTCGACCAGTACAAAAGAAAGAAGGGGGACATCTTGAAAGATCAAATCAACTATGGCAGCACCCCCGCCGCATGGCCATATCCGGTCAAATACGGCGAGGAAAACAGGATCGAAACCGACGTGCTCATCATTGGCGCGGGCGTTGCCGGGTCAATGGCCGGCCTCAGAGCCGCGCGAAGAGGAGTCACGGTAGCAGTCGTCGACAAAGCGCCGATTGAAATCAGCGGCAGCGGCGGCGCCGGTCTCGACCATTATGGCGGATGCATCTCCAATCCCGACTGTGCGTATACTCCCGAGGAATATATCGAAATGAATGCGAACTCTGCCTTCGGCAGAATGAGCGACCACAGATCATACATCCAGATGAAAGGCTCCTGGGACAACATCCTCGAGCTTGAAAGGCTCGGCATGAAATTCCGCGACGAAGATGACGAATTTGCCGGGGCCCCGTTCCGCGACGAAAAGACAAAAATCATGTATGCATATGACTATGTCGGCAAGCATACGATCAGGATGCGCGGCGGCGCGGACATCAAAAGGTATATGAAAGAAGGCCTCCAAAAAGAAAAGAACGCCACACTGTATGAGCGCGTCATGATCACGGATCTCTTGACCGAGGGAGGCAAACCGGGGGCGCGCGTCATTGGAGCGACCGGCGTAAACGAGGAAACCGGCGAATTTTATGTGTTCAACGCGAAGAGCGTCGTTGTGTGTACATCCGGCGTCTCAATGCAGGGCACTAGCACCTGGACGTTCAACTCCGAAATGTTCGGAAGCGGCTACCGCGCCGATCCCCGTAACACGGGCGATGGCGTCGCGATGCTCTGGAAAGTGGGCGCGGAATTCGGCGCGGAGGAGCGTTTTGGGCAGCACACGTCGTCCGGGCCTTTCGGCTGGCCGTGGTATGGCGTCGGCAACCCCGACAACACCTGGCATCCATGCACGATCGTTGACAATACCGGCAAGGTCATCCCCTGGAAAAACTCCAAGGGCGAATATATCGATACCGTCGAAGAACGCAGCCTTCCCGCCGCGGGCGAGAAAATGATGAACTTCCCCCGCCCCACGCCGGATATCGACCCTGAGAAAATCAAGAGCGGCGAATACCAGCTGCCTTTGTGGGCAGACCTCACGTCGCTGCCGCCGGACGAGCGCCGCGCCATTTGGGGGCTCATGGTCGGCAATGAGGGCAAGACGCGCACGAGCATATACGACTATTTCAACAAAGCGGGGTTCAACCCGGACAAAGACATGCTAATGTGCCCCGTGCAGAACCCTGAAGTCTATGGGAGCCCGTTGAAGGACTGGTTCCAGGGCGAGCAGTTCAACAACAAGTTCTGGAAATCCGACACATTGCGCGGCGTCGTAGTCGATTGGAATCAAATGACGAACATCGAAGGTCTCTTTGCCGCCGGTTCCGAGACAAGCCAAGGCGGCGCGGGCTGCGGCTCGGCAGGAGCGTATGCGGGCAACAGGGCTGCGGAATATGCCATGAAGGTCGAACGCGGCGCGCTCGACGAGGCGCAGATCGCTGCCGAGAAGGAGCGTGTCTACGCCCCCGTCAAGAGGCTTGGCAATCCCGAGGCTTGCGTCAGCTGGAAAGAGCTGTGGATGGGCATGAACCGCGTCATGCAGCAGGACTGCGGCGAGTTCAGGACTCTTTCGACGAGCGAGCACGGTCTTGTGTGGATAAACAGCATCAAGAAGCACGAGATGCAGATGACATATGCGCGCAATCCTCACGAATTGGTCCGCGTCCTGGAATGCGAGAGCCGCGTGTCGGTCGCCGAGGTGTATCTGAGCCTCGCCGTCGCTAATTTCAGAGAGGCTGATAAGAACGTCGACAAGAGCAAGATCATGTTCAATAAATTCGTCGATGGAGAAATCGTCACCACATATAAAGACGACCAATGGTGGCTGAAACCGCCCTATGCCTCGACATATCTCGAAAACTACGAAAAGTGCAGAGCTCTTGAAAAGGAGGCTAATTGACATGGAAAACGCTTATCTTGTCCCTAATCCGATCGCTCCTTGCCCTTCTGTCATCATTGACGATGAGAAGTGCATAAGTTGCAACAGTTGCGCGAAAGTCTGCCGTACGCAGACGATCATGCCGAACCCCGAGAAGGGCAAGCCGCCCATCGTCATCTACCCCGACGAGTGCTGGTTCTGTTCTTGCTGCGTCGAGTCTTGCAAGAAAGACGCAATCAAGCTGCATTATCCCATCAACCAAAGGATTTTCTTCAAACGCAAGGAAACAGGCGAGATATACCGCATCGGCGGTCCGGATTCGCCTCCGCAGAGCTACTTCAAGCCGGCTGTCGGCTCGCGGTAATCAAGTTACCTTTTTGAAACGCGTAGACTGCCCTGATACTTCATTATCAGGGCAGCTCACGTAATGCTATGATGGTGTGGCGGCGCTCCGGAGACCGCGAGGCGGTGCCTCACGTTGATATTTCAATAATATGGGATCGTGCTTACGACCCTGATTTTGGGAGATGGAGTATGACTAATGTAGAAGTTCTCACCGGCAACTACGCGAAAGTCCCGCGTATCGAAGAAACCGGGCCGCAGCATGGATATAACGGCAAAAGGATGGCGAGGCTCGGGCGCCGCACAAGGCTGATCCACGCAATCTTGTGCGTTATAGGGCTGTTGCCTATGGTTCTCAAACTGTCCGGCATCGACGTGCCGCCGATGCTTGTCGCTTTCGGGCTTGGGTTTCTCGTCCCCGGCGGCGGATTCGTTGCATGCGCGGGCCCTGCGACGGTCCTCATAGGGCTGTTCGTGTGTTTCTATTTATGGAGAAAGCGCGGCATGATGATCCAGGAGATCTATGGAAGCTTCTTGGGGATTGCCGGCTTTTGGCTGTTGGGCGCCCTCGGCGGGCTTCTGGCGGGCATCACATGGTTCGACCGCATAAGGCTCCCTGCGTGGTGCGGATATATCTTCGCCATTGTGCTTGCGTTCGCGCTGTTCTTGCCATATGAGATTCGCGTCCGCAAAATGTATAAACTGATGAAAGATGCGCGTACTGAACGCACGGCCGCATTTGACGAATCAATTTCGGAGCTGGATGCTCTCACCTCGACGCCTTATGAGGAAGGGACGCAGGAGCTCGACGAGGAGCAAATGAAAGCCGCGAGATTCTTGTTGAATGCCGCGGTCAATCGCGAGGAAGGCGACCTATCGGGTTTTGAATGGATGCGCGGGCTTGCGGAATACCGCTATCAGCTATCCGCATTCGGATATGGGCTGATGCTCCTGCACGCCAAGTACCTCCCGAATTTCACGGGCTATCTCAAGAAAGCCCATAGATTCCTCATAGAAGGCTACTCCGACCCGCGCAGTTGCGCATATTGGGCAAGAGAAGCGCTTACGGGATATTTTTCCAAGAACCCCGATCCCGTCGTTAAGGCGAATGTAATGCTTTCCGGGTGGATGATGCCTGTCGTCGCGGGCTACCACGACCAATACCACGACGATGAATATGACAAGGACGCTTCCATCAGGTTCCGCCCGATAAAGGACAATCCTGAACAGACGTATGATTACAGCTCAAAAGGCATTGTTGAGGTGCTCCACCGCCAGTTCAACAACCAGGAATACCCATACATGCTCATTCCTTGCGAGCCGCATCTCGCGTTCCCCACATGCAACTCATTCGGGCTGCTCGGCATGCTCATGTATGACAGGGACCATGGGACGCATTATTGCGAGGATTTCTGGGACCGGCTGTATGACAACATCAACAGGGAATTTATTGAGATCGACGGCTCGATGGCCCTCAGGCGGCAATACCAATACGGCCTGCGGCACCTGCCCGCTTCGCAGATCGGATATGACCCATTGGCGGATGTTCAAAATTACCTGCACTATCTTCCGATTTTCCCGGGCCTGTCCAGGCGCTGTTATGCGCAGATACGCAAGCACGAAGTTGAATTTCGCGATGGCGTGGCATATCTGAAACGCAAGCCTTGGGACAAAATCATCAATATGTTCACGCGCAAGCCTGATGCGTCGCTCCAAATCGCACTTTTGGAAATGACCGCCGCCGAATATGGCGATACGGAGCTCGTCGCGGGATTGCGGAAGGCGGAGGAAATGAATCTGGCGAGGTCAAAGGAGCCGGGGTCGTTCAAATATAAGGACGTCAACTCGCTGACAATGGCATATTACGCATTCTCCCGCTTGTGCAAAAAGGGATATTGGTCTGATGTCATATTGCGCGGGATGCCTGAAACGGCGTTCACCGGGCCGTTGCTTTCCGATTGCGCGTATCCCGATGTCATTCCCGCAAAAGCGGCGAGCAATGGGGCGGACCTCGACCTCGTGCTGTATAACGGCGCGGAGCCCGGCGAAAAGCCTATTACGGTCGAGCGGCTGAAGCCAAGCACGGTTTATACGATCAACAACGGCAAAGCGGAATTTACCTCCGATGCCGATGGCCGTGCCGAGTTGCTCGTAAATGTAGACGGCAGAACAGAAGTGATGATAGCGGAAAAAATATAGATAGGCAATTGTGAAACTCACGGATGCGTGATGCGAACCCCTGTGGACTGTGGTTGATTTTATTTGGACAACGAGATCTTGTAGGGGCGGCAATCTGCTTCCCGCAAAATGCAGCATTTCACAATCAGCTGAAAATATAGAAGGTAGGTGCGTCATATGCCATGCTGTATAATCGCGGCCGCATTGATAGCGCGGTTTGTAGTTCGATGGAAAGACATCAAAGCATATTTTGGTTTTGAAGTCATCGACGACAACCCATATGGATGGGAAGAATACTGCGAACTCGATAAATATGCGAGCTAGATGATGAAAGCGCTGAGAATCATCATCCTCGTTATGTTCATATTGTCCGTTGCGGCCACAATCTTGTCCGTGATATACTCCGGCGGCAGCTTATTCAGTTTCGGCCATTCTGCAACCGATCACGCAAGCCACGGTGAGAGCGCGCCTGTTGACGACCACGCAAGCCACGAAGGAAGCGCGCCCGGTGATGACCACGCAAGCCACGAAGGAAGCGCGCCTGTTGACGATCACGCAAGCCACGGAGAAAGCGCGCCTGCTGACGATCACGCAAGCCACGGAGAAAGCGCGCCTGTTGACGACCACGCAAGCCACGGTGAAAGCGCGTCGGCTACGGACCCGGACCGGGCAAGCGGCGCAAGCCACTCATCGCAGGTCGGCGGCCTGCTGCACGTTGCTCACATCACTCTGGTCACGATTACATTCCTGCTGATAGCCGCATACCTCCTGAAGAGCGCCGACATCGCATCGCGCCGTGTCTATCGCGAATTGCGCTTCAAAATGACCGTCGATCCAAGCGCGGGATTTGTCGAAGCGCTCCCGTCCGGCTACCCGATTTCCAATGCTTGCATCGGCGCTCTGGCAAAAAACGGCATCTTTGTTAAAAGCATCGAAGCCATGTCCGTTCTTGCCGGGCTGGACACCGTTGCAGCAGAGGGCAATTCAATCTCCCGTGAAGGGTATGCAATCACAGAGCAAACGCTTGGAAAAATTGGCGTGAGGCTTTCGGACAATATCGACGAATGCAAGGTCAAAATCAAGCTTGGGGCATATAGCGCCGCAAACGGCGCCGAAGCGGACTTCATATTGACCCATGATAAAGTCACCCACCTGCTGATCGCGATATACGTCAGCCGCATCTACATTCAGTTCAAGCGCCTGACCGCCATCTCGCTGATAGCCGCGCTTGCGGCTGCTGCGGCATTCTTGGTATTTCAGCAATATACATATGCGGGGGCAATGCTTGCCGTATTCGCAGCAATTCAACTAATTTTCATCCATCGTATCGAGATAAAGACGACAAAACTATCTTTTGACAAAGTCATTAAGAAAGGGCGAAATATATGAAAGATTTCAAAGGGAAAATAGCATTCATAACCGGAGGAGCCTCCGGAGCAGGACTTGGCCAGGCAAAGCTGTTCGCAAAAGCGGGCATGAGAGTCGCGATCGCCGATGTACGGCGCGACGCGTTGCACAAAGCCGTCGGCGAAATCGTCGATTTCGCGGGCTGCAAGGTCACTGACGTGCTGCCGCTGTGCTTCGACCTGACGGACCGCAAGGCATATGAAGCCGCAGCGGATTCAGCCGAGGCGATATTCGGCGGGCCGCCGCATTTGCTCATACAGACTGCCGGAGTCAACTCGTTCGGGCCGATTGAAGCATCGACATTCGACGATTTCGACTGGGTTATGGGCGTTTGCCTCGACCATGTCGTCAATGGCCTCATCATTTTCGTGCCGCGCATGATAAAAGCATATGGCGGCAAGGACGGAGTGCCCAAGGAGGAATTCCATGTTGCGACGACATCCTCCATGGGCGCGTTTATGGGCGGCGCAGGCACCGGCCCTTACTCCGCCGCAAAGTCCGCAGTCAACAACCTGATGTACAGCTATGCAATGGCCTTGCCGGTCTATGGCGGGGGCGCGACGGTGCTGTGCCCGGCAAACATCAACTCCAATATCGGAAACGCGGAAAAATTCCGTCCCGAGCATCTGCGCAACACAGGATACCATGTTTCCGAAGGCACGATGGCACATCTCAGCTCGATCCACGCGGGCGGCATCGATCCTGTCGAACTCGCGGAATACTTGAAAGAAGGCATTGAAAACGGCCGTATAATCGTAATGCCGTTCGGACCTCCTGAGGAATGGATGAAAATGCTGCGCGGCAATAACGAGACCATCGAAGATTATATCTTGACGGCAGCGGAGCGCAACAAGAAGATGGAAGAGCGCATGGCGGCAATGCAGCGCAACGGTCCCCCTCCCGGAGCATGGAGCGTGCCCGAAGGCGCGGAACCGTTTGGCGGCGCGCGCAAGGACCTCGATTACATCGACCCCAGCAGAAACCCGAAATGGTAAGAAAGGAATTGTTGCTGATATGAAAGACTTAAAAGGAAAAACCGCGTTCATCACTGGGGGCGCCAGCGGCATGGGATTGGGCATCGCAAAAGCATGCGCCAAGGAAGGGATGAACGTTGTGATCGTCGATATGCGCCAAAGCGCTCTCGATGAGGCTTTGCCGATTTTCAAGGCGAATAACCAGCCGGCAATAGGGCTGCTGCTGAACGTAACGGACCGGGAGGCATATGCGAAAGCTGCCGATGCTGCAGAAGCTGCGTTCGGGAACATTCATCTCTTGGTGAACAACGCAGGCATCGGATGTGCCAATGGGCCGCTGTGGAGCGTTTCATTCCCGGAGACCGACCTTGCCATCAGCATCGACTTGGTCGGAGTGCTGAACGGAATACAGACGATCGTTCCTCGTATGCTGAAGCATGGGGAGGAAAGCCATGTCGTCAGCACGGCCTCAAAGGCGGCGCTATTGCCCGTGCCCGGATGCGGGCTGTATAACCTTACGAAGCATGCCGTCGTCACCATGATGGAGACATTGGCCATGGATCTCGTAGGGACGAACATCGGATCCAGCGCGTACTGCCCCGGCGGCTATGACACGAACCTGGGAAAATCATCATCGGAAGTGACTGCCGCGATATTGGGCGACGCCGCTGCGCCGCCTCCGCCGCCACCGCCAAAGGACGGTGAAGGCCCGCCGCGCATGGATTGGTCGGAGGTCATCCGCAATGCCGACGACGCCGGGGAGAGGGTCGTGCGCGGAGTCAAGCGCGGTGACCTCTACATTCTGACGCATGCGGAGTTCAAAAAAGGCGTTGAAGCGCGCTTCAATGCGATTATGAGGGCATTCCCGGATGAAGTTCCAAATCCGCGTTATAGCGAGATTTTCCCCATGCTGACATATAACCCGATATTCGACGAGCAGAAGCAAGTCCCCGCATTGTAGCGGCGGCATTCTGCCGCCACATACCCGCATTGTCCCCGCATTGTAGCGGCGGCAATCTGCCGCCACGCACCCGCATTATCCCCGCATTGTAGCGGCGGCAATCTGCCGCCACGCACCCGCATTGTCCCCGCGCTGTAGCGGCGGCATTCTGCCGCCACATACGAACAAAATGGAGGTATCGATCATGCTGAGCATTGAAAACGTAAGCTACAAGTACAAAAACAGCGAAAAAGACGTGTTGAAAGAAGTTACTGCAAGTTTCGAAGGCGGAAAAATACACGCCGTAGTCGGACCGTCCGGAAGCGGAAAGACGACATTGCTATCAATAATGGCGGGGTTGGACAGCCCAAAGTCCGGAACGGTAGCTATCGACGGCGACGACCTGGCTACAATGGATCTCGACAAATATCGCAGGGAGCGCGTCTCGATGATTTTCCAAGCATTCCAACTGTTTCCATTATTAACAGCGGTTGAAAACGTATGCTACCCAATGGAGCTCAACGGAATGGGCCGCAAGGAAGCGGAAGAACGCGCGAAGGTGCTTCTCGACAATGTCGGCATCGGCGCCGACAAGCACAAACGCTTTCCATCAAACCTTTCCGGCGGAGAACAGCAGCGTGTCGCGATTGCGAGAAGCCTCGCCTCCGGCGCGAAGCTTATACTCGCTGACGAGCCCACAGGGAATCTTGATGTGGAAAACGGCGATGCGGTTATCGGCATTCTCAGCGACCTCGCCCATAACGACGGGTATTGCGTTATCGTCGTCACGCATGACCTGGACATTGCGGCCGCTTCCGACGTCGTTTTCCGTATGTCGGATGGCGTCGTCACAATGGGCGACGTAAAGAGTTGACGATGACGCTCAAGGAGGCGATACAATGCCGAACGACCATGTGAAGCTACCCGTCAGCACATCAAACGACCGGGAGCATCAATCAGATATCATGCCAAACAACCACGAGCGCCAACCCGCCAACATGCCAAACAACCACGAGCGCCAACCCGCCAACATGCCAAACAACCACGAACACCAACCCGCCGGCGCAACTACAGTACCATTAACGATCAATGTGAATGGAAAAGACCATTCGTTGCTCATCGAGCCCAACCTCACGCTCAAGCAGGTCCTCCAGTTCCACCTGGGGCTGATTGGCGCGAAAGAAATGTGCGACAGGGGAGCATGCGGGTCTTGCACGGTCATCATGGACGGGAAACCAACGCTATCATGCAATATACTGGCTGCTGAATGCGGAGGGAAGACTGTCGAAACAGTCGAGGGGATAGCGGCCATCCCGAAATGGAAGCCGCTTATCGATGCATATTGCAAATGGGACGCAATGCAATGCGGCTATTGCACGCCTGGTTTTCTGGTCGCAGCAAAGGCCCTGCTCGATAAAAACCCAACCCCCACGGAAAGGGAGATAAACGAAGCCCTCAGCGGCAATATATGCATTTGCGGGACATACCCGCGCCACTCCCAAGCGATATTGGAAGCGGTCAGGAAAATGGCGGAAGAGGGTGACATTTAATGCCGGATTATTCAGGAGCGAACGGACTGAGGGAAGACTTCAAAATAGTCGGCAAACCGAATATTCCCGGGCTTACGTCGCGCGCGCTTGCAACAGGAGTCGCAATGTTCGGCGCGGACTTTACCGCGCCCGACATGCTATATGCGAAGATACTGAGAAGCCCATATGCGCACGCAAAAGTTCTAAGCATCGACATTTCGGACGCAATGGCGATCGAAGGCGTCGTCGATGTCGTGTTATGGAACGACCCCGTCTTCGACGATCTCGGACCGCTCATGTTCAAAGGCAAAAGACCTGCATATTTGATGAATGAAGCGCACCAGGAAGGTGCCGAGGTCGGAGCGGTCGTCGTTGCGGAAAGCGAGGCCTTGTGCCAGGAAGCCCTGCTCGCATTGAAAGTCGAGTGGGAAGTGCTGCCTTTCATCGTAGATATCCAAAAGGGCCGCGATCCGGACCTCCCGGCGATTCGAGGCCCCGAATGGGACGAATCAGACACGTATGGCCCGAGCCCGATGACTGCGGAAGGGCATGCGTGGATGGCGACGCACTATCCCGAAGACCCGAGAAAAATCGGCAACGTCGGCTGGACGACAAAAGTGGAAGGCAATATGGATGAAGGGCAGGAACAGGCTGATTTCATCCTTGAATATGACGTGAACGTGCATGATGTCGTATCGCTCCTCCCAAACCCCCAAGCTTCTCTCGCATGGTGGACGGACAGTATGTACAAGCCCGGCGAAACATTGCGCATCGAGGGCGCGGTCGGGAGGCGCAAGGCGATTTCTGCGCTGTATAAGCTACCCGACGACAATGTCATCCAGGAAGGGCTGTTTCAGGGCGGCAAGTATTGCGACTGGGGGCTTAGAATGTCCCAGGAGATCACGCCGCTTTTGAGCAAAAGAGTCGGACGCCCCGTCAGATGCTGCAACACCCGCGAAGAAAATTTCGATATGTGCGTCAATGAACGTTACGCCCACGTACAGATCGGAGTTACGAAAGATGGCTTGATAACATCGGTCGAAGAAGATAGCATAATCGACCACGGCACGCCGGGATCGTCAGAGATGACGGTGTATGACAGGGATTGGACCGGGTATTATACGCTCAAATGCGAGAACATCACCCAGCGCTATACTGTCGTCGATTCCAACCGAGGATTCATGCACACATGCGGGCAATTCGTCCCATATGGTTGGGACATGACCACAGTCGGGCTTTATCTTATAGCCGAAAAACTCGGCAAGGACCCGACGGATATAGCGCGGCTCAATCTGCACGGGCCCGATTCGCAGAAGGACACGAGGCCGGTTCCGAGCTTTGAGGCATGTCTGGAAGCAGGCAAAAAGCTGATGAATTGGGAGTGGCACCCATCCGGGACGAAGCGCTTGCCTGATGGCAGACTGCATGGGGCCTCTTTCCGATATCAAATGTGCCCCCGCCATGCGTTCCTGCCATATTTCTGCAAGCTGGAATACAGGGGAGGGGTCGTGCATTTTCCGACTCAAGGCCCGGTCGCGGGGTGGTTTGGCACGGAATGCTTCGTCATGATTGCTGCGGAGGAACTGGGCGTCGCATATGAAGACATTTGCGTCGACTATGACTATCGCGCGGAGCACACGGACGAAGCCGGCGGATCCGACGGGGTGACGGGACACGGCTGGATCGTCAAGGAATGCGCGAATATTCTCAAGAAGAAGATATTGGAATCCGCCGCAAAGGCGGCGCAATTGACCGTCAATAGGTTCGGACCGATGGAATTTCCAAAACCGGACAGCCCGCTCAAAGGATATGGCGCGGACGAATTGGATATCGCGGATGGCAACGTGATAGTGAAATCCGATCCGTCAAAGTCCGTCCCGCTCGCCCAAGCGACCTCGGAAACAATCACTGCCGACTACGGCGGAAATTCGCCAAAATCCGCATGGGCGACCGAGTTTGGCAGAAAGCTCGACACGATGAACACTTCATGGTGCGAGGTTGCGGTCGATGATGAGACAGGAGAGGTCGAAATACTGAAATACGGCGTCGTGGCGGACCCCGGCAAGGTCATCCGGCGCACTTCACTGGAAAGCCAGATCGACCAGGTGGTATACTTCACGCAAGGGTGCCAATTGTTGGAGGAATATGTGTTGGACCCGGAAACCGGGGTCAAATTGAACGGAAACATGCTGGACTACAGGAGGCCGACGACTCTGGACGTGCCTGTCGTGGACAAGGAGATACTGGAACTCAGGAGCGGGGACGGAGCTTACGGAGCCTCGGGCATCGCCCACAATCTTGCAAACTCGCACCTGATCATTACGGCGATCCATAACGCCACGGGCGTATGGGTCGATCCGCCCGCAACGCCCGACCGGATGCTGAAGGCGCTGGGGAAATGCTGAATAACCGCCAGGCGGAGACTAACCATGAAGTCCGGGGCAAAAGCATTAACCTCGTTTTGCTGCCTGTATAAAACTGAAGGGATTGACCATAGCCATGAGATCATTCAATCATATAAATGCAGTTTCGCTGCGCGAAGCATCCGAAGCGCTCAAACAAGGCGGCGCGCTTGCCATGGCAGGCGGCGGGGACTTGCTTGGAGCCCTTAAAGACGACATATTCCCCGAATACCCAAAGACGATCGTCAATATAAAGACCATCCCTGGGCTCGACGACATTAAGCTCGAGGATGGCATGATAAAAATCGGAGCCCTCGCGACGCTCGCGGACATCGCTCGGAATCCGATAATAGCGGCGGACGCGGCGGCGCTTTCCGAAGCTGCGGGAAAAGCGTCGTCGCCGACGCTCCGCGAAACGACCACGATCGGCGGGAATCTGTGCCAGATGCCGCGCTGCTGGTATTATAGGAAGCTGAACAACAGATTCAATTGCGTCAGAAAAGGCGGAGAAAAGTGTTTCGCGCTTGCAGGGGACAACAGATACCATTCCATCTTCGGCGGCATGGCGTTCAAGACGGCGCCTAACGTGAACAAAACGTGCATAGCGGTCAACCAAAGCGAGCTTGCGCCCGTGCTTGTCGTGATGGGGGCCAAGTTTGTGACCACGGAGAGGGAAATAGAGGCCGACGCGTTTTTCAGCGTCGGCGTAATGAGCGCCACGGTGCTCGGCCCGGGCGAGATATTGACGGAGATAAAAATACCTGTCGGCGAATATTCGCGCAGATGCCGATATAAGCGCTTCGCGTTTCGGAAGAGCATAGACTTTCCCATAATCAACCTGGCGATCTCGGCGAACAGCGACGGCAACTATCGCATATACCTTGGGGGCGTGGCGCCTGTCCCATACAGGGCGGCGAACGCAGAGGCGCTGCTCAAAGGCTGCGAGATGTCCCCGGAGCTCGCAAAGGAAGCGGGGGATGCCGCCGCAGCGGGCGCCCGGCCTTTTGAGGCGAATGCGTATAAAGTGCAGCTTGTGAAGACGCTGGTGAAAAGAGAGCTCCTCGCAATGTGATAACCACCGCACCCGCCGCAGCGCCAAGCAATGACCACGCTAAGAACAGGCCAATAAGACGATGGCGTTGAACGCGGCCCCATTCCGGAATTTCGTACACGGAAAAGGCATTGTTTCGGTGAAAGATAGCGAGATTACGGTGACATACCCGAAACGCGCTCATTATCCTATTTTGAGGGCTGTTGACTGGCAGCGTTTGCCGTCAGATATACCGTGGCTCGATGACGCTAAACTAACGCTGGAGTTTAGCTGATGACAGGCAGTTATTATATCGTATGACGGCTAAACGCTCTGCGAAAATCGGTGTTTAGCAAAATTCTACGCATTACAACTGCTGGAACATATGCTGCGCATACTTATTCATATCATGCATTGATACCATTCCAAATCGATTCTTAACATTAAAGAAGTAAGTCTCTATAGCTTCGATTGGTATAACACGTTCAGAATGTATATCCGATGCAAGATTTCCTCTTGTATCCAACCAAGGCGTTTCCTTATGTGTGAAGCCTTCTAATGTATCTCCGTCGTATCGACCAAAGCTTTCCAATACACAGTCAATAAATTCCTTGTCAATGTCTGTCAGGAACTCAGAAAAGACCTCATCAATCGAGTTGTCCCTGTATTTGTAGAAAACCTCCCGGTACACAGGACCGTGCACCCACGCTTCTGCAAGATCGATAAAGAGCGGAGA
>JGI24702J35022_10000527_pt1 | contig 23177 bp, 18 predicted proteins | sample TergutTh196P4_FD_35022 | JGI IMG/M metagenome (IMG submission 35022)
GCGTAGCTGCGTGAGGGACAAGCGAGTAGAGCGAATTCATTTCGCTCGTAAGCGAGCTGTCCCGATGGGTTGTGGGCGCAGCCCACGTTAGTACCTGACGGGCGCATATCATGCGCCTGCGGGCGGATAATATCCGCCCCTACACCAAACATCAGCATTACCCGTGAATGCAAAACATCAGCGTAACCCGTGAATCAGCATTACCCGTGAATGCAAAACATCGGCATTACCCGTGAATCAGCATAGCCCGTGAATGCAAAGCATCAGCATAACCCGTGAATTAGCATAACCCGTGAATCAGCATACCCCGTGAATTGTAGCCTTTTTCTCCTGTAAATGTTAAAATATAACATTTCTGCTTGATAACTTGGAAAATATCGTTTAAAATACTGCTAAAGCGTGAGGATTGGAATGTTGATATGGGAATGATTGTTGTTGGCATGGCCGATCTCAAAGTCGCGAAAAATCCCGACATTCTGACGACTTTGGGTCTTGGCTCTTGTGTCGGCATAACGCTTTATGACAGAATACAGAAAATCGGCGGGCTTGCGCACGTGATGCTTCCCACATACAAGGGCTTTGAGGGGCAGAACGTAGCGAAATTTGCCGACTCGGCAATAATTGAACTGCTCAACCAAATCACAAGGATCGGCGCCACAAGAGGCGCGCTTGTCGCGAAAATCGCCGGCGGCGCTCATATGTTCGGTTTGACGCAAAACACCGACATGATGAAAATCGGCGAGCGCAACGCCGCTGCAAGCCTTGCGATTCTTGCGCAGCTTCGGATTCCCGTGCAGGCAAACGATACGGGCGGCTCACATGGGCGGACGATCGAGCTCAGCACGGACACTGGCGCGCTTAAGATCAAGACTGTCGGAAAAGGCGAAAAATTCATATAGGTGCCTGGGCGCACGTATCTGCGGCATTTGCAGGCATCCAACCCCGGGGGGCTTTACCGGCCGGTCAGTTGATATATTCATTCTGTTTCGCATTCTAAACGTGGGGCTCGTGCTCCATGAAAAGCCCGTTCCCGAAAGGCACGGAACAATTTGCATATGTAGGAGGAAATACTATGGCTAAGGTCTTAATCGTTGATGATGCTGCATTCATGCGCATATCGATCAAGAACATGCTGACGAAAAATGGCTACGACGTGGTCGGAGAGGCGGAAAACGGCCTCATCAGCCTTGACATGTACAAGGAGCTGCAGCCCGACATCGTCACTATGGACATCACTATGCCGGAAATGAGCGGTCTTGACGCATTAAAAGAGATAATCAAGATCGACCCGCAGGCAAAAATTGTGATGGTCTCTGCCATGGGGCAAGAAGCCATGGTGCGCGATGCGATCGTTTCGGGCGCCAAAGGTTTCATTGTCAAACCGTTCAAAGAGGAAGGCATTATCGCGGCTATCAAAAAGCTCGGCTAGCGCCGCATGTGCCGCCGCATGTGCCGATTTCACAATTTTTGCATTGGTAGGTGACAATATATGCGTGAGCAAGATCCCATGCTTGAAGTCTTTATATTCGAGACACAGCAGCTATTGACGACTCTGGAGGAGACGCTCCTCCAAAGCGAAAAAGAAAAGTCGCTCACCAACGAGCACATCAACGAGATATTCCGCATAATGCACACCATCAAAGGTTCCGCATCGATGATGTCCTACGACAGTCTTGCCAAGCTCGCACACGCGCTTGAAGACCTGTTTGACAAGATACGCGAGGGCAAAACGCGCACGGATGCCGATTCATTTGAGGGTGTCATAGAGCTTGTGCTCGCTGCATCAGACATTTTCAAAGCCGAGATCGACAAATTGTCCGCAGGTGTGGACACCGATGGCGATTTCAGCGATTTGAGCGACAAAATACACAGATATCTGGCTTCTATTCTGAGCGACGGATCGGCGCCGGCTGCGGACGGATCAGCCTCCGATAGCGGCTTCGTCGCGGATGATTCGGGCCATGCGGATTCCGATTCTCCCTTTTACAAAGTGAAAATCACGTTTGAGGCCGAGTGCCAGATGGAAAACATCAGAGCTTTCGGCGTTGTGAACGCTATTTCGCAGCATTGCAAAAGAGCGTTGCACAAGCCCGAGGACTTGAACGGCGCGGACTCTGCCGAAGAGATCATCAAAAACGGGTTCGTCATGTACATTCAGTCGGACGAGAACCCTGACGAATTAAAAAAGATCATCGACGAAGTGATGTTCTTGAAAACGTCGAGCCTTATCCCGCTGGCTGCGGACAGCGACGAGCTGCCGGCTTCGATGCGCCCCGCCGCGGCCCGCGAGGAGAAAGCCGCGGTCGACAAGCCCGTGACGGAGATTATCGCCAAGCAGAATTTCATCAGTGTCAACGTCAACAAGCTAGACAAGCTCATGAATCTGATGGGCGAGATAGTCACAAGCGAGTCCATGGTGACGAAGAACCCCGAGGTCGTAAACCTTCACATCGATACATTTGAACGCAGCAGCCAGGAACTCAGGAAGCTGATTAACGAGCTGCAGGAGATCGTCATGTCCATCCGCATGCTTCCGGTGTCGAATTCGTTCCAAAAAATGCACCGCATCGTCAGGGATGTCAGCAAAAAGGTCGGCAAGGAAGTTGAGCTCATTCTCATCGGCGAAGAGACCGAGGTCGATAAAAACATCATCGACACGTTGTCCGATCCGTTGATGCACCTCATACGCAACGCCGTCGACCACGGCATCGAGACGCCTGATGTCCGCATCAAAAACGGCAAGGCCCCTTCCGGCACCGTCACGCTTGAGGCGCGAAACGCGGGCGGCGACGTCGTGATAATCATTACTGACGATGGCCAGGGGCTCGACCGTGAAAAGATATTGAAAAAAGCGATTGAAAAAGGCCTCACGAACAAGCCCGAACACGAGATTTCCGACAAGGAAGCCTATCAGATGATTTTTCTGCCCGGTTTCTCCACAAACACCGAGGTCACGGAATATTCCGGACGCGGCGTGGGCATGGATGTCGTCAGGCGCAACATCGACAAGGTCGGCGGGTCGATTTCCATTGACAGCGCGCCGGGCAAGGGCATGACCGTGCATATCCGCATTCCTTTGACCCTTGCGATCATCGATGGGATGAAGCTGCGCGTTGGCAACTTGATTTTCATCGTCCCGATGCTTTCNATCCGCGAATCGTTTAAGCTGAAAGAGGGCGACGTGTTCCTCGACCCGGACGGCAGCGAGATGATCATGATCCGCGGNGAATGCTTCCCCGTGCTGAGGCTTTANAAGATTTTTGACATCGCTCCAGATTATGAGGATCTCAGCGAGGGCATTCTCATAATGATTTCCACCGATTCCACGACATTCTGCCTCTTCGTCGATGAGCTCATCGGCGAGCAGCAGGCCGTCATCAAGCCGCTCCCGGATTATATTCAAAAGCACAACACCGGGATGCATGGCATCGGCGGATGCGCCGTGCTCGGCGATGGTTCCATCAGCCTAATCATCGACATCAACAACCTTGTCGAGGAATAGCTGCAAACTGCATCATAATTTGCGCCCATGTCGGGCGCACCGACAAAACGGACCCCGCTTGGAAGCGAGGTCCGTTTTTGCATCGTTTATTGTTTATCGTTTATTGTATTGCCTGTTAATTGCAGCGCCGCCTGCGGTTGTTCCAAAGCCCAAGGCCGGCGAGAATGAGGCCTGCAGGGAACAGGAACATGCCAATTGCGTTTCTGCCGGTTTTTGGCATTTCGATTGCGGAAGATTCATAAGGCGTAAATGTCCAAACGCCTAGTTCCTCGTTCCAAATCCATATGCCTAGCGGAGGGGAATCGGGATCTATGAGTTCCAGGAAAGAAACATTGCCGTTTTCATCGACTTGAAGGAACAGCAGATATCCATCATCGTTTGCGACGGGCGGGGCCGTCTGCATCGTGCCTCCGGGCTGCGACTGGTCGGGCTGTTTTGCTTGCAGGTCGATACTTAGATAGTCTTTCGGTTCTGTGCCCTCCGGGAGGATGATATTCTCTGGCGGTTTCATCGTGAAGTCTTGTGGCAGGTCGGCTTCCGGTTCTTCCGGCAACTGCAGATATTCTTCATCATCGAGCACGTTGTTGTGCAATGATTCATCGTCCTGCGGAATTTCGCTCTCAAATGGAACCTCTAGATCCTGCGGAATGTCCTCGTGATACTGGTCGTCATGGAGGGAATCATCATCCTGTGGCGTGCTATCATCAATTTCTTCATCTTTATCGTCATCCGGATCATCATTCGTGCCCTGCGGGGGCCTCCATACAGGCGGCGGCTGCGGGGGTGGCGGCAATAGCTCCCACTGCGCCTCATAAAGCGCCGTGCCCGTGACCACTGAACTGATGCCGGGGGACCACCCGATGAAAGCCCAGCCCGGTTTGGCGGGCGGCTCCGATGGGGGCAGCGGCGTTGGCTCGCCATATTGCAAGCCCGTGAATGTATATGCTTCCTCTTCGGCCGCGTTCCAGTTTCCGCCCTCTCCGGGCGAATATGTTATGGAGTAAGTGTTAGTATCCATGCTCCACTGCGCAATATAGTCGATATGCGCCGTCACAGTTATGCTCTCGAAATCGAAAACTGCAGGTCCAATGGGGATGCCGTCCACAACGGGCAGCCAGCCTTCAAATGCCCACCCCGTCGTACCCGGGGGAACCTCTCCAAAAGGCGCCATTGTCGGATATGGCATGGGGTTTTCATAAAACAGCCCCGATTGGTGTTCTGTCGTGAATAGCCCCTGCTCGCCCGGATGGAACGAAACCATATATTCGTCCGGTTCGTTCACCCACAGAGCCGTATATACCACATCGGCCGTTATGATGTCGCTCGGGATAATGTCCCATTTCGCGAAATGCCAACTTGGATCCAAACTCGTCATTGTCGCGGGGCGCGCAGGCATTGCATCGCCATAATGCAGCCCTTCGTATATATACCATGGGCTTTCAGGGTCGTCAATTACCCAAGCGCCATAATCTCCTTGGGCATATATCACCGTGTAGCTTATAGGCGTCCATTGCGCATATACCTTGATGTCGCCGACGATCAATGTGTCCTCGTCAAAGACCCCGCCGCCGCTTGTTTCCGTAGCCCAGCCTGTGAAGATATATCCCTGCTTCATCGGTTCGTCGGGCAAAGGCATGCTCACAGAGTCGAAAGAATCCTCGTAATAGAAGCCCGATACCTCCCTCTCGGCGGGCGTTCCGCCATTGCCGTCAAAGGTTACGGTATATCCGATTTTCTCCCAAATTGCATAGTAAGTGGTGTCGCTCGTAATAATTGTCGCATCGTCGAAACTCTGACCGCTTCCGTCCGGTTCGGTGTTCCAGCCTCTGAAGATCCTCCCTACGTGCGCGGGGTCCTCCGGCGCGTCGCTGCCTAGTGATTCGTTGTGCTCCGCTTTGTGTTCTGAATGGACCGTTTCGTCGGCATCGTTGCGCATAAACACGATGTCGTGGATGGCCGTGTTGTGGAAAACCAAAGGTTCCCCCGCGTCGCTGTGCGTAATAACTGCAGCGCTCGCAGAAAGGTCGCCCGTCAATGCGTCTTGCGTGACAGAAACAGAAATGTGGAAAACCGACCTATCGTAGTTGACCCTGCTCTTGTCGTCGACGCCGACCACTTCTTCTATTCTGTAAAGATATGGGGTCGAGCTGCTCGCAGTGTATGTGAGAGAGTTAAACGGTATTTTTCCGGTTGCGTCGTTCGTACGTCTTTCGACCCTGGTGTGATAATCCGGATCGGGGTTTGTTTCGTTGATCAAATCAAATACGAACTGGCCTGCCGTGATGTCTCTGCCGTACAGAACCTTCGATACATCGAGTTCCACGACGACCCCGTCCGGCGTGAACACATTCGTCATTATGAACCCCTGGCCGATGACAGTGCTGCTGAGCTCACCCTTGTCCCTGTCGATGCCTATTCGCACCTGCACAGTGATCGGACTTGAATAGGTGATGTTGTTATCGCGTTCCGTCGGTATGACTTCTCTGATCTCATATATGAACGTCTTGCCATATGCGCCGGCATCAATATCGGTATATACTATCTCGCTGAATGTGATTTTACCGTCGATGTCATGGGTCACATTGCCCTCTACCAGTTTCGCATCCTGCGGGTCCGTGACATCCCACAGTTCCAGCACGAACATCTCCTCCGCCAACGGCTTGCCGCCGGTTAGAATCTTTGTTCCCGTAATTTGCGCAGAAACAGGTTTCGGAGTGAATTTGTTTGTAAAGCTGAGGAGGGCATCGCGGATACCGTCGCCGCTGCCGATGGTGATTTTTGCCAATGTATCTATCGACAGCCTGCCGTCGTTCCGCTGTATGGCGTTTGTCGGGGTGGGCGTGGACAAGGGGTCTATCGACGTCTTCCCGACCGTGACCGTCACGGTATATACGCTTGCGTCATATTCCACATTGTCAAGCCTTCCGTCGCCGACATCGGGGATTGCCTCGCGCACTTCAAATGTGTATGTCCCCTCTTCATCAAATCTCAGCTTGAAACCGATCAGCCCGCTCGCCGTGCTGCCAATCTCCGTGCCTATCAGCGCCTCGTCAGCGTCATATACCGCAACAGGCTCGCCATAATTAGCAGAACCGGCGGTCACGTCCGTCACTATGAACGAAAACTCGTCTGCCAGCAGCGACCTTCCCGTCAGCACCTTGTTTATCTCAAGCGGGAGATAAACCGGTTCCGGTATGTACGCATTTTCGAACAAGGCCTCGCCTGCGATGAGTTCGCCGCCACATTCATACGAAACCTCAGTTGCCATTTCGCCTGTAAGCGCGTCCTTTGTAACAACGATGGTGACGGTATATGTCCTGCTGTCGTATTCCACGACGCCGGGCCTGCCACTCGGCAAGTTGCCCGTCGGCACCGTGTCCGGCAGTTCCGACATCGTGTACGTATAGGTGCCTTCATCTTTGAACCCAAGTGGAGGGAATACAAAGTTGCCGTATTGATCGGTGCCGGCTTTTGATATTATGTTATCGTCTTCGTCCGTTAACACAAACTCGAACTCGCCTGCTCTTTGATACCTGTTGGCCAGCGATGCAGTGCCTCCCAAAGCCACGAGGGGATAGACTTGGTGGTATGTCGTTCCGCCTGAGATTGCATATTCCGCTCCGTTGATGCTCAGCACATCGGCCGTATTGACGATTGGCGTGCCAAATTCGAGGTCGCCGTCGACCTTGACGGGGAGAACGAGGTTGATCGTCTGGTGCGCGTTCATCTCGGTGATTATGAACGTTAGCTTCCGTCCATCCACGCTCTCGATTTGCCCCTCGGCTTCCGGCAATTGGTCATCGGCCCATGTCCTTTCCAGCGTTATCCCGCTCGGCAGCGCGGCCGCTTTCGTCGCATCCGTCCCTGCATAATACTTGATTGCAGCAGTGTCCAGCGTTACCCCACCGGGAAGACTGTCGACGACAGTCACGTTCCTTGCGGGAAGAGGGTCTGTGTTCTGCACAGCCAACGTATATTCTATGGTGTCGCCGCGATCCACAGCCTGAGCATCGCTCGAAGTACCGCTCGCAGGAACGGCGTTTTTCACGAAATCAAACTCGATGTCGCGCATCGTCACACGCGTCTGTTCCGACCATCTGACTTCTTCCCTGAAACTGCTTGCGTTATATGAATCTGTCTCAACCGTGAAATATCCGATTCTGTTCACAGCCCGGAGCCCGCCTGTGATTATCGGATCATATTCAGACGCATCCGTCGGCGCGCGCATGTTGACGACGGCAAATATCGCGTCTCCCTTGACAAGCTTGAAATCATTGCCGCTTGAATCTTTGGAAAAATCAATAGCTACTGCCGTGATGCTTGATCTATCGGCCGGAATATCGGTCGTCCAGATATCGTCATCACCGATTACCGCCGCAAAATCTGCCTGTTCTGAAAGCTCAAATACCCCGCCGCCCTTGTCTTCGATCAAAAGCAAATCATCGGCGGGTATCGTCGAATAATACACGACGGGCGCGCAGCCTTGCGATCTCGCATATGAAGTGTCGACGTCGATCAATGTGCCCTTCCACTCGCTCATCGCATCGTTTTCCAGAATGTCATATATCATTATATGCGAAAACACGTTGATCGGGGCGGATAGAAAATGGAGCTGATATTGGTATATCCCTCCGGGAATCGTCTCCGCCTCCGCTACAAAGTCCGGGTCGCTCTGCGAGCGCACATGCTTTGATACCCCATATGTGTATGCGCTTGGGCTCGGAAAGATCGTATTGGAGCTTGCATATACGGTGTCACGGTTGCCATCGTCCTGCGGCCTCGTGGCCCCTCCTCCGCTCGGTTCGACCTCGAGGTGGGTAAAGAACGTGCGGGTCGTGGGCGCGGCTGTGGAAATAGCTCCGGTCGACGTAAAGGCGCCGCTGACATTGTATGACCACGGCGCAGCAGTCGCGACTGTCGTTCCGCCCGCGAGCGTTCCGCCATTGCCCAGCTTCTCATTGTTTCTGTTTCTATATGCCGCGACATTGTAAGCGTTGAAATTGCCGGCATTGTCGCTCCTGTCAAAAATGTTCTGATATGTCGTGACGAGCGTATAATTGACCACAAATCCCGAACGCACCCGCTCATATCCGGCGTCGTTTGGTTCTATGCGCCGCAGAAGGGCGCTATTGTTCACATCCTGGGCTAAATAGGGTTCGCCTCCTGAAGGAGGAACCCACGTCGTGTTTCTTGTGGCTCCATATAGCTGGTAGTTGCTTGCATTCGGCGCTTTCACGTTGACGACAAGCATTGTGCGCCCGGAACCTTGCCAGTTGTCGATCATGTAATAATTGACCATGGCATTGAGCCTGTTGGCGTTGTTTGCATCCGCCGCCGCTGCGGCGTATGCTGAGTTGTCAGTCCAAGGATCGAAGTGATATGTATATGCTTCAACCGCGCCATCGATATATGTGCCGGGAGGCAGAAGGTCATAAAACGTGCCTTCCGTCAGCATCCTGAATATTCTGCTGTCGGCCAAATCGGCCAGTTTATCCTCCCTTTCTTTTCCGGGGACCAGCAGCGGGTTGAATATAATTTCATCATATACACGCAGCTCCTGATTTATGTACCGGAGCCCATTAATGCTGTCGTTAGAGACAGTGTTGTCCGTCCTGCCTCCGTTTTTCATAGTACCGGTGTTCACTTTCGTAAACGACGTGGTTGCGCTCGTTCTATTGAGCGTCATATATGTATAGTTCTGCATTACGGTCTGCGTCGCCGGAGTCTCGGGATAGAGCTCCGTGCTGCGCCGCTGCAACTCCGCCTGATAGAATGCGCTCGGCGTTTCCACACCCGTAGCCCCGCTCCAACTGGAAGTGAACGCGCTTCCGACAGGCACGAAGTTCCTGACATTGCCTGTCGAGTCCTTGACGGCCATTGAATGAATGTTCCTGAAAACCGCAGAATTGACGGCGGAGTATGCGGTCCCATTAACAAGACCCCCATCGAGCAGCGCTCTGACGCGCGGAGTGGAGTTTACTTCAACGGTGATGTATGGAGTGACATCCACGCGAAACCGGCTGCTTGTATGCACGTATTTCACCTCATATGTGCCCTTTGGGAAGATGAGCTGGTTACTCGCGTTCATGGGCGCGGACGGATTTTGCAATTGCGTGCCGTCGGTGGTGGTAAATATATATGTGCCATACGTGCCATATGTTATGTCTACGACGCCCGCATTTGTGGACGCGGTCTTCATCACTTCGCCCGCTTTGGCCCACTCGTCATTGAACACGGTCCGATACCAAACCTCCACAGGCGAATATCCCTTGTCATATGGCTTTCCCGCCGCAGGGTTGCTGCCGGAATAGTTCGTCGATGTAAGCGCCGACAGCCGCCCATTGTTCGGATTGAATGTCTCGATATATTCCGTATAGGTCACATATGACTTCGTAACGCTATAATCTTCTTTCGCCAAAAGCACGTCCCGCAAGTATGTCATCCCATCGATGATTTCGACCGTATAATCCTTTTGATAATAGTTCTTCGGGTCATAATAATCGATGCCGGGAATGCTTTCATCGCCGCGAGTCAGATGATACCCTTCGGCCTCAGCGCGCAGCCTGAACGAAGAGGCTTCGTTTGGCATGCGCAGCATTGGCACCGAAACAGGATTGGTGACGCTGCCCTCCGACAGCCTATTGATGGCGCTATAAAGCGTGAAGGCATTGTTATTGGCATAGTTTGCTATCTGATATTTTAGCGTGCGGTATCCCAAGCCACCGGCTGAATGGGTGACGGGGATATATTCGTATGCAGGGCCGGTCGATGACACGGCATGGGTGTATTTTGGATCGTCGACATACCTGCCCCTTCCGGCAGTGCCGCCGGTTGTGTATGTGAGCGGCGACGGGCGAACGCCGGCATTGCCCAAATCATCGGATTCCCATTTCGCGTTTTCACCCGGATCGCTGTCCTTGCCTTCGTTTGCATCGCCCATCTCGTCGATGCCTGTGAGCGTGAGCGTCGCTTTCATGTCCGTCTCGACATTATANCCATACCCCGGCCCCTCGCCCCTCGGATATCTCACGAGCACCCAGCGAAGCGTATTTTGNGGATAGTCGCTGCGGGCATCCTGCGCGGACGGCGTATGCGTAAGGTTGATTCTTGCAGTGGTCGGAGAGAGGATCGTGGCGCTGGCAGCAGCAAGTTGAGATGCATTTTGCCCCACGAACGGCACGGCGACCGTCCCTTGGTAGTTGGCNTCGCTGCTTAACACATCGGCTCCGGAGATGCNAACGATCTCGCCTCCCCCGTCTTCACCCAGCTCAATATCGATATTGACCTCATGAGGCTGCGTGCTTCTGTTTGCCCTGCGTTGATATCTGATTTCCCAGATCAAATAATAATAGCGCTCTTTGCCAATATCATCGATTGATACATATTTCCCGTCGCCCAAGTATATCTCGTCAATATCCAACCCCGTAAAAACAGACCCGGCAGGCTTGGTGCCCCAGTTAGGGCTGGTTTGCCAGCTCTCATATTTAAACAGCTCCTCGCCCGCTCTATACTGCCTCACCTCAAATCTGAAAGGTGGCGCGACGAATGTGTTGAGCTTGACAGTCAGCGGCGCGGAGGTTTTTGTGTTTTCCGGAGTTATCTCACCATTCGGCATGAATTTGGCATTCACTGCAATTTCATCGTTATTGAATCCGTTTTGTATTTTGTCCGGGATGAATCTATAATCAATGTTGACGACCGTGGTTGACCCGCCGGTTAAATGCTTCCAGTTGCGAAAGACATATTCATGCGTCTCGAGGTCGATGTAGCTATATAGCCCGGTCTGATCTCCTTGCAGATAGTTCCCTTCTGCGTCCAATCCCGGTTGGGGGCCTATTTCGTGGTATCCCCTCGAGTTGTCAAGCGTCGTGTTTACGATATACAGTTGCTCATCAGTGGGGGGCGACGCCCATGACGATTGGGGGCGGGCCGTGAATATATACATCGGGATGCGTATCTCAATCTCGTCGGGGAGTGCGTCGATTCCGTCCGGCGGAGACACGCGGGCCATCATTCTCACGGAATATGGCGAAACTGCGGTTTGTCCCGTTTCGTTCGGATAATTGGAGTTGACCGCAGGCGTGAGCTCCAGCGTTCTTCTGTCGGCTGAGAATGCGTGCGGCATGTTGTTGACGGAGCTTACTGACACCCAGTCCAGAAAGAGCTCGAACTCGCTCGCGGCTCTTGCCGGCAAAATGTGCAGCAGATTGCTAAAAAGCGGCATCATGAATATTGTCACCAGCAATATACATAGCAGCCGCTTTGCAGGATGTTTTTTTATGCATTCTGTGTTGTTCTTTCGCATATTTCGTCCTCCCCCCAAGAGTCCGGGATTACAGCCTAAAACATACGTCGTTTTGGGCTGTAATCATAGTGTTCCTTGTGCTGTCGGTCGGTCGCCGCAGCTGTTGCTTTTCCCCTTTTCGGTTAAAAATATGTATATTTATACCATATTAAGTTGTAATTATCAACACTTCATCAGGCGATTTTGAGCGTAACATTTTTGTCACAACTCACGCATTAAAATTTCCTCTTGCATTTACCGAAAATCAGGAGTAAAGTAGCGAATGGCATAAGGACAGACGCCCACATGAGGATAAAAAATGATAATTTTGGGATTGATTATTGGATTGGTCTCCGGGGCTGCGCAGACATGGATGCTTACCAAGTTTACAAAAGCAGCCACTAACGGAGAATTTGGGAAGCGCACGATCATTTTCGGACTCTGCCAGTTCCTGCTGCCGCTCGCAGTGTTGCTGTGCTGCGCCTTTCTGATCAGCGAGACCTTGATTTGGGCGGCCGTCGGCATGGTCGTTATTCTCGTTGGGTTCTCGCTCGTCAGGTTCCTGACATCAAAAAAGGCGTGAGAAAACACGCCGAAACAACCTCGCCGCCATGTTTCAAGGCGTTACCGCCGGACGACCGCGCCGCCGGACGACCGCGACAGCGACGACCGCGACAGCGACGACCGCGACAGCGACGACCGCGCCTCCGGCAACGATTCCAATTCCGTCAAACATCAATCGGGAGATGACCTGATATGACATTCAAACTGATATTGCTCGGCGTCTCAGTGCTAATCGCGGTGCTGGGGCTTCTTTGGCGCAAGAGCGTAAAAAAGAAGCTCGCAGCCATGTCCGAGCCGACAAAGAAAGCAAAACGCCCCAAAACTCTTGCCACAGCCGTTACCGCTATCGGGATATATATGCTGCTCACCTGCCTGATAACAATCATTTTCGGCTCACGCGAGAGCGAGGGTCTGGAGTTTTCTCTTTGGCCNGAACGCATTGACATAAACGGGTTCAGCCTGAGCATTACGACGATATATACCTGGATCGCAATGGCAGTGCTCATCATTGCCGCCATTATCATCCGGCTCACAATCGTGCGAAACTTCAAAGATACCCCGACCGGCGCGCAAAACGTGCTCGAGACCGTCGTTGAGCAGGTCAGGAAATACACAAGCGGGCAAGCGCATGGCACAGGCGAGTTCCTCTGCTCATATATCTTGTCCGTCGGGTCGTTGATGGTGATGAGCGCATTTCTTGAATTATTCAGGCTGCGCCCGCCGACGGCGGACATCACGATGACATTCTCATTGGCGTTCCTATCGTTCATCATGATCAACCTATACGGCATAAAGCGGAAAGGCATCGGCGGGCGCATTAAAGCCCTGGCATCGCCCACCCCCGTCGTCTTTCTTTTTCGCGTAATTTCTGAAATCGCCATTCCCGTTTCCATGGCCTGCCGGTTGTTCGGCAACATGCTGGGCGGGATGATCGTCATCGACTTGCTATATATGGCTCTCGGAAACGGAGCCGTCGGCATACCTAGCGTCGCGGGGTTGTATTTCAACGTGTTCCACCCATTGATGCAGACGTTTATTTTTGTCACGCTTACGCTGACATTCATCAACGAAGCGATAGAATAGCCGCTCGTTCGAAAATAACGCACGCTACAATCACGCCCGGTGAGGAAGCAAAAAAACGTCTGCTGAACGAATGGGCTTGAATAGTAGCTAACACATAACTATTACAGGAGGGAAAATTCATGGTAGAAATTGCTGCGGCACTGTGCCTATTATCCTGCGTTGCAGCCGCCTTGGCGATGGGCATCGCCACCAGCAAGGCAGTCGATGCGGTCGCGCGCCAGCCGGAGGCTTCCGGAAAAATCAACGCGATATTGCTGCTTGGCCTTGCGCTCACGGAGTCTGCTGCGATATACGGCTTCGTCACCGCCCTGATCATGTTATTCACGCGATAACAGCGAAAGGAATGATCTGAGTTATGGATCTGCATCCTGTCGATATTCTAATTGCCTTGATAAACATCATCGTTTTGTTTATCCTCCTCAGGCTTATTCTATGGAAACCCGTGAATCGCTATTTGTCCGCTCGTTCCGAACGTGTCAGCTCGGAGCTGGCGAATGTTGACAAAATCCGCGATGAAGCGACGTCGCTCCGGTCCGAATATGAAAACAAGCTCGAAGACGCCGAGACTCGGAGTCTCGACATCATGCGCTCGAGCCAGGCCAAGGCCTCTGAGGATGCGGCTGAAATCCTGAAAGACGCGCGTGACAAATCCGAAATAATGCTCCGCGAAGCTCGCGAGCGCATTGCAGAGGAAAAAGAGCGGGCCATCGTTAATTCGCGGCACGAAGTCGCGCAGCTCGCGACCGATCTCGCTGCCCGCATATTAAAACGAGAGGTCTCGGAAAGCGACACAAAGAATATTGTCGAAGAGTTTTTCCTTGAAACGAGGTAGTATATGGAACGTCCGATCCTGATTGTCGCGTCTGCTCAGGATGAAAGCCTGGTTGCCTCGATCCGCACGGGCTTTGAGCGCAAGTTCAATACGGTTCTGGATTTCGACATTGTTGAAGACGACAAAATCGCGGGAGGATTCATTGCGATCGTCGACGGCAATGTTTATGACGCCAGCTTTTCTTCAAGGCTCAAAGAGATAGGAAAGCGTATCACCGAAATCCCCGGCGGCGAGCCTGAACAGGAGTCTATTTCTTCCGCAATCGATGGAATATTGAAACGGCGCTCTGATATTGCCGATGTCGGCCCGCTCGTCTACGAATATGGCATCGTGGAGAGCTACAGCGACGACATCGTGCACGTGGGAGGCCTTCCGAGCTGCCATTATGCGGAATTGCTGACTTTTGACGGAGGCGCCACGGGGCTCGCGCTCGATCTTCACCTCGGCGGAGTCAGCGCCGCACTCCTCGGTGGTTCCGTTTCAACGTCCAGCTTGGTGCATACTACCGGCAAGATAGTCGAAGTCTGCGTGGGCGAGGAGCTTTTAGGCCGCGTCGTGGACCCGCTTGGCAACCCTCTCGACGGCCGCGAGCTCAACGTCCGCCGGTTTCGCCCGATCGAGTCGCCCGCCCCTACGATCATGCAGCGGTCGGCTGTAGATACGCCCCTTGAAACGGGGATACTGGCCATCGACAGCATGATTCCGATCGGCCGCGGCCAACGCGAGCTCATTATCGGCGACAGACAGACCGGCAAGACTTCCATTGGCCTAGCCGCGATTATGAACCAACGCGGCAAGGATGTCGTTTGCGTGTATTGCGCCATTGGCCAAAAAGCGTCGACCATTTCCGGCATCGTCCATACGCTCGAAAAGGCAGGAGCTCTTGATTATACCGTTGTGGTCACTGCTTTCAGCAGCGACACCGCCGCGATGCAATATATCGCCCCGTATGCCGCATGCGCCATCGCGGAGGAGTTTATGTACAACGGGCGCGATGCTCTTGTCGTTTATGACGATTTGTCAAAACATGCTGTCGCCTACCGGGCAATGTCCTTGCTGCTGCGCCGCCCGTCAGGGCGCGAAGCGTACCCCGGCGATGTTTTTTATCTCCACAGCCGCTTACTTGAACGCGCGGCAAGGCTGTCCCCGGAGATGGGCGGCGGTTCCATGACCGCGCTGCCGATAGTCGAGACTCTAGCAAGCGACATTTCTGCATATATCCCGACGAATGTCATTTCCATCACCGATGGCCAGATATATTTGGAAACTGAGATGTTTTTTGCCGGACAGCGGCCTGCAGTCAATGTCGGCCTGTCCGTTTCGCGCGTCGGCCGCGCCGCGCAGCACCGCGCGATGCGCGATGTCTCCGGCTCGCTCCGGCTCGAAGTCGCGCAATACCGCGACATGGCTGTGTTCGCGCAGTTCGGCGCGGACATCGACAACGCGACGGCCGCGCTATTGAAACGCGGCGAGCGGCTGATGCAGCTCCTCATCCAACCCACAGAACGCAATTACAAGCTCTCCGAACAGGTCGTCCTGCTCTTGGCCGCTTCTGAAGGCGTGTTTAGTGGCTTCGGCTCGCACGAAGTGACATCAGTGCTGTCGCGCCTCATCGATTTTCTGTCGCTGCATGCGGCGGGCGTGATACGCAGCATCGATACGACGGGCAAATTGACCGACAGCGATAGGTCTGACTTTTCACGCCTGTTCGCGCAATTTGTTTCTGAAAGCGGTGATCAGAATGGCGGGGACTAACGAAATCAGGCGCCATATCGCTGCCGTTGAGCAGACTAAAAAAATAACCGGCGCAATGGAGATGGTCTCTTCAAACAGGATGCGGCAGGTCATGGGGCATATCGAGCAAAACCGCGAATACTTCACGGGTATCCGCAGGACCATGCGCGAGCTGCTGCTGACGTCGCAGAATGTCTCTCATCCATATCTCGAAGGCCGTCCGCGCCACCACTGTACTTTTGTCGTCATATCGGGCGACAAAGGCCTTTGCGGTTCACATAATTCCGTTGTATTGAATTATTCGATGGGACGCATTAATGAGACTCCCGGCGCTTCATTGATTACGATGGGGCAAACCGCTGAGGAGTTTTTCCATGCGCGTGGGCGGACGCCGGACATCAGCTATCTGGGCATCGTGCAAGACCCGACATTGGCAAAAGCGCGCGAGGTCGCCGAAGAAATGACCTATATGTTTGAACATGCGCTCACCGATGACCTGCGCATCATATACACATCGTTTTACGGACGTGCGAGAGGTTCCCCCGTCGAGTTCAGACTCTTGCCTGTCAGGCTGCATGATTACGACGATGTCACGGATGCCGAATCCCTGCAGGAGATAATGTACCATCCGTCCGCGCAGGCCGTCTTGGACCTGTTGATCCCGCAGTACGTAATTGGCCTGGTATTCGGAGTTATGGTGCAGGCATATGCCAGCGAGCATTTTGCGCGCATGAACGCGATGCATTCGGCGACGACAAACGCGCAAGAGATGCTCGATAGGTTGCGCACGCAATATAACCTCGCCCGCCAGAGCGCGATCACGAACGAGCTCGCGGAAATCACGGGAGCTGCGGAAGTCTTGAGAGGGCACTGACGGGAGGGCTTCTCCCCTCAACCAAGCCATATTCTATCTGCAGTCAGGCCGTCACGATGGATTATTAGGCGGAGCCTCATCTAAGGAGATTATACATGGATAACAGCAACATAGGCGAACTTATAAAAATCAGCGGACCCGTCATGGACGTCCGCTTTGATAAAAGCGCTGAAGTCCCGCGCCTCCACGATCTGCTCGTCAGCGCGGACGGCAGATATATGGAGGTTGCGGCGAATATCGAGCCGGGCATCGTCCGATGCATCGCGCTGGATTCGACGGACGGATTATGCTGCGGCACGGAAGTCACATCCACGGGTCACGGCATACAAGTACCCGTCGGCGCCAGCGTCCTTGGCCGCGTCGTGGACGTCCTCGGGCGGCCGATCGACAACGGCCCGCCGATAGAGTCCGATATCATTTGGGACATCCACAGGCCGCCCCCGAGCTTCACGGACCTCACCCCTGTCACCGAATTCTTCGAAACGGGCATCAAGGTCATCGATTTGCTCACTCCATATTCAAAAGGCGGCAAAATCGGCCTTTTCGGAGGCGCGGGCGTCGGAAAAACGACCTTGATCATGGAGCTTATATATAATATCGCGACGGTCCATGGCGGCTATTCCGTCTTTGCAGGCGTTGGCGAGCGCAGCCGCGAAGGGTCGGAACTGATCCACGACATGAAAACCTCCGGAGCGATAGACAAGACAGCCCTCGCATTCGGGCAGATGAACGAGCCGCCCGGCTCGCGAATGAGGGTCGGCCTGACGGGATTGACGATGGCCGAGTATTTCCGCGACGGGATGAACCGCGATGTGCTGCTCTTTATTGACAACATCTACAGATATGTCCAGGCCGGCAACGAAGTTTCGGCGCTCCTTGGCCGCATGCCTTCCGCTGTCGGATATCAGCCGACTCTCGCCGGCGAGCTTGGGGCGCTGCAAGAGCGCATCGTTTCGACAGTCAACGGCTCGATCACCTCCGTGCAAGCTATATATGTCCCTGCAGACGATCTGACGGACCCCGCTCCCGCGACGATTTTCACCCATCTCGACGCAACGACGGTGTTGTCGCGCAGCGTCGCGGAGATCGGCGTATACCCCGCAGTATCGCCATTGGAGTCATATTCACGCATCCTTGAGCCCGCCATCGTCGGCAAAGACCATTACGACACGGCGCAGGGCGTCACGTCATGCCTCAACAGATATCGCGAGCTTCGTGACATCATCGCGATACTCGGAATGGACGAGCTCAGCGAGGAAGACCGAAAATCCGTCTACCGCGCGCGTAAAATCCAGCAGTTCTTGTCTCAGCCGTTTTCGGTGGCAGAGGCTTTCACGGGCATGCAAGGCAGGTTCGTGAAGCTGCAGGACACGATACGTTCTTTTGCAGCCATTCTGGGCGGCGATACCGACGACATTCCGGAAGCTGCGTTCTTTATGGTCGGCGACATCGACGAGGTATATGAAAAAGCGAAGACTTTGTAGAAGTAGAAAAGGACGACTGTAATGGCAAAGCTGTTCAATTTAAAAATACTGACGCCGGAACGCGAATTCTTCGACGGCGACGTCGAAGCAGTCACGTTAAACGCTCCGGACGGCAGCGTCACGATCCTCGCCGACCACACGCCGTTCATTATGCCGGTGGACGTCGGCGTCATCAAAACCAAAATTGACGGCGCATGGTCGCAAGCCGTGAACTCCGAGGGGTTTATGGAAGTCCACCACCAAGGCGTCATCGTTTTTGTCCAGACGTGCGAGCGGCCGGACGAAATCGACGTGCGGCGCGCCGAAGAAGCGCTGCGCCGTGCCGAAGAAAAGCTGCGCCAAAAGCAGAGCATGAACGAATACAAGCAGTCGAAGCTCGACCTCTCCCGCGCGATGGCACGGCTGAGAATCACAAAAACCCCGGGAGAATGATATTGACAGTTTGTTTGCAGTCAACGTTGCTATCCGATAAACATAATATCTGTGTGCAGGAAGGGCAAAGAGCATGAAAACAACAGAACAGATTATCCAAAACGCAGAGGCATCGCTGCGCATGGAAGGGCTTTACATATCGGAGGAAGCCAGACGAGAATGCGCGCAGGTATTAAACGGTGAGATGACGCATGAGCAGTATGTAATGAATGTACGTAGTCGTTACGGTGTAGACACAGGTGCATCCAATGGCAAATTACAGTCTTGATTCAATCGCGGCAAACTGCTATCCTGGAACTACTGTACTGATAAACAAGTTTGGAGTGCGCGACGGCGATACGCTGTCACGCATTGAAGCCGAAATCACGCAGGAAGCCGCAACCCGCTGGGAGCAGTCCCCGGGGTCCAGCAGCTTTGATTTTGAGCATTACAAGGCGATTCACAAGCATCTTTTCCAAGACCTGTATTCATGGGCAGGTGAAACTCGAGACATCAATATCTCAAAAAAAGGAACACGCTTTTGCCTTGTCGAAGATATCCCGGATTATTCCGTACGCTTATTTTTGCGATTACGCGAGCTTGATTTCTTAAGAGAGTTGAAGCGACATGAATTCATCGTTGAATTCGTTGACTTCTATGTATCAACAAACTACCTCCATCCTTTTCGTGAAGGCAACGGGAGGACGCAGCGGCTTTTTTTGCAACAGCTCGCAAGCAGCACTGGGTATGAACTCAATTTTTCCGCGATTGATGTTGACGAGCTGATGATATCAACCATTCAGTCTGCAAATGGCGTAACCAATGGATTGGCTCGAATTTTTAAGAAGTCGATGAAAGTATCTGAGGTACTTTCACAAGATGGAAATCGGCACGACACGACAAAAACTGATTGACTTCTACTTGTCCTTTCTGTCCATATTGAGATTGGCAATACTCNCACCTTCGCGATTATAATGTTGTATCGAATGATATCAACCCAAGATCAGTTGCTATAGCTGGCACAACCGGAAGAAGCGAAAATAGCAGTACCAAAATGATTATCGAGCATAGAAATTTTTTCATGTTAATCAACCGTCCTAATCTTTAACATCTCCNTATCCTCCGAATACTTCCAGCAAATCGATCACGCACCCTTCAAGAACGCTTACGGGTATTGCTTCGGCGCTGCTATAAGGGTGAGCAACGTATTCGCCATTTTGTAAAACATGAACCGTGACCATCCTGACATCCGGATCGACGATCCAATATTCACGGATGCCCGCCCGCAAATACTGCCTGCTCTTAAGCACTCTGTCTCGCAGCACTGTAGAAGGGGAGAGAATCTCAATCACCATATCCGGAGCGCCGACGCAGCACTTGCCGTCGAGCTTGGCTTGGTCGCAGACCACCAACAAATCAGGCTGTACGATAGTATCATCTCCTGCATCGGCGTTGAGCCTGACATCAAACGGTGCGGCAAATACTTTACACGATTTGCCTTTTAAATAGTTATATATTTGGTTGTGCAGACTGCCGCTTATCTCTTGATGAGCCTGCGAAGGCGCCGACAAGGCGTATGGCACGCCATCCAGCAATTCCCACCGCTTTTCATCACCCCAGGCGCAATAGTCCGCATATGTGTACCGCTCGTATTCCGGCAAAGCCTCGCTGACTTCCATCTGCATGCCGCCTCCTTAACGCAAATCTATGCCTACGTCATGCTTCCGATATTATCAAATAATCGAGCGGAACACAAGCCCGCCGAGAGATTAACCCAGGTTTTCGACCATTCGTAGAGCTATGAGTAACGCCTGTTCGCGGGTGGCTATCGCGAACCCCTGCGCCTCCTGCGCTGTAGTCGTGTTACGAGGCCTAAAAGAATTATCATTGAAGCCCCGAAGCCATAACGCGAGCGGTTTCAAGTGTGCTGTTCGACTCCTCGACTTGATGCGCTTGGTAAGATATACGTATATTATATGTGCCGGTGTTCGTGTCGGAGCTGCCGGGTCTCCCGGCAAGTTCGACAACATATGTGCCTGCCAGCAAATCCGACTGATGTGTGTATGGGAAAGCGAATCCGGTTGTCGTGCCATCTACTTTCGTGCCGATACTATTAAGAATCGACAACTCCGAGCCATAGTCTCCCAATCCACTCACAACGTTATCGCGTGTAAGATTAACGGTTAAAATTCCCGGTTGTCCCAAGGTAACAGTATATCTATCCGATGTGTTTGTTTCCGACAAAAGCCCGGAGTATTGCTGATTAAACAGGGATGTTCCTTTGTCCTCCGCTGTCGCAGGTAGAGCTGGAATAAGTGAAATCACCATTATTAGCGCGATCACGTAAGTAAGAATGCGTTTTCTCATTGTGAGCTCCTCCAATACAAACATTATCTGTGGACAGGATATCATCCATCCGCCAGATTTATATTGAAGGCCATAACAAAAGCGCATAGGACACAATTACCAAAGCAAGAAGTGCTCTGGACAAAGTGCTTTGCCTACGCGCATCTACGCTCATCGTCATACCGATGGAGCAACGAGAACTACATTGTCAGTGCTTTCCCAAAATAAGGTCCACAGTTATTACCGGCGACAATATGTAAGCACTCCGTATCGTTCAACATGGAGGGCAAAAGCATGATTGACCGTATTACGCCCCTTGAACGCGAGCAATGGAACGGCAATGTATTGCTGTTCCACTATATTTCATACAACTATTATGATGTGCAAATCACGCGCGCACCACAAGAAAATATGCTCTTGACATTGAAGCAGCTTTAAGGCTTATCGTATATGGTAGCTGATATTTTGAGGCTTTAGATAGTGCTTGGAGCAACTGTTACGCATGAAGGCGTAAGGCGCAAAGCGCCCGGCTACCATTTTGAGGGGATTTGCATATGCAGAAAATAATAATAGACGAAGAATTTCAGAGCTTGCTGCCGAAGCTCGATGAAGAGACATATAAGTCACTTGAAAGCGGCATCATGCAAAACGGCTGCATGGAGGCGAATTAATGCGGCAGAAATCAAGGGTTTGAGGTTGGTGGTCAAATTGACCACCAACCTCAAACCCTGTCAACAGCAGGGTTTCCGACGGCGAAATACAAAGTTTCGCCGAGGACGATCAGGCGCGACGCCAAGGTTGGTATTTTAGTCCGCATCATATGTAGGGGCGATTATTAATCGCCCCCATTCATGGTTGTAATAACTTCGGTAGGTTCAACTCCCCATCGCCACTTCGCAGGTTTTCTTGTAAAATGCTATGCCATATTTGTGTACTTGCGCATATCCTTCTGTTTTCAGATTGTGGATGTACGCTTTTTCTTCTATCTGCTCAAGAGCTTTCATGGCTTCCAGGTTCAAATTCTCCGGTTCGCTTCTCAGGTGCTTGAACTCCACCACCACGGCGGCGGCGTTTTTGTCAATGGGCTTGACGAGGCAGTCGGAACGGCCCCTGCCGGATTCCTGGTTTGAATGGACGGTGTAGCGACCGGAGACCGCCAGGAGCATGCCGTATATGAACATATGGTAGCTGTTCTCCCTCATGAAGTCATGGCTGCTTGGGTTGTTCAGCAAGTCCTCATTCAGCACCCTTGAGACACCATCCCCGTCGCCACCGAGCAAGCAGTTCACGAATTCCGCTATCGGCTCCGATAGCGCCGCCCGCTCCTCCCGGAGCCATTCCTTGGCGAAATAGGAAAAGGTGTCGCTTACCTCCATGTTTACCAGTTCCGCTTGAAATGTGCCCCCTCGGGCGCCGCTGCACGGCTTCAAATACCCGGCATGCAGGAGCAGTGTCCAGAATGTGTTTGAGCTCGCGTATTTTATCGGGTATGTTATATGATCAGCCAATGACATCTCTATAGGTGAGCCGGTGAGAAGCCCCGCAAGATCGTCACGCAGCTTGTCGTCGCCTTTGTGGAAAACGTCTTGAAGAACCTGCACCGACCCGGTGTTCACCCAATAGTTCTCCAGACTATGGCTTTCGCTGTCAAGGTACATCGTGATGCTCCAGGGGTTGTACATGTCCTGACCGCCTATCCTGTAGCCGTCGTACCAGTTTTTTATCTCCTCGTACTTGCCGCCTATTCCGTACATGTCGCAGGCTTGTTTGACCTCGTCTTCAGTAAATCCAAAGCAGGTGTTGAATTCCTTGTCCATGACACCGCGTATTTTCGGGTTGTTGAAACTGCTGAACAGGCCTTCCTTGGATATCCTCTGAACGCCTGTCAGCACGCCGAACTCGAGGTAGTCGTTGGTCTTGAAAACGCTTCCCAGAAAGCCCCTCATGAAATCTATCATTTTTGGGTAATAGCCTTTTCTCTCGGCGCTGTCTATGGGGGAATCATACTCGTCCAGGAGGACTATCACTCGTTTTTGGTAATATGTATAGAGGCATTCGGTCAA
>JGI24702J35022_10000528_pt1 | contig 23162 bp, 18 predicted proteins | sample TergutTh196P4_FD_35022 | JGI IMG/M metagenome (IMG submission 35022)
GCAGCATCAGCCAAAACAATGATATAATCCGGACGAACCTCAATATAGCCACCGGCAATAGCCATATCCACATCAACCCCGTCCTGTTTAATTGTTAATACCCCAGGCGCTAAAATGGACATGAGTGGAGCATGATTGGGCAAAATGCCCAATTCTCCGCCTATACCGGGTGCAATTACTCCATCAACATCCTCGGAATAAACCCTACGCTCTGCAGTGACTATTTCCAGTTTAATCTTCGCCATATGATCCGGACCCTATAACTTTTGAGCCTGTTCCGCTACCTCTTCAATTTCGCCTACCATATAGAAAGCTTGTTCTGGATATTGATCGTACTTACCTTCCAGAATCTCCTTAAAACCGCGCACGGTTTCTGAAACCTTTACGTACTTCCCAGGGCGACCGGTGAAGACCTCGGAGACAAAGAACGGTTGTGTAAGAAAACGCTGAATCTTACGTGCGCGAGCAACAAGCATTTTATCTTCTTCCGAAAGCTCTTCAATACCAAGAACGGCGATAACGTCCTGCAAATCCTTATAACGCTGAAGCACTCTCTGAACTTCACGAGCCACATTGTAATGTTCTTCCCCAACAACTTTGGGATCCAGAATACGCGAATTGGAAGCCAAAGGATCAACCGCCGGATAGAGCGCCTGATCGGCAAGTGCGCGTTCAAGTGAAATATTGGCATCAAGATGGCCAAAGGTTGCCACCACACCGGGATCAGTGTAATCATCAGCCGGAACATAAATAGCTTGGAAAGAGGTAATTGAGCCCTTTCCGGTTGAAGTAATACGCTCCTGAAGTTGTCCCATTTCAGTCGCCAACGTCGGTTGATATCCCACTGCCGAAGGCATACGACCTAGCAGGGCCGACACTTCCATCCCTGCCAGAGTATAGCGGTAGATGTTATCCAAAAATAAAAGAACATCCTGATGGTCATTATCACGAAAATACTCTGCCATGGTAAGTCCGGTAAGCGCAATACGTAAACGCACCGCAGGGAGTTCATTCATCTGGCCGAATACCAAAGCGGTTTTATTAATAACGCCGGAACTCTTCATTTCATGCCATAAGTCGTTACCCTCACGGGAGCGCTCTCCGACACCAGCAAACACCGAGTAGCCAGAGTGTTCGCTGGCGATAGCTCTAATAAGCTCCTGAATAATAACTGTCTTGCCCACTCCAGCGCCACCAAAACAACCAATTTTACCTCCACGAGCGAAAGGAGCAATTAAGTCAACAACTTTAATACCTGTTTCTAAAACCTTGGTAGTAGTTTCCTGTTCTTCCAAAGCCGGAGGGTTGCGATGAATTGACCAATAATCATTGGCCTTAACTTCTCCCTCATTATCCAACGGTTCACCAAGCACATTAAAAATCCTGCCCAGAGAAGCTGTCCCCACCGGAACCTTTATCGGTGCCCCAGTATCGAAAGCTTCCTCTCCGCGAGCCAGCCCATCGGTGGGCAAGAAAGATAGACATCTAACCCAATTCTTCCCCACGTGCGCCTGGGCCTCAAGCATAAGCTTTGTGCCATCTTCACGTTTGATTTCAATGGCATTGAAAAGAGCCGGCAGAGCGTCTGACGGGAACTCAATATCAACAACCGAACCGATTACCTGTACAACTTTCCCTTTGGCCATATAATACTCCTAAGCTAGAGCTGCGGCTCCACCTATGATATCCAGCAACTCTGTGGTAATAGATTCCTGACGAGCCTTATTATAAACAAGCGTTAAGTCACCGATAAGCTCATTGGCATTCTCGGTGGCACTACGCATAGCAATCATACGAGCCGATTGCTCACTTGCGATTGACTCCAAAACAGCATGATACACACCCATTTCCACAAAACGCGGCAGTAAAGAATTAAGTACCGTTTCGGCGTCAGGCTCAAAGATATAATCCATATTATTCAGCGCCGAGTTGTCACTGCTTTCCGGAGCAATAACCGGTAACAGTTGGTTTACAACCGCCGTTTGTACCATGGTGTTTACGAAACGGGCATAACAAATATGCACCGCATCGACTTTACCCGCTATAAAATCCTCGGTTACAATGCGAGAGATTGGCAGCGTATCAAGCATACTGGGTTTATCGCCAAGTTGTGAGAACTCAGCAACTACATCCTGAGAGGTGCGTCGCATAAACTCCGTACCCTTTCGCCCCACAGTCACAACTGAAGTAGGCAATCCGTTCTCAACCATAAAGCTAGCAGCCTTACGATTTAGATTGCCAACGAGACCTCCCGACAAGCCACGATCAGGCGTGATATGGATTAACGCTACTCTCTTAGGTTGTTCGCGAACTTCCAATAGCGGATGAGCCACATTTCCACGTGTCACAGCGGACAAATCAGCAATGACCTGCGTAATTTTCTGTGTATATGGTCTGCCCGCAAGTCCGCGTTCCTGGGTACGCCTCATTTTTGAAGCCGCTATCATCTCCATTGCTTTGGTAATCTTGGAGATACTCTGTACACCCCTGATGCGCCGTCTAATTAGACGAATATTTCCCAATGGTTTATCCCTCGGCCCTAAAACATCTTCTTATAATCAGAAATGGCATTCTTTAATTTTTCTTCGGTGTCATCATCAAGCGTCTTGGTACTCGCAATGGTCTCGCCAATCTCAGAATGCTGTGTCACCAAATACTGGTGGAGCCCCTTCTCAAAATCATCCATCTTAGCCGCCGGAATATCATCCACCAAACCGTTAATGGCAGCGTACAAAATAGTGACCTGCTGTTCCAAAGGCATTGGAGTATACTGTGATTGTTTCAACACTTCAGTAACCAACCGTCCACGATCAATTTGTGCTTTGGTTGACTTATCAAGTTCCGAGGTGCCGAACTGGGCAAAAGCCGCCAACTCACGATACTGCGCCATAGCCAGCTTCAGTTTCCCCGCCACTTTTTTCATGGCTTTGGTCTGGGCCGCAGAACCGACACGGGAAACCGAAGTCCCCGCATTAAGAGCCGGCCGAATACCAGCATTAAAAAGATCTGTTTCCAAATAGAGTTGTCCATCAGTGATTGAAATAACGTTAGTGGGAATATAGGCTGAAACATCCCCGGCCTGTGTTTCTATAATCGGTAGCGCTGTCAGAGAGCCTCCACCATGTTCCAAATCAAGTCTGGCAGCTCGTTCAAGCAAACGGCTGTGTAGATAGAAAACATCTCCCGGATACGCTTCACGGCCCGGTGGACGATGTAAAAGCAGTGACATCTGACGATAAGCCCATCCGTGTTTAGAAAGATCGTCATAAACCACCAAAGCATCCTTGCCGGCTTCCATGAATTCCTCACCAATTGCGCATCCGGCATACGGAGCCAAATACTGTAAGGCCACGGAATCAGCCGAATTAGCGACCACCACAATGGTATGTTCCATGGCGCCCATTTCTTCCAACTTACCAATAACCTGAGCAACCTTGGAAGCTTTTTGTCCGATGGCAACATATATACAAATGAGATCCCCGCCTCTTTGGTTGATAATTGTATCCAGCGCCAACGCGGTCTTTCCGGTTGAGCGGTCTCCAATAATCAGTTCTCTTTGACCGCGACCAATCGGAATCATAGCATCGACGCACTTAATGCCGGTCTGCACCGGAGTATCAACCGAACGCCGCATCACCACGTTGGGAGCCATTTTCTCCAACGGTCTAGTGCGACTTGATTTTATTGTTCCTTTACCATCAAGCGGGCGACCTAACGGATCAACTACGCGCCCAATAAGACTATCTCCCACCGGCACCTCTGCTACACGACCGGTAGCCCTTACCTCATCACCAGCTTTAATTCCCTTATCGTCACCAAGAATCACCGCAGAAACACTGTCTTCTTCTAGGTTAAGAGCAATCCCAATAACATCTCCCGGAAATTGCAGTAACTCATTATATTTTGCAGCCGAAAGCCCTTCGATTGTGGCTACGCCATCACCTACGGTGAGGACATTTCCCACATCCACAACTTTTACCGCTGAACCAAATTGCTCAACCTGAGCTTTAAGCGCCGAAATTATATCGTTTTTTATACTCGACATCAGAGTAACTCCTTACTCAGCATATCCAATTTGTGCCGCAGACTACCATCAATGAGTTTGTCACCCACGCGAATGCGAATACCGCCTACGATGGAAGGATCTACGATAGCCTTAAGAACCACAGGCTTACCTATGATATCACTCAGCTTTTTACCTAAGGACAGCTTGTATTCATCGTCCAGTGCGATTGCAGTGGTAACCTCGGTGACCTCAGCACCATGTACACCGAAATGCTCATCCAGTAGCCGTTGATATTGAACAGCTATGTTAGGAGCTTCAGACAGTTTGTTATTCTCCAGCAAATAAGCCACCACACCCAAAACCTCCTTGCTTAGCCCCCCCGCACGCTCATCAAAAAGCCTGGTTTTCTCGGCAATCGAAGCATCATTCTTCATGCTAGCCATAACGGCCTCATCCGTTGTTAAATCGGCCACAACACGCATCTCTCCCAACCAACAACTGGGTCGGTTTACGTTTACTCCGGCATCATAAAGCCCCTTGGCCAAAACATTTGCTTGCATGTCACCAGCCATAATTCTTCTCTCTACACGAATTTTAAGATTTACCGAAAGTTGTAACCTCTTTTAAGGCTTCGTCAATTATCTGTTGTTGCATCTTGGAATCCAAAGACTGTCCGAGAGTCCGTCCGGCAACGGTAACCGCTAAATCAGCCACGTCGCGACGAAGTTCGGAGAGCGCTTCTTCTTTTTCATGCTCAATTTCAACACGTGCCTTATCAATAATGGCCTCAGCCTGTTTGCGAGCATCTTGCTCGGCACGATGCCGTACTTCCTCAGCAGCTTTGACAGCCTGGTCAACAATTTTATGACCTTCAGCACTAGCTTCTTCAATTTTCTTAGTTACTTCTTTTTCAGCATTCAGCGCTTCCAGTTTGGCACGCTCTCCTGCCTCCAAGCTCTCATTGATTTTTTGAGCCCTGGTATCCATCATCCTCATGATTGGCTTGTAGGCAAACATCCTAAGCAACAACAGCAATAAGCCAAAACTGACTACTTGCGAAATGAACTGAGCTACATTTAAGCCGAGTTTATCAAAAGCATCCACTTTCCCCTCCTGGGTGCAAAGTCCGGTTTTATGTAATTATGAGGCCACGAAAATAAGCAAAATAGAAATAACCAACGCGTAAATAGCGACTGCTTCGGTAAGCCCTGCCATCAAAATCATGTTGGTGAACATTCGGCCCTGAGCTTCCGGATTGCGAGCCACGCCGTTAAGCATGGCATTCCCAATCAAACCCAGTCCAATTCCAGGTCCTAAAGAACCGACTGCGATAGCCAAACTTGCACCTATTAATCTCGCTGCATCAGCATCCATTTGTAACTAATCCTCCTTAAATTATTCCTAATTAATTCCTAATTCGCAATTACGTTATTAAGCCGCTTTATGGTGTTCTCCAGCATCATGACTGGTAACTGCCAACGAAATATAGACAATAGTCAAAACACCGAACACCAAAGCCTGAATCACGGCGAAGAAAGCCTCCAAGCCGTAGAATACCGTGGGGATACAGTATGGGACAACATAAGCGATTACCAAAAGGATAATTTCCCCGGCCAACATGTTGCCAAAAAGACGGAAAGTCAAAGAAACAATACGAATGAATTCGCCAATCAGTTCTAAAAGACCAACCACCCCCATAATGGCACCGGATAAAAGCCCCATTATGTCAAACTTTCCTTTGAAAATCTTACCAAAGGCACGGAAGAAGTCTCCCCAAGTAATGAATTTCTTCAGATATCCCAGCCCCAAGCGTTTGAAGCCCATGAACTCCACAGTACAGAATGTAATCAGAGCCAAAGCCAACGGGGTATTCAAGTCTGTGTTGGCAGCACGAAGCAATTCTCCCTCATGTTCACCGACAGTATGAAAAATAATCGAGCCGTACCCGGGAACTAAGGCCAAGAATGCATTGAATAAAATGAAAAGGAATATGGTTGCGACCAAGGGGAAGAATTTACGCCCATCCTTCTCGCCTGCGGTATTTACACACAAATTATAAATATAGCCCAAAATACTCTCAGCAACAGATTGAGCACGTGACGGAACAAGTTTCGGTTTGCGGGTTATAAAGAACGCCAGTAAAACCAGCACGATAACCGTTACCCATGTGGCAAGAATACTATTTGTAACCGCAAAACCAAAGATGTGGAAAACCGCTTCAGAAGGGAGCTTGGGTTCCGGAAGATGCAAACTCATCCAACCGGGCAAACCGGTAACACCGAATTTCTCTCCCAGCGGCCCAGCCAAGATACCAAAGACCACAGAGGCCAAAGCAACCACTGCGATAACGATAACAACCGGTAGCGAACAACCAAGACAGCCTTTTTTCCTAGCCACTAGCTATCCCCTTTCTCCCGAAACATTTTTAAGATAATGGGAGAAAAATCCATTACTTATCAACAGCACCGACAACACACCTTTTAACAACTTCGTATCCTGCCAGCGCAATCAATTGCTACAAATTGGCAAGCAGGATAGCAGAATTGATACGGTTAAGTCAAGACCCATCTAAACCTAAAACAATCGAGTCTGCAAATAAAAATTTGAGACTCGATTGTAGTTGAGACTGTGATATCATAGGAACTTTACGATTTGTGCTTACCAAAATCTTCTAAATCCAAGCTATTGAGGAAATCACTAAAAGCTGATAATTTTCCAATCTCTTCTTCGCTAACCTTTCCTGTCTTCATTTCTGAAGTATTAGGTTGTTGCCCGTCAACAATGAAATCTTCTCCCTCGTTATGTGTTAAACAAATACCAGCTTTTTCCATTACCTCTTTGTCCGCAAAAATGGGGACACCACTCGAAGTCAACGCCAAAGCGAAAGCATCCGAGGGACGGGAATCCACTACCATCTGTCCGCCGTTTACGTTGAGAACCACCTTGGCATAAAAAGTATCGTTTCTGAGATCGCTGACAATCACTGAGTCAAGGGAGGCGCCTACACCATCAATGATGGAGCGGACTAGATCATGAGTAAGAGGACGGGGCACTTGCTCTCCTCTAAGCTTAATGGCAATTGCGTTGGCTTCTGCCGGACCGATAAAAATCGGCAGGTAACGCTCGGCTGCTTTTTCTTTCAGCAACACAACATATGGTGTACCGTGTTGAGCCGCTTTGGGGTTCATCATGCCAACTCGTAGGCTGTCGATAGTCATTTCAATCATAGTTATTACCTCGCTGTAATCGTAGCGTCAATTGTACCCCCCGGTCCTAAAGGTGTCAATCGGATTCTTAACCATACGGAATAACCATTTTAGTTTTATGGCACCTTATTTCAGTATATAGAATACTCACTGGTTTTTTTTTCAATTGTTCGCTATAATAGTCCGACTTCTAACAACCTCAAGAGGAGAGACTCATGCAAAAAAGCCTAAAGGCTATCGTTTGGTTTGAAGAGGTAGGACGCCAAGATATTGCGCTTGTTGGAGGTAAGGGCGCGAACCTCGGCGAAATGACCCAAGCCAAAATTCCTGTACCACCAGGTTTTATCGTCACTGCAGATGCTTACTATGACTTTATCCAAACCAACAATTTAGCATCCAAAATAACCTCCGCCTTGCTTGATCTTGATACTAACGACTCAAAGAAGCTACAAATGGCTTCTGCACAGATCAAACAAGATATCCTTGATGCTCCCATGCCGCAGGAAACCGCCAAAGCTATTGAGGAAGCCTATTTTAAAATGGGTTCCGGGTTGGTTGCGGTTCGCTCATCAGCCACTGCAGAAGACCTGCCTGAAGCTTCTTTCGCGGGACAGCAAAGCACTTTCCTGAATATTGAGAACTCGCAAAATGTCATTCAGTCGGTGCAAAAATGCTGGGCTTCGCTGTTTGAGTCACGTGCCATATACTATCGTGACCAACAGAAATACGACCACTTAAAAGTCGGGATTGCCGTTCCCGTTCAACGCATGGTCGCCTCAGAAGCTTCCGGGGTTATGTTCACGGTTGAGCCTCTTACCAGTGACACCAATAAGATTGTCATTGAAGCCATCTATGGGTTGGGAGAAGGTATAGTCTCAGGAGAAGTTACTCCGGACCTTTTTATCATTGACAAACAAAACACAACTATTTTATCACGTAAAATCAGCTTGCAAGACAAAAAACTGATACGCAATACATCCGCTGACAGCGATAACCCCAATATTTGGGTTGCCGTCTCCGGAGCCCGTGAAAAACAAAAAATCGCTGATTCCGAAGTTATAAAGCTGGCTGAAATTGCCAAACTGCTGGAAAACCATTACGGCAGCCCGCAAGACATTGAATGGGCCGCGGAGGGTGGAAAAATCTACATCGTCCAAACTCGTCCGGTAACCACCATTAATAATGCATTCGAGGTCGAACCGGAGATTGATGCGCCCTTTTTACTGGCCGGAGATGCCGCTTCCCCTGGTTTTGCCTCAGGGCCGGTTAAGATCCTCCTTGACCCAGCCAATATTGACCAAGTTGTAGACGGCGATATTTTGGTCGCTGAAATGACTACCCCTGATTTCGTCCCGGCTATGAAACGTGCCGTAGCTATCGTAACCGATCGTGGAGGAAGAACTTCACACGCTGCCATTGTCAGCCGAGAGCTTGGTACTCCCTGCGTAGTGGGGACCGGTGAAGCTACCAAGGTTCTTACTGACGGGCAAATTGTGACAGTTGACGGCTCTCATGGTAAGGTCTATTCCGGTAAGGTCTCTCGTAACGTACAAGGGCCCAGCGTCACTTCAATGGTGCAAGATATCATAAAGACCCGCACTCGCGTTTATGTCAACTTGGCTCAACCGGAACTGGCTGACAAAATAGCCGCTCGCAATGTGGACGGAGTTGGTCTGTTACGGGCTGAATTTATCGTTAGCCAGATTGGCATGCATCCGCTCTACATGATTAAGAACAATCTACAGGAAAATTATATTCAGAAACTTTATGACGGCATCTTGCCCTTCGCTAAAGCTTTTTATCCCCGACCAGTGGTTTATCGCACCACTGACTTTAAAACCAACGAGTATCGGGAACTTACTGGGGGAACCGAATTTGAGCATCTGGAAGAAAACCCGATGATTGGTTATCGTGGAGCCTCTCGCTACATCACAGATACCGAGAGTTTCCGTTTGGAAATTGAAGCCATTAAGCGAGTCCGTCAACAATATAATAACCTATGCGTTATGATTCCTTTTGTACGCACGGTTGAAGAGCTGAGAAAAACCAAAGAATTAATGGAAGAATTTGGGCTTAAACGTTCTGATGACTTCAAATTGTGGATGATGACCGAAATCCCGGCCAACATTTTCATAATGGAAAAATTCTTGGAAGTTGGCATTGACGGTATTTCGATCGGCTCAAATGATCTTACTCAACTCACCTTGGGAATTGATCGCGACAGCTCAAAATTGGCTGATACATTTGATGAGCGCAACGAAGCTGTTTTGGTCGCGCTTGAACGTGCGATTACTACCGCTAAGAAGATGGGTGTTACCTCCTCAATTTGTGGACAGGCGCCCTCAGTATATCCCGAACTGACCGAGAAACTCGTTTCTTGGGGTATCACTTCCGTCTCTGTAAGTCCTGACATGATTGGCGCCACCCGCGCTATTATTGCCCGCGCCGAAACCAAGTTGAAAATATCCTAATTTGTATTAACCCCCTTTGTAAGGAACGCAAAGGGGGTTAGTTTATCTTTGTTTGTTTTTACCGAAAAATATATCTTTCTATGCTACAATTGTGAGCGGTGATTTTCGTGCGCAGTGAGTTCAAGAATGACAGAGAATTTATGCACTAGGCATCGCAGTGAAGCGAGGGAACAAACCTTTTCCCCTTATGCCGCAAGAAGTGTTGCCTCCCTTGGCAGGAAGAAAAAGGAGCGTTTGGACCCAATACGTACCGCCTTCCAGCGTGACCGCGACCGCATAATACATTCAAACGCTTTTCGACGATTAAAGCATAAGACCCAAGTATTTATCGCCCCACCGGGTGACCATTACGCCACAAGGCTAACACATACTTTGGAAGTAGCGCAGATTGCTCGTACAATTGCGCGAGCCCTTAATCTAAACGAAGATTTATGCGAGGCCATCAGTCTAGGGCACGATCTTGGACATACACCATTCGGGCATATTGGCGAAGAAGTGTTAAATACTCTTTATCCAGACGGGTTTCGCCATAACGAACAAAGTTTGCGTGTAGTTGATAAATTGGAAAAAAACGGGCATGGGCTGAATCTAAGTTGGGAAGTTCGCGACGGTATTTTGCATCACTCAAAAAGTGCAAAAAATATGTTCGGAACCAAGCGTGGACATAGCAGTACATTCGAAGCTGAAATCGTTAAAATATCAGACGCAGTAGCATATATCAACCATGACATTAACGATGCTATTCGAGCGGGAGTGCTTGCCGAAATCGACATACCCGGTGAACTGTCGCTTATTTTAGGGCACTCGCACTCCCAAAGAATCAATACCATGGTCAGTGATATTATCCAAAACTCCTGGGATACAAGCGGAGAGTCTAAAGAAACAAGCTCGCCGGTGATTCGCATGAGCCAAAGCATCGGAGAAGCTACCGAGTTACTGCGCCAATTCATGTTCCAGAATGTTTATTGCGTACAATCAAAAAACGCTGACGCGACTCGCGCCAGAACAGTTGTTCAAGGGCTGTATGAATACTTTGAACGGTTCCCGGTCGCATTGCCAACAGAATACCAAACCAACGAAGAATCCCTAAATCGTGGTATCGTGGATTACATTGCTGGGATGACAGATCAATACGCTTTAAATCTAGCCAATAAACTCCAAATATAATTCTCGTCGTATTCACACCGGACTCAAAGCAAAAGATACCAACATGGATGCCATTGAAGAGATTAAACAAAAAACCGATATCGGCATATTAATTGGTCAGTACACGCAACTAACCAAATCCGGCAAAACTATGCGTGGACTTTGTCCTTTCCATGCCGAAAAACATGGGTCTTTCTTCGTTTACCCCGACCAGCAACGCTGGCATTGTTTTGGGGCTTGCGCTGGCGGAGGAGATATTTTTTCTTTCATGATGAAGAAAGAAGGTCTCTCTTTTGGAGAAGCGGTAAAACTGCTGGCTGAAAAAAGTGGTGTCACTCTTCCTGAGCATACCTCGAATAAGATAAAGCAAGAGAAGAACTCCAGACTACACCAAGCAAATCAAATGGCTGCTGAATACTATCACCAACTATTGCTTACCTCAACAGAAGCCTCGTATGCACGCACATATTTGGAAAAGCGCGGGCTTACCGCCTCATCATTGGAAAGTTTTAATTTAGGATATAGTCCCAATTCATGGGACAGCTTAACACAGTACTTACTGGAAAGAGGCTTTACGGAAGATGAATTATTGTCAGCTGGACTAATCATTGAAAGCGATGGTAAAACCATGCATGACCGTTTCCGCAATCGTCTCATGTTCCCCATCGCCGATACTCGTGGTCATATCGTTGGCTTTGGCGGGCGCACATTGGATAACGGAGCTCAACCAAAATATCTTAACTCCCCGCAAACCGTTTTATTTGATAAAAGCTCCACCCTTTACGGCCTTTACCAAGCCAAAGACGCCATTCGCAAGGAAGACTGCGCCATCATTGTCGAAGGATATATGGACGTAATTGTACCTCATCAATACAACTTCAAAAACGTCGTCGCCTCCATGGGAACCGCCATCGGAGAAAACCATATCGCTTTGCTCAAAAAAACCACTACCAATTTAATTTTAGCCCTTGATCCTGATAGCGCAGGTGAAAACGCCACATTGCGTTCGGTTTGGCTGGAAAATTCACTGGGCGCCGAAATACGTGTGGCTCTTCTGCCACAAGGGCAAGACCCTGATGAGATTGTCCGCGCCAAACCGGATTATTGGAAGCAGCTAATTGAAGAAGCCATACCTGCCATCGATTTCACTTTTGAAAAAAGTCTGGTGGGAATTGATTTGTCATCCGCCAGCGGCAAAAGCCAAGCGGTTGACAAGCTGATGCCACTGATCAGTCAAATCAAGGATCGTGTACGGCAAACTTTTTATTTGGATAAACTAGCCGCCATGGTAGAACAAAGTCCCAAAAAACTGGAGCTTCTGCTAATCAAAGAGGCTCGTCCGCAAATTGCCATTCCTGCTTTATCAAAAGCGCTTCGTCCAGCTATGGCAAGCCCCCTAGAGGAATACTTTCTCTCAATTATGCTGCAATATCCAGAACTGTCTACCCAAAAGATGGAAATATTGCCAGAATATTTTACTCACTCCGAAAACCGCGAACTATATAATGCTATAATTAGTAGCAATGACCATTCGCAAATAAAACCTTCTCTTGACAGCGCACTGTGGGATTACTATGAGCGTCTGATGGGACAAAGCATACTTCCCGACAGACTCAGTGATAAATTGGCAGAGACGGTATTGCGGATAAGGGAAGAATATCTTAAGCGACTGGCCCAAAATCGCTCCGATGAACTGGCTGTGACTGAGGGAAATCAACTGCGAGAGGTTTTTGCCCAAAAAGGACATCTTAACGAACAAAAGAGGAGACAAAAGTGAGCCTTCCTAAAAAAGATGATGAATTAATTGACGAAGAAGTAACAGAAGAAAAGGTCGAGGCAGAAGAAGAACTTGAGGAAGAATCGTTAAAAGAAGAAATTGACGAGGAACTGCCTACTAAAGAGGCTCTGGAGGAAGTTGAGGTTCCCTCAACAGACCTCAATGTGACCTTTGAGCAATTTGAAGAGTCTGGTGTCGTAGACGATCCCGTGCGTATGTACCTTCATGAAATCGGAAGGGTACCGCTACTTACCGCTGATGATGAAAAATCTTTGGCGCAAAAGATGGAAAAGGGACAACGGATTACCGATATCAGCCGTGCGCTACGGAAAAAACTCGGACACGAACCAACCACTACCGAGATTTTACTAACCATGCTCAAAGAAATCGGTCATGCGGCACCATTGGTACACGCATTACAAAAAGAACTCGGGTTGGAGCATGAAATCGGTTTCAAGAACGCTGTTTTTGAGCCAAAGATCCGTCAGGCTATTGACAATGAAATCAATCAAGCCTTAACTATGGCACTCGCAATAGTCTTGGATTGTCCGGTTTCCGAGATTGAACAAACCCTGATTACTCTCTCGCTTAATTCCAGTATGCTGCCACAGGAGGTTATCAATCAAATTGATGCTGAGGAAGTATTAGACGGAGTAGAAAAACTGACTGCCGACGAGGACTTCATCAACATCATAAATTCCTATGACAAGAAGTTTACTCCATATCTTGAAGGTATTCTCACTGAAGCGGAAAAAGCCCAAAAACACCTTATTGAGGCCAACTTAAGGCTGGTTGTCAGCGTTGCCAAAAAGCATATCGGACGCGGAATGCCGCTCCTGGATTTGTTGCAGGAAGGGAATATCGGACTAATCCGTGCCGTGGAGAAGTTTGACTACCATCGCGGCTTCAAATTCTCCACCTACGCTACATGGTGGATACGCCAAGCAATCACGCGTGCCATTGCCGATCAAGCACGCACTATTCGCATCCCCGTTCATATGGTGGAGACCATTAATAAACTGTTGTCAATCAGCCGTCAATTATCTCAAGAGCACGGACGTGAACCGACACCAAAAGAAATCGGGGATTTGATGGATATGACTCCCGACCGCGTACGCGAAATAATTAAGATATCGCAACTCCCTATCTCTTTGGAATCCCCTATCGGAGAAGAAGAAGACAGCCACCTTGGCGACTTTATTGAAGACCAGAACGCTTTAGCTCCTCCGGATGCGGCCTCAAGACAACTTCTCAAGGAACAAATTGATAGTGTACTATCCAGCCTTTCCATGCGTGAACGCCGGGTATTGCAACTTCGTTTTGGGTTGGAAGACGGACGTAGCCGCACGCTTGAAGAAGTGGGAAAAGAATTCAATGTCACCCGCGAGCGTATCCGCCAAATTGAAGCCAAAGCATTGCGAAAGCTACGCCATCCGACACGAAGCAGGAAACTGAAAGACTACTTGGAGTAAACTGTAATTCAGTATAAACCTATTACGAACTAACCTGGGGAAAAGAAATGATTCCAGTCAGTCTGCGAATGCGCAATTTTATGCCGTATCGGGGAGAGGCCTGTTTTCTTAGCTTTGCTCAGGTCCATATTGCCTGTATTACCGGGGATAATGGTGCAGGAAAATCGTCTATTATCGATGCTATCACTTGGGCTTTATGGGGCAAGTCACGCGCAAAAAGCGAGGATGACCTGATACACCAAAGTGAAACTTCAACCGAAGTTGAATTTCAGTTCCGCGCCTGTGAACATCTTTATCGGGTGGTAAGACGCCACAGCCGCCCCAAAAATAGCCGTCTTTCTGGCGCCAGCAGCCTAGATCTATACCTTGACAGCGAAATTGGCCCCGTCACCCTAAGCGCCGAACGAATTTCTCAGACTGAAGATAAAATTAAGTCCATTCTCAAGATGGATTATGAAACCTTTATCAACAGCGCTTTTGTACGACAGGGGCACGCCGATGAATTTACCCAACAGAGCCCCGCCAAACGCAAAGAGGTACTAGCCAATATTTTGGGGCTGGATATTTATGACAAATATGAGGCCATAGCTAAGGATAAATCCAAAAGGGAACAAGACCAGAAACTTACACTTAGCTCCATTATTGGAGAGATGGAGAAGGAAACCAGCCGAAAAGCAACACTGGTTGAAAATTTAAAAACAACCGAGGATGACTTAAACAGTCTGATAACGGCCACACAAATAGCCGAAGACGTAGTGAAAAATAAACGACAAGATGTTCAAATACTGAACGAAAAACAAACAGGTTTAGCAAAAACTAAAACCACCATCGCACGCCACCAAGAAGACCTGCGGCGTGAAAAGATACGACTGCAAACAGTTACGCAACGTATTGCCGATTACCACACACTTCTAAAGCAAAAAAAAGAGATTGACTCCTCATATGAACTCTTGCAAAAATCGCGACAGCAATATGAAGAAATGAGCCAAAAGGCACGCAAGTATACCGAGATAGTTAAAAAGCGTCTCCCCCTTGAGTCTGCCATCAATGTGGCCAAAGATAGACTAGAGACCAATATCGCCGCTCAGGAAAAAGAGTTGGAGAATATTAAAACTAAAGTTGACGGTATTCCTGCGCTTCTCCAAGAACAACAGACCTTAACGGAAGCAAGGAAAAAGAGAAACTACGCCGAACAGGAACTGGATGCCAAGCGAAGAGTACTTTCCTCTGCACGTGAAAAACTGTCTTCCTTATCGACTGAAAACAAGCAAGCTGATCTGGTTGTCCAGCAAATTGAGGAAAAAGAACGAATGCTTGAAGGGGATAAAAGCACTGCCCATTGTCCTCTCTGCCTGCAAAGTCTCCAAGGCAGACAACTGGAAAACATCAGGAATCAATATACCCTTGAAAAACAGCAGAAACACGATTTACTGCACTTGAACGAATCAGCCATTAAAATCCTGTTGCCAGCGATTGAAGAAAACGAAACATCCATTAAGCAGATGGAAAAACAGATTGGTCAAGAAGGCACAAGCCTCGATAGACAAGAGGAACGCTTGGAAATTGCTCTCCAAGAAGCCAACGATGCCAGATCAATCATCGCCGAAACTCAAACCCAAATTGACAAGCAAAAAGGAGATCTAAAAAATAACCTTTACGCCATTTCCGAGCGGGAAACGTTACTAAGCCTTGAAACAGAAGCTGTTTCTCTTGCCTACGATGAGAATCGCCATCAGGTACTTGAGCAAGAAATAAGGAAACTTAAAGGAATTGAAGGGCAGAAAGCCAAACTGGAAGAGGCTGAAAAAGGTCTGCCGCAGGAGAAAGAGAGTAAGGCAAACTGCCTGGAAACCATTTCCAACATTGAAGAAAGGTTCGCCGAGGACACTAAAAATGAGAAGGATCTGGAACGACAGCTGGAACAGCTTCCACAATTAAAAAATGAGCTTCAGCAATGCGAAGAATCAATGAGGCAGCAAGAGAAAAAACGCGATGATTCTCGTGAAAAAGTAGCTGGGCTTAGAAGGGATTATGAACGGCTGAGAGAAATGGATTCATCCCTTGCTGAAAAACGCCGCGAATTAGAACAGGTTGCAGAAAATGAATCGATTTTTAAGCTTCTCACTCAGCTTTTCGGTAAGAAAGGGTTGCAAGCGATGTTAATTGAGACTGCAATCCCCGAAATCGAAGCCGAAGCCAATCGCTTACTTGGACGCATGACTGACGGGCGAATGACCCTTGCATTTGAAACTCAACAAGCGACTAAAAAGGGAACTGTTAGTGAAACACTAGAAATCAAGATTGCCGATGAGTTAGGAACCCGTAGCTATGAAATGTTCAGCGGAGGCGAGAGATTTCGAATTGATTTCGCCGTCCGTATCGCTCTATCTCGTATGCTTGCACGACGAGCCGGCGCTCCTTTGCCTACAATCATCATTGACGAAGGATTTGGCACGCAAGATAACGACGGCATTGAAAAACTGAAAGAGGCCATAAACTCCATCCAAGACGATTTTCAAATGATATTGGTAGTAACCCATATTGAAGAACTGAAAGAGGCCTTCCCTATTCGTATAAACGTCAGTAAAAGTACAGAGAGTTCAAAGATAGATGTATCTCTCGCCTGACTTCTTCCTCAAAGCCGCTATACCTCTGCAGGCATAATCGTTTTTGCAGCTCTTTAAGGATATGGTCAAGCACCGGGCCTTGTTTTACGGTGGTTTTTGGGCAACACTTTTCGCAAGTAAAAGCCTGTTGAAGACTGCTTCTGGTTAGCTACTTCTTCTGGAGTACCACAAGCCACCACCTGTCCTCCATCATCACCGGCACCAGGTCCTAAATCAATAATCCAATCCGCATTCTTAACCACGTCCATATGGTGTTCAATAATAACAAGCGTGTTACCGCCATCCGCCAGCCGATGAAGAACTCGTAACAAACATGCTACGTCCTCAAAAGCCAAACCGGTGGTCGGTTCATCCAAGATATACAGCGTGCGTCCGGTAGCTCGTTTCGACAACTCAGTAGCCAATTTGATGCGCTGCGCCTCTCCTCCGGAAAGATATGGGGCGGGCTGGCCCAAACAAATATAATTCAGCCCCACCGCGTGTAGTGTTTCTAGCTTATTACGAATTTTAGGAAAGTGCTCAAAAAAAGATAGTGCCTCTTCTACTGTCATATCCAACACAGCGGAGATACTTTTTCCTTTAAATTTGATTTCGCTTACCTCGCGATTATAGCGCGCCCCGTGACAAACATCACATGGTACCGTGACGTTTGGCAAAAACTGCATCTCTATCTGGATAAAACCCTCACCACGACAGGCTTCACAACGACCGCCTTTTACGTTAAAAGAAAAGCGCCCGGCGTCATAACCGCGGCTACGTGACTCTGGCGTAGAAGCAAACAGCTCACGAATAAAAGTAAATACTCCGGTGTAAGTCGCCGGATTGGAACGTGGCGTCCGCCCGATTGGCGACTGGTCGATATTGATTACTTTATCAATATTTTCAATCCCCTGTACATCATCAACCTCACTGCAAACCTCACGCGTTCGATAGAGCACCTGTGCCAATTTTCGGTAAAGCACCTCGTTAACCAATGTGCTTTTTCCTGAGCCGGAAACACCCGTTACCACTACCAGTTTGCCAAGCGGGATACATACGTCAACACTCTTCAGATTGTTTTGGCGAGCACCCCTGATAGTTATCTCGGCGCCATTACCAGAGCGCCGCACAGCGGGAATCGGTATTTGCTTGCGACCGGAAAGATACTGCCCCGTGAGCGACTTTTCTGAATGCAAAATGTCTTCTAAAACGCCTATAGCCACCACTTCTCCACCGTGTTCCCCCGCTCCTGGCCCCATATCAACAATATAGTCAGCCTCCCGCATAACGGCTTCATCATGCTCCACCACAATTAGACTGTTTCCTAAATCACGCAAATTTTTAAATGTCTTAAGTAGTCGATGATTATCAGCCGGATGCAAACCAATTGTTGGCTCATCACAAACGTACATTACTCCCATGAGCCCACTGCCAATCTGAGTCGCCAGTCTGATTCGCTGTCCTTCACCACCAGAAAGAGTCCCCGCTGAGCGCTCAAGTGTCAAATAGTCTAACCCTACATTAACCAGAAATAATAACCTTGCCATAATTTCTTTTATGATTTCGCGTGCAATCACCCGCTCTTTAGCGCTGAGGACGGATTTTTCACTGCCTAGCGCCTTAATCCACTTTAATGCCTGACTTACCGGCATTTTTACCACCTGAACGATATTGAAATTGTTAATATAAACGGCTAAAGCTTCCGCCTTTAACCGTCTTCCATCACATTCTAGGCAGGGAACAGTCACCATATATTGTTCCAAAGCTGCTCGCGAAAAATCAGATTCGGTATCATGGTGTAAACGTACTAAACGCGGAATTACACCTTCAAAGCCCTCTTGATATGTACGCTGTCTACCAAATAGATTGCGAAGCTCCTTCTCTGTCCCATCTTCGCCATAAAGCACCAGTTTCCGCACTTCCTGCGAAAGTTGGTTGAAAGGGGTATTAATGGAAAAAGAGTGTCTTAGCGCCAAATCCTCCAACTGAGGAAAGTACAAAGTCTGCCACTGATAAGGGTGAATCGCCCCATCCGCTAGAGAGAGTTCCTGATTGGGAACCACTAAATCTATATCAAATTCCATTTTTACGCCCAATCCCGTGCAAGCAGGACAAGCTCCATGCGGGCTATTGAAACTAAAAGTACGCGGTTCGATTTCACCAATACTGATACTACAATCAGGACAAGCAAACTGCTCGGAGAATAGCAGTTCGTTTCCATCAACAATTGAGATTAGGACCAATCCATCACTCTGTTTCAAAGCTGTTTCCACAGAATCAGCAATTCTGCGTTGGTTATCATCTTGTCCGATAACCAGACGATCAACCACTACTTCAATGGTATGTTTCTTGTTTTTATCCAATTCAAAACTGCTGTCTAATTCCCGTATTACTCCGTCAACACGAACCCGCGCATAGCCACTCTTGCGCAGGTCAGTAAACAGGTCTTTGTATTCTCCCTTGCGACTTTTAACCAAAGGAGCCAAAATCAAGAGACGTTCACCCAAAGGTAAAGCCAACACGGAATCCACAATTTGTTGTACCGTTTGTGCCGAGATTTCCCGTCCACACCTTGGACAATGCGGATGCCCAACACGGGCAAAAAGGAGACGTAAATAATCGTATATTTCAGTTATCGTACCTACCGTTGAACGAGGATTATGGCTCACCCCTTTCTGATCGATCGAAATTGCAGGGCTTAGCCCCTCAATATAATCCACATCTGGTTTTTCCATGCGCCCGAGAAACTGGCGCGCATAAGCCGAGAGCGATTCCATATAGCGGCGTTGCCCTTCAGCATAAATTGTGTCAAAAGCCAGCGAAGACTTTCCCGAACCAGAAACACCAGTAATTACAACAAACTTGTCACGCGGAATAGCTACTTCAATGTTTTTAAGATTATGCTCACGCGCACCCTTAATAAAAATTGTGTTCTGAGACATGGCGAGAGGTATTCTAGCATTGACTTGAATTCGAGGCAAACAAAACGTCTCCTTTGATAGACATCATCTGCCTTGGTAATGTTAGTATCCACTTTCTTGTCGCAAGTGTTTACTGTTTGATTTTGCTACACTACACTAGTAGCAACGCTTCCCTGGTACAATGGCACACTAATTCTGCCAACATGGTTAAAGAATACCTCATATCTGCCCCTTTAAATTATCCGCATTGCAGGACAAGCCAGCAATCTTCAAAATTCAAATTCCGTAAATCCTCTTCTTTGATATAGAAATAAATTCGCCCCATATCGCCCCACAGCATTTCATAATCATCCGTGCAGATTGATTCCAACTGAAAAAGCAACCGCCAGTTTTTTGCGTTTTCTTTTTGCTCTGCGGAAATATTAGCATATCCATCAGGGGAACCTGTATCAATGCCGTTAGTAGTCAGTTCACATTGCATTAACATTCCACCTTGAACGAGGTTCGCGTAACCGAGCAGTTTATTGATGCTCACATCGACATCACGCGGGGCGCCTTTTGCCGCATGATATTTATCCGAAAGTTTTATATATTCTTTATGTTTTAATTTATCCAACTCGCTTTGCAGCTCGATAAATTCTTCAAAATCAGGCGTTTCATTTTCCGATGAAAATGATATTGCCATTTCGGGCAGATGATATTTTTTCGGATATTCGTTTGGCAAATCCGAGGGGAAATCCTTCCTTTGGAGTTCGGACGTTTTTCCCGGATAATAAAAAACCCGCGCGCCGCCTTTATCTCCCGGATAAAATCCCCATGTCATAGCTTCAAGCTCATAAAAAAAGTAAAGCATACCTTTTGAAGGTAAAACTTTTTCTTCATCAAATTTACTTGCTTCTTCGCAGTTGATTTGCGCCAAAAAGCTCAATGGACGATTTTTCACAACACCATTTTCATCGTAAACACCCTCATTGTCGGCATATGATTTACCCTCAAAATAAAACCACTTAAAATCGACAGGTAAATCAGGTCTTCCGCCGATTTTGGAACAACCGACAGGGCATTCTTGATTGGCTATTGTATTATAAGTAATTCTTATGCTGTTTTTTTGCAAAGACTGGATTGCTTCTGTAAGGTCTATAGCTTCCGTCTTGTCACACCCTATCATTTGGCGTATATTATTAAACAGTGGCATAAACGCACCTTCCATCACATCAACAAATTTTATTTAACATTTCTCGTGCCTGTGTAACATCATACAATTTATTTCCGTAATCAATTACAAACTGCAAAAATGGCTTTGCTTCATCTGGCTTATTTTGCTTTACATATAATTTTGCGTACAGCATACATTTTGAAATCCGATGCCTGTTTTGTATTTTCTCCGATAAGCCTTTCATCAGATTTTCGACTTCTTCAAATTTATTATCAGCAAGAAGCAGCTCTGCCTGATTTAAAATAGAAAACTCTAATAATTGAAGTTTTTGCTTTCCTTTTATTGTCATATCGTTAATCATTTGCATCATCTTTGAATGCCAAATATTTGCTTGAAAAAAATCGCCCTTAATAATAAGAATATCAACTAAGTTATTGTAATACACGATTTTGGTAAGCGGCAGAGTGGTGTTGTATTGGTCAATATGAATATCCGTCAGTATGGTAAGCACCTCATCAAACCGCCCAAGGTCACGCAACGCCACCGCTTTATTTATCAGCAATAATTGTCTGTATGATTTGAAATTTACTCTTTGCAACTGCTGTTCAATGGTTTCTAAAAACTTGTTGGGGTCGCATTGTTCATTGTTTTGCTTTACGGCTTTATTCATAACATATCTATCCGTAGAAAAAATGAAAAGAAGGGAAATGGATAATATCACTACCCCAAAAGCAATCCAAGTAATCAGACGCAATTCTATTGTTAGGGATAACAACAGGAACGGTGTCCAACAAAACAAATTGTAAAAAATAAACGTGATTATTTTATGTTCGGATATCCACTTGTTCATTATATTGGCAATCCCCCTTATGATAAATCAAATGTAGTAAATCCTGCGGCAATAATCTGATTTTGAAGATTGTGAAACCTTTGCTGAAAATGTCTTTTTGACGTTTTTGCCTTACCCTCGCCTAAAAAGAAAACATGCGTGGTAATCGGTGCTGTGAAAAAAGCAAACGAAGGATTTGAGCCGGTAATATCCCTTTCACCCACACATTTCCCGGAGCCGCCGTTTATACGCTCGTAATTGCAAGCGCATTCCGCGAAACTTATAAAAAAACTTCCCTTTATGTTTTTATATGTGATTCCTTGATTATCAACGGAAACAATATCACTATCTGTAATTGAAATATAATCTGAAAAATCAATTTTTGAAAGGTTATTGTCAAAACCCATTTGCATTTTAGCTTCTTCAATCGCCTTTCTGATTACCATATGAAACTTTTTTAACGCCGGAAGGCATTTAAATTGTCCCGTCCTGCGGGTCCTCGACAACACCCTTTATTTTTGTTGCCAATGCTTTGAACAACCGCAGCGTTTCATTTCTAACCTTATCAGGAGCGGAAATCGGTTCAATGTTAATTTCCGTCATATAAGAAATACCCGGCAATGCCTGCATAATCGTATCGGGTATATCCTCCGGCTCTACGGTAACAAAACTGGAAATAACTACTTGCCAACCGTTTCCCTCGCGCACAAAATAGTCGTTGCCAAGTTTATATCCGGCATCTGCCAACAATGAATTGTTTGCCGGCATTTGTCTCGATGACCATATTTTCAAATCATAGCTCATATGTAATTACCTTTCATTGCTGCCGAAATTCAATAATTTCAGTTTTTACAACTTTTTTTGGAAAACGGAATAGCGGTCTGAACAATGCCGTTCCAAAATTCTGCTGTAAAATCCATTCATCCGTGCCATCGGCTTTTGTGTAATAGGCTACCCGAATCAGCTTTTTCCCGCGGTAAGAGCGTTCAAACCGCGTTTGCCCGGCGAGTAAATCTTTTATAAAAGAAACCGTTTCTACAACAAAATCATAATCATCGTTATTATGCTCCCAAAAGTGTTGATGCTCATCTGAAAAATATACGATTGAGCCGCTGTCCAAAATCTCAACGCCCATATGATTTATTTTATCAATATCCCAACAATCAGCATCGGTATCAATCTTTGAAATATCAATGATTTCTTTGAGTTTTTCAATGAATTGTTGTTTGTAGGCTTTTTTGTTGATTTCACGGAGTTCTTTTTTTGTCGGCTGTTTATCATTATACGATTCATCAAGCACCCACGGTAAGGTAAAGCTGACTTCCATTTGTAAAACAGGCTGTGGAAATCCCTCTGGCACAACAGCTACAATATGCGTGAATCCAATATCAAAATCGTTAGCGACATGGAACATTTCAGTTGCTTTTTGGTGTGATAGGTCTTTTGTGACAGGCTGCCAAACATCATCGCCGGACAAATAGTTACCTACAATGTGATAAAACCCGCCGTAAAAGACTTTCTCATTTTTAAAATAATTTTCATATACCTCAGATGGTTTCAAAAGGTCGATTC
>JGI24702J35022_10000529_pt1 | contig 23075 bp, 18 predicted proteins | sample TergutTh196P4_FD_35022 | JGI IMG/M metagenome (IMG submission 35022)
GCGGCAGTCACAGATAGACGCTACCGGCGGCGGTCGCAGATAGACGGTGCCAGCGGCGGTCGCAGATAGACGGTACCGGCGGCGGTCACAGATAGACGCTACCAGCGGCGGTCATAGGTAGAGCAGGTAGCTTTGGATTGATGCAAATGGGGCCGTGGCATTGCCACGGCCCCACAAATATTAGACGTTGGAGTCAACCTCCAAAGAGCTTAATCTTTGCCTCCTCAACCATTTGTACTCCTGCCGGCGTTGCAACAATCAGAGCGTGGTCGATAATCGCCTTTTCGTCGTTGAGCAGAGAACATATCGTTTTATCCAGTTTTTTATTATCCCAATGCAAATGTTCCGCAATCGTATTTATGCCGTTCTCTTGAATTTTCTCCGGGCTGTTTTGGTGGTTGCAGATATGGAGAAGCAAGGTCGTTTCGGCATACTCCTTACGATTGCGCTTCTTTCTGATGATTGCTGAAATCAACCCGCGTTTTGGCGCGAAGACAAATACCAGCGCAAACAACAATCCCGTCACGACGGCCATGCTGCCCGCGATGGAAACATCGGTATAATGCGCTGCCTGATAGCCCAGTATTCCGCTTATTGCGCCGAAAAGAGCGCTGAGCAGAAGCATGGTCTTCAAATCGTCCGTCAATAAATATGCGGTCATGGGCGGGCCGATCATAAACGCGACCACCAACACCGACCCGACTGCTTCAAAAGCTCCCACTGCCGTCAGCGATACTAGCGTCATCAATCCATAATGGATGATAACGGGAGAAAAGCCCATTACGGCAGCCAACAGCGGGTCAAAAGCAACGACTTTCAATTCTTTGAAAAACAGAACGATAAGCGCGGCATTTATCAACAGCAGGACACCGGAGGTATAGATTGCTTTTGCGCCGATATCAACGCCAAAGACGACCATTCTGTCAAATGGCGCAAAAGCTAGCTCACCGAGCAAAACGGAGTCCGTGTCCAAATGCACTGAACCTGCATATCGGGTTATCAGGATGATAGCAATGGAGAACAACAGCGGGAACACGATACCGATAGCAGAATCCTCCGACACCAGCCGGGTCTTTGTCAACATCTCCGTCAACCATACGGTTATCACGCCCATGAGAGCGGCGCCGACGATGAGAAACGGCGATCCGAGGTCCTGTGTCAGGAAAAAAGCAAATACTATACCCAGCAAAATCGTGTGAGTGATGGAGTCGGACATCATGGACATTTTTCTTAGAACGAGAAATACTCCCGGCAAAGCGCATGCGACAGATATAATCACGGCAATCAGTTGTATCTCGAAAGCAGCGCTCATAATCCCGAACCTCCTTCCGATGCGAGGCGCGCACGGCTCTTCATTCTTGTATAAATTCTGTGGAGAATGCCTCTTCCCGGTGCGAAGAGCAAGCTGAAAACGGTGATTGCGGTAATGCACACCACTATAACCGGGCCGGTCGGGACTCCCGCGACAGCAGAGCTTATCAGCGTGCCCGTAACCCCGGAAGCAGCCCCGAAGATTGCGGCAAGCAAGACCATCAACCACAAGCGATTTGACCATTGCCTTGCTGCAACCGCAGGCGCGATGAGCATTGCGCTCATAAGCACGACTCCCACAGTCTCCAAACCGATGATAATTGCAAGAACGATGAGAAACGACAGGAGAAGATTCAACTTGCCCGTCCCGAAACCAATGGTTTCGGCATATTCAATGTCGAATGAAAAGAGCTTGAACTCTTTCCAGAACAAAATCGTTATAACTAATAGAACCGCTCCGCAGATTGCCATTAAGACAACATCCCGCTGAAGCATTGTTGAGGCTTGCCCATATATAAAGCGTTTGAGCCCCGCTTGATTTGCATTGGGCACTTTCTGGGAATATGTCAGCAAAACAAGACCAAGGCCGAAAAACACGGACATAACGAGAGCGAGAGCGCTGTCAAATCTAATGCGGGAATTTCTGACAATGCGAGTAATCAGAAATGTTGCTGCAAGCCCGGTTAATAATGCGCCCAATAACAGCACCTCGGTATTTTTGCTGCCTGTCAATAAGAACGCCATTACGACACCGGGCAAGGCAGCGTGGGACACGCCGTCCCCCAGCAGGCTCTGCTTGCGGAGCACAGCAAAGCTCCCAAGCACGCCACTGATGACGCCGAGCAGAGCAGACCCGAGCGCGACAGTTTGGAAAGTATAATCGCTTAAAAGCGCGGATAATGATTCCATCATGTCACCTCTTTCGTCAGGAGGCCGCGATTTCCATATGCTATCCCAAGGTTTTCTTCATTAAAGACATCGCCAACAAGACCATTTGCCACAATACGGAGATTAATCAGAATGACCCAGTCAAAATAGTCTGCGACTGTTTGCAGATCATGGTGCACCACGATGACTGTTTTTCCTTGCTCTTTTAGTTGCTTAAGCAAAAGCACGATCGACTTTTCCGTCTGCGCGTCCACTCCCTTAAAAGGTTCGTCCATCAGATAAATATCAGCCTGCTGGATAAGAGCCCGCGCCAGAAAAACCCTCTGCTGCTGCCCGCCGGACAATTGGCTGATCTGTCGTGAAGCGAACTCCCGCATCCCAACGCTATCCAATGTTTCCAGCGCCATAGCTTTGTCCAAACTGCCCGGGCGTTTGAACCAACCCAAATGCCCATATCTGCCCATCATGACAACATCAAGCACGGTCGCAGGGAAGTCCCAGTCCACGCTGCCGCTCTGCGGGACATATGCAACTTTGTTTCTCAACCTGCCATTCTTAATTTCCTTGTCGCTGAAGTCCACGCCCCCGGATAATGGCTTAATGAGTCCGACCATAGCTTTGATCAATGTAGTTTTGCCGGCTCCGTTCGGACCGATCACGGCCGCAAGCCTCCCTGCCGGGATGCTGAGGTCAATATCCCATAAAACAGGCTTCGTGCCATATGCGACAGTTAAGTCGTGTACTTCGACAGCATAATCTTCATTTTGCATTTCGCGCGCTCCTTTTTGAGGGCTGTTCACGCATAAACGGAACAGCCTTACTTTAATGCATCGACAATGGTATCAATATTAGCCTTGAACGTCAGTATATATGTGTCGTGGCCGGAAGTCGCATCACCGAGCGAGTCGGAATAGAGTTCCCCTCCAATTTCAACATTAAAATCGCGAGCTTTGACAGCAGCTTGAAGCGCTTCGATGTTTCTTGGCGGCACAGATGATTCGACAAATATCGCTTTGATTCTGTTTTCCGCAATGAATGAGGCCAGGTTGCTGACATCGGCGGTTCCCGCTTCCGCATCGGTGCTGATGCCTTGCAACCCCAAAACTTCAAAGCCATATGCTCTGCCGAAGTAACGGAACGCATCGTGCGCGGTGACAAGAACGCGCTGGTTTTCCGATATCTCGTCGACGCGCTCTTTGATGTATCGTTCCAATTCATCCAGCTCGGCCAGATATTTTTCCATGTTTGTTTTGTAATTGTCGCTGTTGTCCGGGTCTATTTCTGCAAGGCGAGCTGCGACATGCTTAGCCGAAGCTTTCCATATCGATACATCGAACCATATGTGGGGGTCATGTATTTCGGGGTTGATTTCGTCCGATAAGAGCATTGCTTCGGCGATTCCGTCTTCTGCACATATGATGTTGCGTCCTGATTTCGCGAGCGCTGCAAATACGTATCCCATTTTGCCTTCAAGATGCAGGCCGTTGTATAAAACAACGTTCGCATCTTGCATTTTTGTTACGTCTCCTGCGCTGGCCTGGTAGAGGTGCGGATCGATTCCGGGCCCCATCAGAGCAGTGACTTTGACGCATTCGCCTCCGATAGATACGGCCATGTCATATAGCATTGTTGTAGTGGTGATGATGGCCAATTTGCCGTCTGTATTTTCCATTGTTCGTTTCTCACAGCTTGCGGAAATACTGCATAATATGGCCAATATTAGTATAAGCGGCATCATCGAAAATGTCGCTGTTTTTCGTCTTTTTTCAACGTATTTTTCCACAATATCTCACCACCTCACTATCTTTTTACCACATATTTTCAAACTATTCAATAATATTGTGTGAATTTTGAAGCCTAACCCCTGTCAATGAGGAATGCAAATATGCGCGAAACAGGCAGCCTGAATGGCAGCATGAGGCGATTTCGCAGAAAACAAGCACTGCTTTGGAGCGGCGTAGCTGTAAAAACGGCATGGATGCCGTTTTAGCCGATTCACGGCATGGATGCCGTGTTGAGGCGCTAAGCGGAGCAAACCAAAGGAGTGCTATGTTTTCGCGAAATCCAGCCGTAGCTGCCATTCAGGCTGCCTGTTTCGCGCATAGTGCGCATATCATTAATATTGCGTATCGCTTGTTATTGTTCCCATACGTAATCGGCGCCGCAATTGCCAAACGACACACGAGAACCGCGCTGAACCTTATAAGGCGTATTTGGCGGAAGCTTCTGCCCGTCGATAAAAGTACCCGCGCTCGACGACAAATCGACTATGCTATACCCATCAAAATGACGCTCGATGGCCGCATGACGCCGGCTGACAGCCTTTGTCGCTCTGTCAAACTCAAAACTGGATTGCCTTCGACCGATTGCGGCATCATAGCGCCCAACAGTAAACACTTCACCTTCCGCAATGGAAACATCAATACCCGGAGGAAGCGACGTATTCCCGACCAGTCTGAGCCAAGCACCATTGGCCGTCTCGTATGGCAGCTTGATGGTCACGTCAGATGGCTCAAAAGAAGGCTGATATGACTGCACCATCGGCCTGACCAACTCGCTCAAAGGCTGTGGCGCCATAGAAGGAGACGGCGGCTGGGCATAAATGGAATCCATGGGGCTTCTGCTGCCGGTATCTTTCTTTTTGCTGCCGACGCCACCGGAAACACTGCTGTCTTTTGCCTTTTTCTCTCGCCTGCTCCGGCCATCATTATGCTGTATATCATGCTCGTTGCCCTTTTTTGCAGCCTTGCCCTTCGGTGGGATATCGATGACAATATCTCCGGCAGATTCCGGGAAACCGTTCCTGTGCATATATGCGCTGGCCTCAGCGATGATAGACATATCTTCCTTTGGAATTGTATTCTCCGGCATGACATATGATTTGCGCTGAGCGGGATAAAGCGGTTGAGCAGGCACGAAAGCAGGATGGACTATTGAGTTCGGGATGTTCGAAGACTGCTGCTTCATGTTAGGCTGCTGCTTCATGTTCGGCTGCTGGTTATTGTTCGGCGTAACACCCATGTTCGGCGAAGCACCCATGTTTGGCGGCGCACCCATGCTAGGCGGCGCACCAATGTTCGGCGGCGCACCCATGTTTGGCGGAGAATTCACCAGCGGCGGATTTGCGGCAGGAGGGTTCATGATCGGCGGAGGAGTCATAGAGCTATATGGGGCCAGCATTTGTAAAAACGCTTTCGGATTGAACTCCATCATAATAAACCGCAAGACCTTGTTCTCCAAATCTGCATCGGTAACTGTAATCTGCCTCGAAAACTCGACAGCCATATCTTTCAGAGTGTTATATTCCGAGCAATCATGCATAGACGGGATATAGACATAACTTACATTCCCGGAAGCTTTGTCGCAATAGAGATATCTCACATCCAACACGAACGAATAGGGCCTCAAAAACCAATCTCCGCAATCCAGCAAAGGGTTTAAGACACCGGACCACAATTCAACATATTCCTTCGGGTTGCGGTCGCCCGCGAGATGCTGCAGTTTGCTGCACTGGCCGACTTGGTATACAAACTCGATTTGCCCGTCCACGACCCTGTGGCGAAAAGGAAGCAGAAAACCGGGTTTGTCTTCCATGATCGTGTTCAACGCCTTACGATCCAAATCAGCTTCGGGCATCTTCACAATCAATGATGCTCCTGATAAAACGTCGTTTTTGCTTTGTATTTCGTAAATCATAAACTTACTCCTTTTTTGTATTCGTGTAGTGTGATGAACCGCCAGCCGCCTTCTGTCAATATCGGAGCGTCGCCATCCGTAAAACTCTTTGCCTCCAAGAACTGCGGCTCTATGGCGATGGCGCCGTTGGCGTTGATGTACCCCCATAACTCGCCCTGCCGCACAGCTGCCAAATGCTGTACAAAGGATAGTGCGTCATCAAATGAATAATCAATCATGACAGTACCGTCAATGTCAATGAATCCCCATTTTCCGCCATTTTTGACGGCAGCGTACCCTATATCGGCAAATGGACGCGCGTCCTCATATGGCCCCCCGACTGCTTGGCCATTGACATACAAATAAACTCCGCCGTTTGTCAGCGCAAAAACCGCTCCACGTATATGGCATCTCCCGAGCTCATCACTTATGATTCCATCAAATTCTGCAGGTAGCAGCCAGTCATAAGCGGTATTGACGACGCCCCACTTTCCATCAATTTTGGCAGCCGCATATCCGCCTGAATACATGCCGATTTCTTCAAATGAAACTGTGCCGAGGGCAAACTCGCCCGTAGCTCTATACCATCGATCATCAATAAGAAATGGTATGCGATCATTGGCATAATTGCCGAAAGTAAACGCATCTGCTTTAAGCTTTGCGATTCTGTTGTTGTCGATGTTGACAGCATAAACTTCATCGTCTTTCATAACGATCGCGCGGTCGATGTCGAATGTGCTGATTCTGTCATATATGCAAGGCAAAATCAGGCGGCCGTCAGAAGCGGCCAACCCCCACAAGCCATCTTTTTGCACCTGGATCGTCGAATGATATATTGCGGTCACATAATCATAGGCTCCATGATTCATTTGGAACGCATATCTGTTTTGCTCATATAATGCGACAAGCGCCTCATCGCCTGTTTTTTCGATGCCGGTCCTCAAGATTTCCAATGCAACGGGGATTTTTGCCAATTCAAGATAATACATCGCAGCTTCGGCAAAAACGCCGGGAACCGCATCAGTCCTGTTCATTTGCAATGATAGAAGATCAGCATACTTTAAGCTGAACCCCCTGGTGTCCAATAGCGCAATGTAAGCTGTTTTTAATGCTTCTTCGGCATCTAGCGTATGCGCGGTTTTATATCCTATCGCTTCTTCCAAAAGCGGCACGGCGCGGATGTATATGCCGTCGCTCATCAACTCTGCAGCTTTTTCCATCAACTCAAATTGCTTTGCTTCTGCAGATTTTGCGTTGATGGCGATCAGCCATGAGACGGCTAAAAGGGTAAGACACCCCAAGCCTATCAATATTCTGCTCCACTTCTTCATATGAACGCCCTCCTGATGGGTTGTGGGTGCGCGAGCCCCACTTTGGGTGTGCTTGGGTCGAAAACTCCTGACTCCTTTGTTCCGTCGTCACATCCGCGAGGCCGCGCGCCATGCGCAAGAAACTAGATTGCATGGTTTTTCATGCGACGACAAAACATACGAACAATAACCCTATGTATAAAAAAGGAGCGAGCGGGATTGCATCTTTTCTGCCGATTTTCTTTGCCATAATTAATGTGAGGCTAAAGAGCGAACCCAATATTGTCCCGACCAGCATCACGGAAAGCACCCCGCCGTACCCGAGATAGAGCCCGATTGCGGCAACGAGCTTCACGTCGCCGCCCCCGAGCCCCTTCCTGCTGATTATGTACACAAGCAGGAACAGTCCGCCCCCGATAACAAAACCAAGCGCGGAGTCTGCTGCAATCGCAATGGCGGCATCCGTGTCCCAGAATATCTTTGGCAGCATGATGACAATCCATGATGCCATCATTGAAATGATTAGCTTGTTTGGGATCTTTTTAGCTTTTATGTCAGTGACCGACGCTATGTAACCGAACACGGCAACCAACAAGAGCAAAAGCGTGATGAACGCATCGGTAGATCCGGCACGCAAAAATAAAATGCCGGCAACGATTATTGGCAAGCCGAGATAGGGGAATGCGGGTGATTGTATTGCTTTTGTCATCATTTGTACCCCTCTCCGCTTCCGTTGAGCCATGCTCTTGTTACGACTGTCTGCGTCACTTTCAAAGTAGGCTTGAATGGCAAAGGCAACCCAGCGAAAGTATATAGAATTTCATACTCAACCGTCAGCTTGACATTGCCGTCTTTGTCCAGAATTATGCTATTGCCGCGCCCGAGGTTCACCCATCTGTGGAATTCCAATGCATTGAGGCCTATCTGATTCGTGCGCTTATTAACGACCCCCGACCTGATCAGGTATGCATCTCCCGTGTCGCTCCCGTTTGAGAGATACCTGCCGATCAATGGCCGTGACAGCATTTCTGTCGCTGCGCTCATGAGTTCGCTTGCTCCATAACTTAAGAACATGCTGAACATCGCCTTTGGGTCGTCCCGCGCTGCGGAGCCCCACTCCGCAGCAGTCCCCAAGGCGTGCTGCCCGCTTTCGATCGCGCCGCCTATATCGGAAAGAGAGCCAAGACCGTCAATTATCGAGTTGATGTCGTCCCTGATGCTATTTGCGGGCTCCGAAATATTGGCTGCGTTTGCGTGGATCGATTGCAAATCGTCGACCATGCCGAGGACTTCGAGAGTATAGCTATACATGGAAAGCGTATTTGCAGTCTGCGTCAGCGCATAGTGCATGCGTGCTTGTACAGCGACAATATTCACGAGGCTCAAAATGGAGATTATCAAAAGAACAAAGGGGATAAAAACTCCGATAGTTTCCGCAACGATATATCCGTTGTCGTCCTGCGGCTTTGTAAGCATATGTCAATACCCCCTGTAATCTGTGACGGTTATCGGCCTGACTGCAGGAGGGATGACGCCACGTACGCCCCGTTGCGCGAATGGCAATGACAGGAACAGCATCCTTACGTCGATGCTCGTCGTCAAGCTGAACCCGGTGGCCATATCGCTCAATTTGAATCTATCAGACTTGGCCGCCGCTTCTGTCATTTTCCGCTCGTCTGCATTTATATTTTCCATATAGTTGATCATGTTCCACTCAATCAGATTCCCTGTACGGATAGCGAGCTCGGCGCCCTTGCTCCCCGCTAAGTTCTTTGATATTAGGAAGCATAGCAGATATTGCGAGTATGTCAGCCCTCGTTCTATGTCCTCTTCGCCGCTTGCTCCGCCTGAAGCTGCGTTTGAATTTCCGCTTCCCGAATTGCCACTATCTCCCGAGCTGTTACCGTTATTCACCTGGTCGGCAATGCCTTTTCCCGCCGTATCTGAAGCAATTTTGCTTATTGCATGCGCAATGCCGCTTGGGCTGCAGACCCACTCGTTTTTTGCAACATTTTTCATTAGCGGGACTTTGTGCCCTGTGCGGAGCAACACGACATCGACCAATGCCTCTGCAGCCGCAAAAGCAGCGCGCGCCAGCTCCCCCAGGCCTACGGCAAGCGGCGGACACCATGCAAATGAAGCCTGTATGCCTGCCACAATTGCTGTGATTTCTTTGACAGTGAAAACTGTGATATAGTCGCATATCAGCCGCACTAGAAATAGAAGCCTCGTAACCGCGCTCAGGTTCTCTCCCGCCTGAAAACTGCCTTTGTACAGATACTCCCATTCTGATTGAAAGAAGTAATTGACGCGAGGGCTGATCGGCACGCCTGTGATTGTTTTTGGAAAGTCGCTCTCGCTGAGGTCTTCAAGTTTTTTCCCGAGACTGTCCGGGCGCGTCGTTGTATAATTCGAGAACATTGAGGTGTCGTATGTCAGCAGCAATATATTGTTGTATGCTCCTGCCATTGTTCCAAGCGGGTCGGAAAGAATTTTGAATACGCCATCGTTGGATGTTTCCGGTATGAGCCGCATTATTTGCAATAGGCCAAGCTTTTCCGGCGGCGGAGTGTTGCTGTCATTAATGTATTTTGCGCCCATAGGATTATTCGCGAGGCCTGTATATACCGTGTCTATCAACGTGAGGAGCTGGTTAATCAAACCCTTTTGCTTCTCCTTTGAATCCGACCCTTCCGCATCTTCTTGCTCGTCATATAACTTCACGGGAGTGCCGATAGGTTGCTTGACCATTTTCTCCAGAGCGTCGAAAAATGCTTTGTTCTCTCCGGGGTATTCGGCAAATTTCACGAAGGGGTTCGGCATATTGTAATGGACGCCGCGTTCTGCAAAGCTCGCGAAGTGGGCAGCTTTGCTGTTTGCTGCCGATACCGATTTGGTCAGCCGAAAAGCAGGATTTGACGATAAGTTCGCCAGTTCGTCGAGAGTGAGGCTTCCTGCAGATGGGTTTGTCGTGTCCCTGTATCTGAGGTCGTCAAGCATTGGCTTGTGCTTGTCGTCTATGTAGCTATAACTCCCATCACGAAACTTATTGCTCATAGCTGTGATATTGTTCCATTTAAGAATGTCGCGATATCGTTCAATGAGCGACATGGGAGGGGAGCCTGTTTTTTCCGTGAGTCCTTTTTTCAGCTCCTCGCTGCACTGTCCGGTATTGAGCTTCCTTTCGAGCTCGTCGATCCTTTGCTTCAACTCGTCATGCGCCGCATCGATCTCGCGTGATATTTCGACTACTTTGTCAAAGTTTGCTTTAAACTCATCTGCCTTGATCTTTGCGCCTTCAGCCGACGTCTTCAGGTCACTTCTTCCTTGCGTAATCGAGCGCCATCTGCCATTTGACCAATTGCTCCCATTCGGGCCGCCTATGGCATAGGCTCGTATATTGCCGAGTATGGCTTCATACTTTGCGGCCAAATCGTCAACTACATTCTCATCATCCGTATCAGATGCAGATGCGTTTGCGGAAGAAGACATGCCCGCATTCACAGCATCTTCCCAATCTTTATAACATGCTTTCAAGTCTATAAATTGGCTTCTGATTGATTTCATGTATGAGGAAATGTTATTGTAAGGGTTGCCTGATATCCCCAAATTTATATCCTTACACGAATTCGCGGCGACAATCGCATTGTATAGAGCAACGTATTTTTCGTGCAGCTCGGCGATTTTCTCATCGATGGCCGTTTTTTCGTCGATGACTTCCTTGTCTTCTTTAAGTGAGTTGTTGCTGAGAGCTTTAATTATTTCTTCAACGATAATCACCGGACCGCGAAACTTCATATACTCCTCGATCTGGCGCCTGAGTACATCAGCGTCTTCAAGGTTCATGTTATCGCCAAAGCTAACCTCGTTTAGGCCGAGTTCGGATCCGTATAATAGCTGCAACGTTCCGAGTTTTCTGTTCTGTGATGGTTCCCCAAAAACCGAAAGACTTATGTATTCGTCCAGCAGTTGCCCCAAAATCGGGTCGTCCTTTGCGACCCCGAAAAGCCCATATATGTCATACAACAGTGCATTATATTGTGTCAGAACAGAATTTCCTGCCAACTGGTTCGCATCTTGCAATACGCTGCGTGCAGTGTGTATCCGCGCGATATCGACGGCAGTCCCGCTGACAAGGATTGCAGGAATGAGCAGCAATGTGACAAAGACTGTCACAGCGCCTCTTGTGTTTTTCATCAGTTTGCTGCTTTTCAATTTTTTCAGTATTTTCATTATCGCAATTCCTTTAACTTCCGCTGCCATTGAAGACCGACATAACTTTGTCCCAGGCTTTGCTTATGGCATCGGAAACGCCCGTGAGATTGAATTTTTCTGCGATGTATTCGACGAAATCCACGGCGAGGTCTATGTTGCGAATGAATTCATCGCCATTTTGCACGACAGCTACGGATGTCACAGTTATCGACAACTCATCGGGGAAACCAATTGTGGAGAGGAACCCGGGCATATCATAGACCCTGGACGCAGTTATCGCCACTTCCTGGTACACGACCCAATTATTTACCGAACAGTCGATGGACAGATTGCCGGATTTCACGCTAAGCCCCTGCTCCTCTATGTTGGACACAATGGTCTCGCCTCTTGCCTGCACGTCGCGGATTCCGGAAAACATGGATACATAAACGAATTGCAGTCGATCCTTGTCCGTTTCCCACCTATAAGACATCGAGCCTTCGTCAAAGACGAGCCATGTGTCGCTTTTTTCCGTTGCCAGCGCGGTAGCGGCATATTGCGTCGCGCGCTGGAGTGCTGCTCGCGTGGGCAAGAACACGGAGAGCAGAAAAAGAGCCGCAAACACCAGGAGCATAATGGGAAAGATTATTGTCGCTTCAACAATCGCATCTGCATTGTCATCACGGAGGAAGCTTTGCGCTGTGCCATGAGGCTTTTGCACGCATACCGGCATTTTCCGGTTTCGAGATCCGGCGCTCATCATGCGATGTACTTTCATGCGAAGACGATCATTTTGCATCTGATCATTCTCCTTTCCCATTACGCTGGCATGGTGGTTCCGCATCGCGGCATCGAGGTTTTGGGAGCGGAGCCCCACGTTAAAACGATGATCCACCGGTAAGCTCCGTGTCTTTCCCTGTGATTCTGCTCCACAGTTCTGCCAACCAACTGCTCAACGAACCCCAAAACATCACTATCAACAGCACCGCTATCAATATGAGCATTACGGCCACAACAATACCTGACAATCCTCTTTCATCTTTCTTCAACCCATGGACAAATCCTTTGACAGAAACATATGTTGCGATTGATAGTGTCGAAATCTTTTCTCTCATGATAAAATCCTCCTTTCATTTGAATCAATATCTTTAAATCCCCGTAAAGTTCATGGCAACCGGCACCATAAGCATAACCAGGATTGCAAGAAAAAGTAGAATCGTCGGGATCATAAGCTTGGAATTCGCCTTTTCGGCATCGCGTTTCGCAGTGCGCCGCCGCTCCTGCCAAGCCTCGTGCGCCATGTTCTTCAACAGCTTGCCAATTTCCGCATTTCCCTTGGCCAGGTTTTGCATTATTGCGGATGCAAGCTTTGAGGTTTCCCTTGTGTTGCAACGGCTGATGAAGCTGCCGTATGCGTTTTCGGGACTGACAAGGTTGTCCAGCTCATCAGAGGTTTTTCGCATCTCGATATATATTTCCGTCTCGCTGCTGTAAGCGGTTTCTTTCCACGCCCTGTCCATGATCATGCCAGAAGTGACAAGGAGCGCGAGCTTGGATACAACGTTTGGAAATTGCTTTCTGATGGATTCGCGGCGTTTTTTCACGCGGCTGCTTAGTTCGTCATATAAGGCATAGACCAGAACCAGCACGAACACAGCGCCGACGCCGAGAATCGCCATTCCGGTGTTCGCATTGCCGAGACCCATGAACAACGCCCCAAGCGTGAGAGTGACAGCGAGGCCAATCATCGGATATGACAGCAGCTTTGCCAACAATTGTTTGGATTTGTTGACTGCGTGCTTCTTGCCATATAACTCAAAGCTCATTTCCATGATGGCCCTGTGCGCCCCGCCTTTGCCTATGGCGCTAAATTCGCGCTGCAACACATAGCCCGGAATCAAGAGCAGGTTCAGCCCTCTCAGGTTTCCTTCCTGCAAGCGCGCGGCCGCCCTTTGCGCGCGCGATACCGCTTTGCTTATATTGCCGCTTGGCGACAACCGGATGCTGACGGCGGCAATCCCGCGATACCGTGCCAGTTTATGCAGCCTTTCCTGTTCTTTCCTGCGGAGATTGCCGATGGTAGCGAAATAATCATATGCTCTGCTGTATGCAGCCGATATCCAATCATCACGCGTTGCGCGCCCAAGCAATATCAGCCATGCGGCAGCAAGCGCAGTGGCGAGGATCATAATGACGATGAGCATTGCAGCACCTCCTACAGCGTGACGCGGCTGAATTTTTTTGCCATAATATAACTGAGGATAAAAGTGATGAGCCCTCCGGTGGAGACTGCACGCCCGACTCCTGTCGTATAAATCGCATCCATGAATCCCGCGCCGGCATACCCGATGACAAGCAGAATAACCAGCGGCATAAAGAGCATGATGTTTACCTCCGTCTTTGCAGCAGTGAGCAATGTGTCGATCTCCATCTCGATCTCCATTTTATCCGCGATGATTTGCTGGGTTTCCCGCACGATTTCGTCATTCTTGCCGGACTTTCCCTCTATCGTTGCATATATCGATGCAAAACCTGCGATGTCTTCGAGCCGGCTCCGCTCCGCGAGATCGGAGAATGCTTCGGACATCGGAACCGCATTGTTGAAGCGGCCTGTCAATATGTCGAGCTCGGTGATTATGTCCGCGTCCTCGGGATATATCAGCATCAAATCCTCGCGAGCGTTTTCCAACGCGGAGATCAGCGGGTTGCCGGCTCTCATGGAGACAGAGATCGATTCGAGCAGATCATAGAATTGCGCGCGGAGCTTCGTTATTCGTTTGTTTACTGATGCTTGCGCGGAGGCAAAAATGTTGGCAATGCCGATCAGCGCGCCCCCCGCGAGCGACAGCGGCAAGATTTTGTAAAAGATGAACAGCACAGCGGTACCGGCTGCCAGTCCGGTAATAAAGGCAAAGCTGTGCTCAAGCGGGCCGGAGCGGCTGTTTGTATAATCAGGGATGGCGGTTTTTCTTTCTCTTGCGTGTTTTTCGTGCTTCGCCGCCTGCTTTTCTGCTGTTTCTGCTGTGTGCTTTATGTATCTCATGTCTACCTCCCGAGCTCTTGGAGCGTCCCGCCGCTCATAAGTCATATCACCGTGTCAATGCCCGCCGCTCATAAGTCATATCACCGTGTCAATGCCCGCCGCATCCAGTTTCTGCCTGTTCCTCATGGGATTGTCCGTTCTCACGAGACGGCCGATTACTTTGTTCTTCGTGCTTTGGTCTGTCTCGCGAAATTCATACAGCGAGTTCAGGACGATCCGCTTCTCGCTGTTGTCATAGCCCACAACCTCAACGATTTCCATTGTTTTCCTGCTCCTGTCGCGAAGGCGTGAGAGATGAATGATGATATCGACAGCCGAAGATATCTGTTGGCTGATCGCATCAAGCGGCAACCCTTCCGCGCCTTGCAGAACCATTGTCTCCAAACGGCTGAGGATATCTCGCGTGGAGTTTGCGTGGCCGGTCGACAGCGACCCGTCATGCCCTGTGTTCATCGCCTGCAGCATGTCCAGCGCCTCTGCTCCCCTGACTTCGCCAACGACGATGCGTTCAGGGCGCATACGCAAAGCGGATTTGATGAGGTCTCTGATGGTGATCGCGCCTTTGCCATCAGCGCCTGCGTTGCGCGTCTCCAATCGAACGAGGTTGTCAATGTTTTTTATCTGGAGTTCGGCGGAGTCTTCGATGGTGATGATCCTTTCGTCCCGGGGGATGAAATTTGAAAGTGCGTTCAGGAATGTTGTTTTTCCGCTGCCTGTTCCGCCACTGACGAATATGTTGTACTTCGCGATTACTAGCATTCTGAGGACCTCCGCCACTTCAGGCGTGATCGATCCGAAAGCGATCAAATTATCGACTGTCATGGCTTCTTTTGGAAACCGCCTGATCGTGACTATCGGACCGTTGAGCGCTATCGGGGGCATGACAACATTGACGCGCGATCCGTCTTCAAGGCGAAAATCCACGATAGGCTCGCTTTCATTCACAGCTCGACCGGCTTTTGAAACAAATTTCGTGATAATGATCTCAAGCTCGCGACGGCTTTCAAACCTGCTGTCGAGTTTATATAGCTTGCCGCTCTTTTCAGTATATATATCTTGATATCCGTTGATCATGACTTCCGTGACATCGGGATCGGCGATAATGCCCCACAGAACGCCAAGCCCGCGTATTGATTCATATACGCTTGTGACAATGAGCTTTTTGTCCTTAAAGTTCAACGACGATAGTTCGAGATGCATTTCGGGATCATCCTTTGCGGAAAACTCGATCTTCTCTTCCAGTTTTCTTGCAACAAGATCCCGGAGCTGCTCATTGCTGAATGTCGTCAGATCGGCATGCTCCTGCACTTCCGCCTTCAGCCGCCCGGCAACTATGTTACGAGTTTGTTCCGTCATTATGATACCCGCTCCTTTCTGTTTTCTGCATTTTTCGCATTATGCATCAAACCTATATCCGGACAGCGTCTTATAAACCATTACCGAATCTGTGGATTGAATCATGGGCAAGCAGACGATCGTATCGACATATTGCTCTTTGACCACGGCGCCCTTGTTGGCGACTAGCGTCGTTTTGTTCTTTATCCGCTGGAACACGCTATTTTGCGACAAGAATTGAAAGAGCTTGATCTGCGAAGTGTGCGAGGGGTCGATGACGAGCAGAATCTTGTCTGCAAGATCAAAAATCTTCCGCGCACGATCATCGCAAATGCCTGACATGTCTATCACCAGCTCGTCAGCAACTCCGGCGCAAGCATCAATCAACACGGCGGTGTTCTCGGGGGAGAGAATATTCATGTCGTCAAAATTCTCGGGGCTGCAAAGGTATGCGATGTCGTTGTGCCCATCTTGCTTGCGGAGGCTTCGAGCAAGTATTTCGACATTCCCCTCTCCGGATTCAAGCATCTCGAAAACTGCGCTCAAACCCCTGCCTTTACCTGTAAAATACACATCAACGCTGGAAAACGGCTCCATATCCAAATATAAGACTTGTCTCCCTTCGGAGACTTTACCGGCTGAGTATGCTAGCGCGACCGTTGTTTTGCCTGCGCCGCCCATCGGCGACCAGACTGCCGTTATGCGCGCCCTGTTCATGCTCATGCCACGTTCTGCCGTCTGAGCCTTTGAATATAGTTCCAACAGAGCGCTCACCATCACCGAGATGCGTTGATACTTGCGAATCCTCTTTATATCGCACGAAATGCCATATGCCGCTTCGTTTTCATTCCACAAAACCAAGGGCAATTTGACAGAGTTTAAGTTGGCGGAGTCCACCATGGATTCATCAAATAGCGCAATGTCAAATTTCCTGGCCTGCAGCAACTCGCGAAGGTTTTCGGCGTCGCTGCAAACTACCGCGCAGATTGCATCGGAGTGCTTTTCGGCCAGTGTGTTGGACAGATGTTCAGCATAATCATGTTCAGGCGTCGCTATAAGGAGCTGTGTTTTCATGGTCGTCACCTCAATGATAGTAAGGAAGTAATGAGATAATAATAACGATAATGTAATAAGATTATAATATATACGTAATATTATGTAATCATACGATAATTGGCGTAGGCTTTGATGAGTCACGAGTATACAGGCAGGAATTATGGAAGTCAATTACAAAAGGCATACAAAAATGTAATATCTTGTATAGGACGATGGTATAAATAATAATAATAAAATGATATTTGATATCGTCATTTCTTGTGCTGATTTGTCGAAAATTCCTCATAGAAACGTTTACTTTTAAAGCTATTATATAAACCATATCAATTCACAAATTTGGAGCTTACGCAACTTTGAAAAGACGCGGAGCGGCCTATGGCAGCAAGCGCTTCCACACAGAAAAAAATATAAAAAAATTCCGGCAGCCGGTTTTTCGAGCTCGGCTGCCGGATATGAGCATATGCTATCAAAATCGCGTAATAATTAAACGCATTTATTATTGTTATAAATCATAGTCATCGTCACTGTTCTCATTATCTTCATCGAAATCATCGTTGTCGTATTCCGCATTGCTGTCGTACTCGCTGTCGCCATAGTCGGCATCATCAATATAGTCTTCTGAAACGGAAGTGACCAAGTCTGTAAATAAGCTGTCCTGCGGCGCGTTCCCGCTGATATATTGCATTTGCCGCCATTGGTCTCTCGTGACAAGCACATTGCGCGGCTTTGAACCTTCGAACGGGCCGACTACGCCGATTTTCTCCATTTGGTCGACAATACGGGCGGCGCGCGAGTAACCCAGCTTTAATCTGCGTTGCAACATCGATACCGATGCCTGCCCCGTCTCGAATATGACATCGACAGCCTGCGGGAGCAGCTCATCAAAGTCATTTCCGTCGGAGTCATCTTTAGTTTTGTCGCCGGACGATTTATCAATCGAGACCCTTTCGATTTCGCCCATGACCTCTTCGGAATATTGCGATTCACCGCTTTTTTTGATGAAATCCACAACGGCTTCGCGCTCCGCATCTGACACCCATGTGCCTTGCACACGCATCGGTTTGGCCGCTCCGATGGGGGCATATAGCATGTCGCCGTTTCCAACGAGCTTGTCTGCGTTGCCTCCCGCATCGAGGATAATACGGGATTCCAATGCGCTGGAGACCTTCAAAGCGATCCGCGACGGAATGTTTGCTTTCATCAAACCGGTGATCACATCTGCCCTCGGGCTCTGCGTTGCTATAACAAGATGCATGCCGGCAGCGCGGCCCATTTGAGCGACGCGGCAGACAGACTCTTCAACCTCTTTGGCAGCCATCATCATAAGATCCGCAAGCTCATCTATTACGACGATGATCTGCGGCAACGTGTCACGATCATCAGACAAGCGGGCGACTTGGTTGTATCCCTCAATGTCGCGGGCGTTTGTCTCGGAAAACAGCGCATAACGTTTCATCATTTCAACGACAGCCCATTGAAGCGCGCCTGCAGCCTTTTTGATGTCCGTTACGACAGGCACGAGAAGATGCGGGATGCTGTTATATACTTTGAACTCGACCATTTTCGGATCTATCATAATGAAGCGCACATCCTCGGGAGACGCCTTATATAGTATGCTGAGTATGAGAGAATTCAAGCAAACCGACTTGCCCGAACCCGTTGTCCCTGCAACGAGCATATGCGGCAACCTGGAGATGCTGCCGACGATTGCTTCGCCGGAAATATCCATGCCGACGGCAAATGTCAGTCTTGATTTTGCGTTTTGAAACTCTCGCGATTCAATGATCTCGCGCAAATGGACATTGCTTATGACTTTGTTGGGGACTTCGATGCCGACGGTCGATATTTTATTTGGCATGGCGGCGATGCGCACGCCGCTCGTGCCAAGCGAGAGAGCGATGTCGTCAGCAAGGCCGGTCAGCCGGCTGAGCTTGATGCCTGCCTCGAGCTCCGCCTCATACCTGGTCACAGCAGGGCCGCGAGTAGTGTTTGATATGTTCACGTTGACGCCAAAACTGCGGAACGCAGCCTCGAGACGCTCGGAATTGATACGGACCTCATCCACATCACGTGTCCCCGTCCTTGGCGTGCCCGGGTTCAACAGATCGATGGGCGGAAATGCATAGGCAGCATTCGAGCCGGTTTTTTTCGGTTCGACAATCGAAGCGCGATCAGGCGATTCTTGTTGCTTCTTTCCATCCCGAGCGGTGATTGGCGCTGATGGCTGCTCTGCATTTGCGGAAGGCGGCGAAATGGGGGCGGGGGAAGCAGGCCTATCACTGCTGCGGCGCCTCGGCTCCATAAACGGAATGTCAAGGGGCATATCTACTATCTCTTCGCCGCCAACGCTGTCCGCTGTGGCGGCATCGGTGGTTGCGGAGGAAGCGGACCCTGCGGAGGCGGCGGACCCTGCGGAGGCGGCGGACCCTGCGGAGGCGGCGGCATCCACAGCGGTTGCGTCATGCGCATCGGCGGCAGCGCCGGCATCTCCGTCGCGGCCGGATGCAAAAGAAGCGCCATTGGCAGAGTTGTCAGCGTCAGCGATTGAAGCAGAATCCGAAGCATATTCCGCGATGAGCTGGTCGGGCGTTTTGACGCGGGGAGAGCTCCTGAAAAGATGCCCTTTTATCGGCTCCGGGATGAAATCCGGCTCAGGAGGAGGGGGGTCCCCATCGAGCGGGATATCGATTGCTTTTTTCTGTTTTGCGCGTGCGGCAGCGTTGCGCCTTTGCACATATGTCAAGCGCTCCGGGCGTTCAGATGGGTCGGGCTCCGGCTCCGGGATATATTCGCGCCTCTCGCGTGTGCGTATGGAATCGATGATGCCCGCAAGCGTCCTGTTAAAAGCGCACAGCAGAAAAAACAACGCAGCGCAAATGAGAACGATCGCGGCGCCGGCTTTGGCAAACAACCACATGAACAACACCGACAAAGAGCCGCTGACCGCGCCCCCTGCAGCCAACTCTCTGCCGTCTTTCCATAATTCGCCGAACATGCGAAAAGATATGTCATATACTGTTTCTGCAGCGAAAAGATGAATGAGCGAACCTATGATCACAGCAAGCAATAGGGCGCAAGCGACCCTGAAGCGCACAGGGCGCCCTCTATGAAACGTCAGAATGATCGAGCAGATAAACAAAACAGGCGGCAAAGCAAAGAAGCCGCGCCCGATCAATCCTTTTGCCAATGCGCAAAAAATCCATATGAACGCGCCATCAGAGTTCCAATACCCTATAAATGTAAAAACCGCGAGCAAAAAGCAGATTGCCGCCATGATTTCGCGGCGGCGGGGGTTCTTTGCTGCAATTTTTGATGATTGCGCCGTCTTTTTTTGCGCCGTCTTTTTTTGCGTCGGCCGCTGCGGAGTCCGTGATGGGCTGTTTTTTGCAGCGGTCGTTTTTTTACGAGTTGTCTCCGCCATAATGTCCCTCATACCAATTGAAAAATGTCTGACGTGGGGCGGAGCCTCACGGCGTCCGGGTTGTGGGGCGGAGCCTCACGTCAGATAGCCTCATGTTAATATCAATGAAAGAATTATCGCTAAGATACCGACGGCCCAGCAGTAATAAGCGATCTTGCCAAAACCGTTCTTCCCGACCAATCGCCTTAATAGCTGAATCGCGAAATACCCGACGACGACAGCAACGACAAATCCTATGAGGTAAACGGGCAAATGCGAAAGGACGATGCCGGCTTTGATAGCTTGATATATGGATACTATCGTTGCGCCGATGACAGCGGGAATCGACAGCAGCAGAGAGAATCTTACTGCAAAACCGCCGCTGAGGCCGCGCGAAATACCAACGGCGATTGTTGTGCCGGAGCGCGACAAACCAGGCACCACAGCGGCTGCCTGCGCGAGGCCAATGATGATCGAATCCTTGAGAGTCATCGATTTTTCTGTCTTGTTTCCTCTTTTGACGTATTTATCCGACACGAAGAGGAGCGCTCCGGTTATGATCAACGCAAANCCGATGAAACNGACATTGAGGAACAAACGGCTGAGACTCTTCATAAAAATCAATGCGATGACCATCGGTATCGTCCCNACGATGACAAAAAGCAAGGCTCTGGCGGGCGGCTTCATCACAACCGGCTCATCCTTGTCGGAATCCGACCTCGTTCGCAGAAACTCGAAACCGTCCGCGAGCATTTCTTTGATGTCCTTCCGATATACAGCGATGATCGAAATCAGCGTACCGAGATGCAACAGCACCGTAAAGAGCATATTGTCTTCTTCTGAATATCCGATTTGAAAGAGGTTTTGCAAAATGGACAAATGCCCGGAACTGGAAATCGGCAGGAACTCGGTTATCCCTTGAACAAGCCCAAGAAACAATGACGTGAAAACTGACATTATTATGACCATTCCTTTCGTGTCGCAATTTTGCGGAAGGGGTACTGCCTTAAGCCCTCGCGTCAGGCGCCTGTTCACGCCCTTGCGGTCGGATGCAAAACAAACGTCTACCGCACCGGGCGTGAATTTTAATCGCGTCAGCCCTCGCCTTTCGCGAGCGCCTCCAACTCTTTAGCGAGATCGAGTCGGGGGAAGACAATGTCGCCTTTCATTACGGAACAACACTCAGGCAATGCACCGAATGAACGAACGCTTTCAAACTCCGTGAGCTCGCCTTGCGCGCCGATTTGTTTAAAAATCTCTGCGCAGGAATCCGGCATGAATGGCCGGAGCAAAACAACGCAAATCCTGATTGTCTCCAACAGGTTATACAACACAGTCGCGAGCCTCGACCGATTGCTCTCATCTTTTGCCAGTGCCCATGGAGCAGTCTCGTCGATATATTTATTGGCTCGTGAAGTGACCTTGAAGACCTCCGCAAGCGCCTGTTGGAAAGCAAACCTTTCCATGTGCGACTCATATGCGCCAAAAAGACTCGACGCAACGCCGATGATGTCATCGTCTTCGCTGCCGGCAAGGCGATCAGGAGGCAATGCTCCATCGAAGTATTTATCGACCATCGCAACAGTACGCGAAACGAGATTGCCGAGATCGTTCGCTAAATCCGCATTGATGCGAGAAATCAACAACTCGTTCGTAAAATTGCCATCGGAACCGAACGTGAATTCGCGCAAAAGGAAAAACCTCAGCGCGTCGACGCCATAGCGCTCGGCAAGAATGACAGGATCTTTGACATTGCCCTTTGACTTGCTCATCTTGTCGCCGTCAAAGAGCAGCCACCCATGTCCATAAACTCTCTTCGGCAGCGGCAGATCGAGGGCCATCAACATAGCAATCCATAAGATTGAATGAAGCCTCACTATTTCCTTGCCGACAAAATGCACGTCGCACGGCCAGTATTTATCAAAATCGTTATACTTGCCGTTGCCGTAGCCGAGCGCGGTGATGTAGTTTGACAAAGCATCGACCCAAACATAAACAACATGGCCGGGGTCGAAATCGACAGGCACTCCCCAGGAAAAAGTGGTGCGAGAAACGCAGATATCTTCCAAGCCCGGCAAAAGGAAGTTGTTCATCATCTCGTTGACGCGGGACTGCGGATCGAGGTAGCCTGATATCAGTTCCTTGATCCTATCCGCATATTTTGACTGCCGAAAAAAGTAAGCTTCCTCTTCAGCATATTTGACCTCTCGTCCACAGTCCGGGCATTTCCCGTCCGACAACTGGCTTTCAGTCCAGAACGACTCGCATGGGGTGCAGTATAATCCCTTATATATGCCTTTATATATGTCGCCCTTTTCATAGAGCGTGCGGAATATGTATTGTATCGACTCTTCGTGGTAATCGTCAGTTGTGCGAATGAAGCGGTCGTATGAGATGTTCATGAGCTTCCATAGGTCGAGGATGCCGCCGTCTCCGCAAATGATGTCGTCGACGAATTGCTTAGGGGAGACGCCCGCTGCTTTGGCTTTTTCCTCGATTTTCATGCCATGCTCATCCGTCCCCGTCAGAAACATCACATCATATCCGCGCATTCGTTTATACCTCGCCATTGTGTCGGCGGCAACCGTGCAATACGTGTGCCCGATATGCAGCTTGTCTGACGGGTAATAGATAGGCGTGGAGATGTAAAATGTTTCTTTTTCCATTCCGGTGTCCTCCTAAGTTGTGAAATATTGGCCAATTATCGGCTAATCAATGCATTATAACACATAATATTCAAAAATAAAACCAGTTTTTCAACACTCCTGTTCACGCCCTTGCGCTCGGCAGACGTTTTTTTTGCTTCATTTGTGCTCAAATGAGGCATCCTTGCCTCAGTTTCGCACCGCTCCGCATCCTTGCT
>JGI24702J35022_10000530_pt1 | contig 23029 bp, 21 predicted proteins | sample TergutTh196P4_FD_35022 | JGI IMG/M metagenome (IMG submission 35022)
GGCGTCGGTGTGGGTGTAGGAGTCGGTGTTGGCGTCGGTGTTGGCGTAGGTGTTGGGGTTGGCGTCGGTGTGGGTGTAGGAGTCGGTGTTGGCGTTGGCGTTGGCGTTGGCGTTGGCGTTGGCGTAGGCATGTCGCTTTCGACTATGCTTATACTAATTGTTGCTGTAATATTTCCATTAGCCTGATCAATCCTGGTGACGACGGCGTAGCTTCCCAGTGCAAGGTTGGCTGTCAGCGTCAAATTGGCTCTTAGGACGCCGGTAAAAACCACCACGCCGCCAGAATTCCTGATGCTCACCGTTAAACTTTCGTTGCTTTTTAGGCCTGGCGAAGAAATTGTCGCAAGACCAGAGAACGATATTGAGAAATTGTCCGTAAAGCTTGCATTTGCTTTGCCTTTATAGCTGAAGCTGTAGCTCGCCTGGTTTGCCACAACGTTTACGGTCCTCGTAGTCCTGGAAGTGTTGCCGGCTGCATCTGTCACGGCGTATTCCAACCGATATGTACCTATAACGTTCGAATTTACTGAACCGGTTACGGTCACTTTGTGCGTGATATCTCCGTCAACATTGTCTATCGCTGTATATCCAGGCTCCACAAATGGAACACCCCTGTTGATCATCATAGTCGTGCTGCCGCGAAGGGTGAGCGCCGGCGGAGTAGTGTCAGGCACGGTGATTTTGCAAGTTGCTGTAAGCCCATTTATCGTCCTTGCCGTAATCGTCGCCGATCCCGCGCCCCTGGCTGTCACAAGCCCGGTCGTGGATACCGTCGCTACCGTCGAGTTATCCGTTGACCATGTGAGAGTGGCGTTGGCGTTTGATGGCGTCAAAGTTGCCGTGAGCTGACGCGTCGCGTTAACAGTGAGTGTAGCCTCAACGGGAGTCAGGACTATGTTTGTAGGAGGCGGCCCTGTCACGGTTATGACGCAAGTCCCTGACCGGTTGCTTGCGTCTGTCGCTCTTGCCGTGATAGTCGCCGTACCGATCGCAAGCGCAGTGACAACGCCTGTAGAACTCACTGTCGCCACAGAGGTATTATTACTGCTCCAGGTCAACCCCTTGTTTGTCGCGTTGGCGGGCAATACCGTCGCCGTTAGCGTGGTAGTTCCGTTGACCAAAAGGCTGGATGAAGGCGGTGCAACTGTAACGCTGGTCACCAGAATGGGCGCTGTGCCGTCGCCGGTGTGGAATTTCATAGTAAAGGCCTGCTCGAGCGCACCCCAGTCACTCCTTGCGCCGCCGGCGGGAATTGTGAGGGTGTATTCGGTCGCAGTTTTTAGCGCGCCGGTAAACCTCAGAGTCACCCTTCCGTTAGTGTACATCGCCTGTGATCCTTGTGTTAAGCTTTGTCCACTCGAGTCCCGCAATGTGTACGTTACCGCTCTTACAATCCGTTGGTTGAAATATACGTCAATTTCGGAGGTACTCAAACTAACATTCAGGCTACCGTTCGCAGGCGTCGTGCTTTGAATGGACAAGGGCGGGGCGGATACTCCAAGGACAGTTGCCACAACGCTCCGCCCATTATAACTCACTGTTATTGTAGCTTTGCCAGCCGCTCGTACCGTAACCAGGCCGGTTGATGATACCACCGCCACATTGGCGTTATCGGACATATAAGTAGCCTGTGAGGTTACGTTCGCAACGCTGCCGTTATTATAATAACTGATCGTGAGCTGAGCCGTCTTCGCTCCACTGTAAATGTTTTCAACAACGCCCCAGGGTGAGGCCGATAGGAATGGTTGAGAGGCGGCGCCAGCCGCTTTCCCAACATTTAAAATCCCCGCGCCGTAGTAATTGCTACCACCCGTTGTGATGGGATCCGAGTAATACTTAAGCGTCGCCTTGACAGTGGCTGGCGGAAGCACGGGGTCGTCACAGAGGAGNAACGCTGCGGCGCCCGCCACGTGCGGCGATGCCATAGACGTGCCTTGATAGGTTATGGTCCCGCCGCTAAGGGACGCGTTTACAATGCTCACGCCCGGAGCGCCCACGTCTACGACTGTTCCATAATTGCTAAATGACGCGGGCCTATCTGAGCTGTCAAACGCCGACGTGGTGATCGCCGCGGCAGCGTGGGCAGGGCAATCGTCCTTAGCGTCATAATCGCTATTTCCAGCCGCGACGGCGACCGTTATACTTTTACCAACCGCGTAGTTGATCGCGTTATCTATAGTTTGTGAGTGGCCTCCGCCCAGGCTCATATTTATTACCTGCGCGCCGTTGTCCGCTGCCCAGGTAATACCGTTCGACACTGATACGCTTGTACCGTTCCCGCTGTCATTCAGAACCTTGACCGGCATGATCTTCACATTTGGCAACGCGACGGCGACGTCCAATACTGTGCCGGACACATGTGTGCCATGCCCATTGCCATCCGCGGTGGAAGCGCCAACGGTAATGGTATTGTATCCCGGTACATATCTATTAGTAAAAATTGTGTGAACCGGAGTTAGACCCGTGTCAAGGATCGCCACTTTGACTGCGGCGTTTTGCTTGCCCGCGGAAATTAGATAATCCATATAGGCGTCAGCGCCAATGCGTCCCGGGCCCCAGCCAAGATGCGAATAAGTCGCGTTAGATGTTATTTCCACGGGCTCAAGCGCCGCACTCGCGTCAAAGCCAAATTCATATGCTGGTTCGAGTTCGACGCCCACGTCAAAATCAAATTCATATGCTGGTTCGAGTTCGACGTCCGCGTCAAAGTCAAATCCATGTGCTGATTCGAGTTCGATGCCCGCGTCAAAATCAAATTCATGTGCTGGTTCGAGTTCGACGCCCGCGTCAAAATCAAATTCATATGCGGCCTCAAGCGCGACGCCCGCGTCAAAGTCAAATTCATATGCGGCCTCGGCGCCCAACGTAACCAGCATATCCGGCTCCACATACAGTATGTCCGGAGATATGTTCAGGACTTCGCAGGCTTCCTTCGCCAGATTTTCATCTTTAAATTGGAGAACATATAGGTTGTCCGGTCCCGCAATTACCTGTTCAACTCCTGGAAAGGCGCCTGGGAGCGAACCGGGTGCTCCAGCTCCAGGCTGTGTCTTTGCTATCAGGCGCGCCGTCTGATAGTCGTTAGTGATAGTGATTTCGCCTGTTTCATCATCGTACACGACGTCATATCCCATTCCAAATTCGCCTAAAACGGAAGCCGGCAATACCGGTTTTCCATTTTTTATGGCAGCGGCAGCCGGCATGCCTTTTTTGGTTCCGTTGACTTTTAGACTCTTATCTCCATATGCGATTTCAATGATTGCGCCTTTTTTGGTTACCGTAACGATTTCTGATCCGGTAGATATCGCCGCTCCCAAGGCTTCAAACACTTCTGAAGGCAGGATAGGCTCTCCGTCAATAATTTCCGCTTTATTGATCAGCTTTACTGCGCTACCGTCCACATTGAGCGTGTCTCCGCCAACTGATAGAGTTGCTATTCCAAAGAATGAATCATCCCAATGGGATGAAATAAGCTCGGCTACGGCTTGATAGAAACCCTCGTTATTGCCTCCATTGTTTCCGTTAGCCCCATTACTTCCGCTTGCCCCATTGTTTCCATTGGCCCCATTGTTTCCGTTGGTCCCATTGCTTCCGCTTGCCCCATTGTTTCCGTTGGTCCCATTGCTTCCGCTTGCCCCATTGTTTCCGTTGGTCCCATTGCTTCCGTTAATTCCATTGTTTCCATTACTACCAGTGACTTCGTTTCCTCCCCAGTTACCACCTGACGCGGCGAATACTTGAAGCATACTCAAACAAAGGAGCGCCGCCAATAACACTGATAAAACTTTTCTTAACATAATTAAGATTCCCCTTTCTTAATACAGATTTCCGCTCGACTCAGACCCCACCAAAATTATCGAGCGGGCGTATTTTCCCCAAATCTTTTCGACTACATGAATATCATAAAGCATTTTTCTCCAATAAAAAAAACCTCCCCCCTTTCCAGATTGCTGTAGGAGAAAGGACATTCTTCAGCAACTGGCAGCCATCCCGGCAATCCGGATTAGACCCTCTAGTTTTGCGCCACTGCCTTTCGACAGCTTTGCCTTTTTAAGTACGAGTATCACTTGGACAATACATAGCCATTATTTTATCATAGTTATTGAAAACATCAACTAAAAATTGAAATTTTTTCGCCTTAGACTCATATGCCCACCATTTAGACTCATATGCCCACCATTTAGACTCATATGCCCACCATTTAGACTCATATGCCCACCATTTAGACTCATATGCCCACCGTTTAGACTCATATGCCCACCGTTTAGACTCATATGCCCACCGTTTAGACTCATATGCCCACCATTTAGACTCATATGCCAACTGTTTAGACTCATATGCCCACTACTCGGACTTATACTCACTGTTAAATTGACTAAGTTTGACAACTGGTGTAAGGTTTACCAAAGAGATATTATTAGTCGATGCGGCGCATTATGTCACGTCAAAAATATTCAGGGGAAAAATGGGGAAAATGGCTGGAATTCTGAGAGAGATCAATATTAAAGCCGGTATGCCAACCGTCGATGTATCGATTCATATGATGACGTACAATATCAAAAACATCGGCGCATTAGGCGTTTCAGCTATAAAGTTTGTACACGGGTATGGGTCGACCGGCAAGGGCGGCGCCATTCGCGCAGAGGCGCGTAAATACCTTGAGAGACTGAAGAAACAGGGGCAAATAAAGGATTTTATCCCTGGCGAGAATTTTTCGATCTTTGATGAAGCAACACGCAACGCATTTCTCTTCTGCAATGATCTGCGCCATGACAGCGATATCGAGAGGCATAATAACGGGATAACAATCGTTATATTATAGAACCGCCTGCGCCAAGCCTCCTACGTCAGATGCGCCTTCTGCGCCAAGTAAAACCTCAACTCACGCAGGACCTCGGTCAGATCAAGCGGTTTCCCTATGTGACCATTCATTCCGGCTTCAAGGCACATCTCGATATCTTCTCGGAATACATTTGCCGTCATCGCGATTATGGGGATTGATTTCGCCCTCGGAGCATCAATCGTCCTAATCCGGCGCGTGGCCTCGTATCCGTCCATCTCCGGCATCTGTACGTCCATAAGTATCATATCATATTTTTCTGGCGCCTCGGTAAACAGACGAACCGCCGCCACCCCGTTCTCCGCGCTGTCAATACTCAAGCCCAGGGGTTCAAGCAATGAAATAACAATCTCCCGGTTTATTTCCACGTCTTCAACAAGTAATATCGAGTATCCTGTAAAATCATCAGAATACGCGTTTTTATCGTCGTGAAGCGCGGCTCTTTTCGCGCCAATGCTCTCATTTATTATATCGACTATCATAGACGGGAACAACGGCTTGGGCAGGAATTTATCAACGCCCGCCTCCCTCGCGTCATCCTCAATAAAGCTCCAATCAGCCGATGAAAAAATGGTGACAATAGAAGTGTGCCGTGATTTTGCTTGTATTTTCCGGGCGAGTTCGATCCCACTCATCCCTTGCATCATCCAGTCGATAAAATAGATGTTGTAATTATCGTCCTGATTTATCAATTCGACGGCTTCTTCACCGCTGGCGGCAATCGTACAAGCGATGCCAAGGCTTTCTGATACGGCCGAGAAAAATTCGCGGATTTCAAGCTCATCGTCCACGGCAAAAATCCTGACATTGTTCCAATTGACGCTTTCATCAAGCAACCGGTTATTACCTTCAGCGCCTCGTTTCAGCAAAACGGTAAAAATGAATTTTGAGCCTTTGCCTGGCTCCGATTCAATCCATATCTTCCCGTCCATCAGCTCCACTATTCGTTTTGATATGGCGAGTCCGAGTCCTGTGCCGCCAAATTTGCGCGACGTACCGGCGTCTGCCTGTTCGAAAGAATGAAACAGGCGCGCCTTCTGCTCTTCGGAAATCCCGATACCGGAGTCGGCAACGCTGATTTGCATGCGGCACATGCCGTCTTCCTCCGATATAAGCCTTGAATCGAGTATGATCGAACCTTCATCCGGCGTAAACTTTACGGCGTTAGATAAAAGATTGGTAATAACCTGCGAAAGCCGCTGATCGTCGCCGATAAGCGTATGTGGCATATCTTTTCCGATGTGGATGTAAAACTTCTGGCGCCGCTCGTCAACACGCAGATTAATGATGTCCGCAATTTTTTGCAGCATTTTTTCAAACTCAAAGCTGACGGGCGACAATTCAAATTTTTCAGCTTCGATCTTTGAAATATCTAGAATATCATTAATTATACCGAGCAGAAGCTTGGACGCGCCTTCGATCTTTTTGAGAGCTTCATCCTTCTTTTCAATATCCGGCGTCAGCTTGCCGATTGTCGTCATTCCTATAATAGCGTTCATCGGCGTGCGGATTTCATGGCTCATATTGCTGAGAAAAGTGCTTTTTGCTTTTGACGCCGTTTCCGCTATCAATACCTGTTCTTCAAGCTGTTGTGTGCGTTGTTTTACGATCGTTTCAAGTTTTTCGTTCATTTGTGAGGTTTTTTCAAAGCGGTTTGTGTATTTGCGCGCCAACATAAACGCCATGCAGAGCATAAGGAGTGATAAGCCGTAACGCGTAAGCAGCGCGCCATTATGAAAGAACGCAAAATCCAGCATGTCAATAATGACAGTGCAAAAAACTATTATCATAGGTATGAAAATACTGCCGAGTTCCGTGTGTATCAGGCTGGTTAAAAATAATTTCCTGAGAGCGGTTGGCTTGCCGCCCTTCATTTCCTCCTCCTCCTTCTGCTGCGTCCTGATGTTCTTGACAAACGTATAAACAAGCAAATACCCGAAAATGTAAAAAATATAGACGCCGCCAAAAACCAGCCATACTGTTGTCAGGTCGTTGGCGAACCAAACCGTTGAAACGCATTGCAGCACAATCAGTATAGCGCAGAGTATTCCGTATACCGCGGTTATACGTTTGCCTTTACCAAAGTTGAGGTTCTCCAGGAAAAAAGCAAAAGCGAAAAACAGGAGGTAAAGCGACGCGAATTCAATTCGCTGCGTAATGGCCGTATCTTCGAAAACGCGATAGACAACCGCACTGCGCGCGAAAGTATAAACCGCGAGCAAACCGGAAAATATGCCGAACAAAAGGTTATAACGGTCCGATTTCCGCAGTATATATAAAAGTATATGGTAGAGCCCAATAAAGATAAAAACTGTGCATAGCGCGACTGTTAACGAATTTGTGCCGGCGCTGGATATTTTGGTAAAATTGCCTATATAGTAAGGCCCCGTATAAAACAGGCCGGTAAAGGCGCCGCTTCGCGATCCAATGATGTGTATAACGAGATAATTCAAACCTTCGTCGAGGAATCTTTTGTCAAATGGGATGCATACCACTCGTTGGCTCCTAAACGATGTGATTTGTCTTTCCGAGTTCAGGTAAATTTGCTTTGCTATGAGATCGCCGTTGATATATATTTCCCAGTTTTCGCCGATCCCTGCCATAAACATGCCGGGCGCTATAGGGTTCTCGCCATAAAGGCTCATTATTTTATCATGGCTCATTTCGAAAGGGATAAGTATAGTAAAATCTTCAATCTTTCTCTCCCTAAGTGATAAAAATTCAAAAGCCGCCTGTGAATACTCGCCTGCGGGTAGGGTATTCATACGGATATCGCGACCGTGGTTCGCGGGTAACTCCACATCCCAATCCGTTAGTTCCGGATCAAGATTCGCATATCCGGGCTCGTATCCATTTTTTACATAAGCGGGAAACGCAGTTAAGTCAGTATAGAGAGAGTCCTTCTCGAAAGAGCCTCCGCTTCCCAAACTGAAAAAGAACACTGCCGCCATTGCGATAACCGATATCAGTGAAATCCATACCGATATGTTCTTCCGCATAAAGATTAGTCACTCCCTCAGATATAACTCAACGCAAAATGCTTAAAGAAAACTGTATCTATTGCTCAAAAGCGATGTATCTATACGCACAAATGACAGTTGGCAAATCCATTCATTCATTTGACAGTGGTATATCAATATGAGCGCGCGTCAATGTCCTCCTGCGTTATGGTCGCCGCGTCAAAGGCTTCCTCCGCCACATAAGCGAGCTTATCAGGAATTTCCCCCTTTTCCAATTGTTGGATTATCACCTCTACACGGGGGCCGTGCAGCGGATTACATTCGACATTGTAATTAATTTTGCCTTCGAGTGTTTTTTCCAACCCCAATCGCGTCGCGTCAAAGGATATAATCGAGACGTCGCCGTCAACTCCATATGTTTTATTTGCCAATTCCATCGCTTCCATCGCGCCATATGCCATATTGTCATTCTCACAATATATAACATCGAAATCGTTAAACTGTTTTAAAACTAATTCCATAACTTCTTTGCCCTTAACTTGCGTGAAATCACCTGTTGCTTGATACACTATCTCCCAATTCGGGTTTCTGCTGACCCCGGCAGATATGCCGTCCGTGCGGCCAATCTGCGCTGACGATCCCATGCTCCCCTGTAAATGTACGATCTTCAGGCTTGGCTTATCCATGAAAGTTGCTTCCATCCATGCGACGGCAACGTCGCCTTCCTTGCGGAAATCGGAACCTACCCAGCAGGTATAGAGGTTGTCGTCTGACACTTTAATCATCCGGTCGACGATGACGACAGGGATACCTGCGGCCTTAGCCTCTCTTAGCACTTCGTCCCAGCCTTCCTCTGTGACAGGCGCGAAAACAATATAGTCGACTTTTTCAGTGACAAACTCCCGGATAGCCGCGATTTGGTTTTCCAGCTTTTGTTGAGCGTCCTTCAGGATAAGTTTATACCCGTTTTCTTCGTTGAAGGTTTCTCTCATTGATCTGGTATTTGCAAGACGCCAATCGGATTCGGCGCCGACCTGAGAAAAGCCAACGACAATCAATCCTTCAGTGTTTTCCGATAGATCGCCCTCGGTGGTAGTGTTTCCTTTGCTGCACGACGCAAGTGTCAAGGGCGTCATAGTCATTATGATCAGTACGAGTTGCGCGGTCAGTAAGTATAGGCCATGCAATATAAACTTTTTCATTTTGACTCCCTTTCTAATTCCTCTTCTTATTATTATTTTTACACATTTTCTATATTATACTACTTTAATTGTATAAAAACGAGTGTTAAACGTGGATTTGAAATAGTCACATCACATAATCAATTAAATAGCCCCGCTAAGCGCTCCACAACCTAATATTACAAATACTGGATTTGGCTTGTATTTTCTCAACACTGCAAAAGTAACAACAGCTATTCCAACAGCAATTATGTTTATACCACCAATATCAATCAAAAAACCATGTTCTCCCCAAAATGAAAGGAGGATTATTGTCCGTCCGGCGGAAGCAATCAAAGCAACAACTACAGGGCGCAAAACACTTTCAGCTCGTCAACAATCGTTTTTTATTATGTATACAATGATATAACTACTGCCAAAAGTCACCGCACTGATATAGAATGCAGACAAGAACAATTTCAAATACGTCTTTGATTTAGTAGTCATCCAACATCCCCCATGCCATTGACCATTTCCGATAGGGTAAATAGCGCGACCAAACCATTATCATGTTCAGTTCTGATCAATTCCCCTGTAAACATTCTTTTTGCAAAAATATACAGATGTATGTTTTCATAGCGGAATAATTTGCTCCTCCGCATTAATTCATGATAAACATCCATACCAATATCTTCATTCTTCCATTCATAAACGGCAAACAACGCCTCATTGCCACGCGCGGTCATAATATCTATTTCTTCCTGCCTTAATTACAAAAATAAGCCTATCATTTTCTGCAAAATCAAACACGGCGGATATCGCGCTGTCATAATCACAATACACAGGCGCGGTGGTTTTGCCGCCAATGCATCTGCTTAAAGATAGTACGTTGTCAGATGCAGTGCTTTCACTTGCGGCAAAGAACAATGCTTTTTTCCCTTTGATAAATTCCCGAATAAGCGTAGTCTTACCTACGCGCCGCCTTCCGTAAATAACCGCGAAAATCGGTGAGCGCCAATTGTAGTATATTTGTTTATAAAAATATGTTACGATTGTAAATGGGTAGAAGTTAAGCAGCTCAAATTGACAGGGAATCGTTACTTAAAATGACGGGGCGGCGTTACTCAAAATGACAGGGAGTCGTTACTACTTGTCAAATACAATTGTTTAAGGGTATGAACATGAAAAAGCAGATACAAATAAAAATTTGTTCCGATGGAAAGATTGAAGCCAAAACTCTTGGGATAAAAGGGGAAAAATGTACAGATTACATAAATGTACTGGAAAAGCTTCTGGAGGCAAAAACTGAAAACAGCGAGTACACTGACGAGTATTATCAATCTGAAACCATCAATGACGCGACAATAATAAATGACGCGGTAATAATAAAGGAAAGGGGAAAGCCGAATTGAGCGTTACAGAAAAAGGTAAAATATGGGAACTCAGAAATTCATTATGGATTCTTTGGACTTTCGTATTTATGTTAAATTACGTTGCATTTTTTTGGATTGGGGCTAAAGCAAAATACAAGGCTTGGACTTTATTTGGCTACATGTATTTAGTACTATCTATTGGTGTTGCCGTTCTTTCTGCTGAATTAACACAATTCAAGGATTTGCTTTTAGCTATTTCCACGATTTCCTGGCCTGTTTCGATTGTACATGCTTTTTTAATTAGAAAAGCGTACTTAATACGCAGGGAATTTGTTTTAGAAAACATTTGGATGCAAAAAGAGAACGAGGAACTTCGCAATAGAATACGTAATCAAGCATCAAACCAACTCAAAATTAATGTTTTACCGATGAACGAAATGCCGGCAGTACAACAAACTGTGAACACAGTACCTATGAACGCAACGCCTGTGTACACAGCACCTTGGGATGCAGTACCTGTGAACGCAACGCCTTGGAACGCAACGCCTGTGAACGCAACGCCTTGGGATGCAGTACCTGTGAACGCAACGCCTGTGAACACATCGTCTGTGTACACAGCGCCTGTGAACGTAGCGCCTGTGAACGTAGCGCCTTGGAACGTAGCGCCTGTGAACACAGCGCCTGTGAACACAGTAACGGCAGCGGCAGGGAAATACGGCGCACCCATGCTTAATCTCAACACCTGCACAGAACAGGAGTTGGCGTCATTACCCGGAATCGGCGTTGTGCGGGCAAAAAAAGCGATAATGATCCGCTATGAAAAAGGTGGTTTTGCATCTTTTAACGATTTTGTGCAGTCACTAAATATTGAGCCACATTTTGCCATACAAATAGAGAAATTGGCGGTAACGTCAGGAACGGCGCAAACAGTCAAAGCGGCTTCAGAGTCGGCAACACGAGGCAGAGTAATTGATATTTAGAGTAATTGATTTAGAATAGTTGATTAAAATAATTGATTTAGAGTAATCGATATTTAGAGTAATCGATATTTAGAGCAATCGATATTTAGAGTATTTGATTTAGAATAATTGATATTTTATGATGATACGTGTACATAGAATAATTGAAAATACAGGCGTTGCCGGGCCCGGGCAAAGATATTGCCTGTGGGCGCAGGGCTGTAAAAGGCAATGTGAGGGTTGTTTTGCCGTTGATACATGGAACGCGGACGGCGGGTACTTGATAAGTATTGACGAAGTAATCCGGAGCATCCACAGTACAGGCGGCATTGAGGGAATTACCTTTTTAGGCGGCGAACCGTTTGAACAGGCAAAAAAGCTGGCAATTATCGGTAAAGAGGCAAAGCTTTGCGGGTTGTCAGTTGTTGTTTTTACAGGATATACATTGAAAGAACTGCTTAAATCAAAAAATGAAGGGTTTAGCGAACTTCTCAATGTTACAGATTTGTTGATTGACGGAGCGTTTCAGATTAATAAAAAGAGTTTTGACCACCCGTGGGTAGGCTCGTCAAATCAACAATACATATTCCTGACAAACCGATATTCGGCTGATGACATTATATTAGCAGACAACAAAATAGAAGTCAGAATATATCCAAACGGGAAAACTATTACAAACGGTATGGGTGATTTTTCGAAAATACAAAAATATCTTGAATAACAAGGAGTGTTGTATATGCCGCAAAGGTATAACGCCAAAATAACACAAAAACTATCAGAATTACTAAAGGCGCGATTCCCATATATTTATATACCTACATGGGAGGAGGAACGTGTTCTTGATATGATTAGGTCGGTAGTAACTGACCCCGATAAGATAAAAACCGTCAGGAAGTTTTATGTGTGGTCCGTGACGGACGGTTTTGTTTCAGAAGAAAGGAATATAAGCAAAGAAACATCACAGGCTATGAAAGCGGTCGAATTTATCAGCCGATGCAATGAAAACGCCGTTTTTGTATTAAAAGACATTCACGTTCTGTTCGGCGTTAAAGGCAGGCCTGTCGATTATCCCCTGATTCGTAAACTTCGCGACATTATCCCACAATTAAAGACGGGCGAGGTCAAGAAAAACGTAATATTTATATCGCCCGAATTGGTCATACCGGATGATATGCAAAAAGAAATATCGGTCATTGACTTTCCGTTGCCCACAATAGATGAAATCAATCTACTATTGGACGAAATGATAAAGGAAAATGAATCCGTCGTGTCCATTGAACTCTCGTCAAAAGGGCGTGAAATGTTATCAAAAGCGGCTCTCGGGTTAACATTGCAGGAGGCTGAGAATGCTTTTGCGCGAGCGATGGTTGACGGAGGTAATTTGTCCGACAACGATATTAGCATTGTCTTTGACGAAAAGAATCAAGTTGTAAAAAAGACTGGTATTCTCGAATTTGTAAACAGTGAAATAAATATCGAAGATATAGGCGGCCTTGACAACCTTAAAAAATGGCTGCAAAAACGAAATAATTCATGGCTTGATTCAGTTAAGAAATATAATATTTCCGCCCCCAAAGGCGTTTTAATAACGGGTGTTCCCGGCTGCGGAAAAAGCTTGACGGCAAAAGCTATGAGTGCAATATGGAAGTTACCGTTGCTCAATTTGGATATGGGGAAGATATTTAGTGGAATTGTCGGAAGTTCAGAGGAAAATCTACGGCGCGCTATCAAGACCGCAGAAGCAGTATCTCCGTCCGTTTTATGGGTTGACGAGATAGAAAAAGGCTTTGCGGGAATTGGCTCAGGCAGTGACAGTGGAACATCCTCACGGGTATTTGGAACGTTTCTCACTTGGATGCAGGACAAAACGGCGCCGGTTTTCGTTATAGCCACGGCAAACGACATAAGCAATCTACCGCCCGAAATGTTACGTAAAGGCAGGTTCGATGAAATATTCTTTGTAGATTTACCTACCCTCAGGGAAAGGAAAGAAATATTTAGGTTGCACTTGAAAAAGCGGCTTGTGGAACCTGAGATTTTAGGTGAAATTGAAATAGCCGATCCCCTGCTTGATAAACTTGCGGAAATGACGGAAGGGTTTGTCGGCGCGGAAATAGAGCAAGCTGTTATATCGGCGTTATACGAGGCGTTCTTTGAGGAACGCATGCTGACCGAATCGGATTTGGAATATGTGATTAAGAACACTGTGCCTCTTTCAATCACGCAAAAAGAGCAGATAAAAAGGTTGCGCGAATGGGCTAATGTTCGCGCGGTTTCAGCCACTACTAAAGAGGATCTGGCGGATTATACGGAAGTCATCAGTAATGATGATAACATTGCAAGCAGCCGGGGCGGTAGAACCATTGATTTTTGATGCGGTGATGTGGTAGAACCATTTATTTTTGATACAGTCGAACCATTGATTTTTGATGCCGCCAAACCATTGATTCTTGATGCGGTGATGCAGTCGAACCATTGATTTTTAATAGGTCCAGCGGTAAAATGCTATTTCGCAAAATGACACAATAGATGACAATAAATTAGACAATGGAGGTTTATTTGTATGTCAGTTTCACTTATTTTAGTACCCCTGGCTATTGCGCTTTCTGTAACCCTTCAAGAAACAGCTTTTGAACAATTAAAAAAGAAACAACGATTACCGCAAAAAATCAGTTCTATGGAAACGGATTTCACAGATAACGCACTATTGGCAAAAACGTTGCATGAACACGGCCTGCCTGTTAATGAAATATCGGATAACCTCATAACCGTAAAGACAAGTAACTATGAATTGCGTTATGAACGAACGCATGTTGGCGAAGCGTTCATGGTGAGCGCAAGCGGGTGGCATGATATCGACAAACTCGCATTTGATATCAATTGCTTTGAAAAAGAATATAAAAGCAACGTTCAATCATACACCTATAACAATTTACTTAAGAACCTTTCAGAAAACGGTATGTCAATAGAGAATGAAATAGTGCTTGAAGATAATTCGATTTTATTAACGATTAATATATAATAAAACTCGTAAAGAATAATGATTAACTTAACACAAGCAAGCCCTTGCCTGCATCCCCTTTTACTATTTTAATTTTAATTTAATTTTAATCGGCAGATGTATCCTGTAGATTTTTCAAAATTTGCTCCATCAAATAACGGATTTATACTCCAGGCACTTGCAATATCAATAACACTGTCTTCGTCCGGAATAATAGTATCAACTTCACAAGGATCATCAGAAACCGGAAATTTGTCAAACCCAAGCTTAATCTCCTCAGAAGTAATACTCCCTTCGTTCCAGAATAATTCTCCGGCATCCCCGATGAAAGCATACGCGCGGATCAAATTTCCATTTTTGAACTTTGCCCAGGCGTAATAGTCGGCAACTGTGTGACTGCCAAAATAATAAAATTCATTAAATAAACGACTATGCTCCTTCACCATATCGTGGTCAGCGTTTCTTCCAAGCCCAATTAAGCCAATAACCAATATATAGCCGCCTATTGCAGGTGATACAAAAACATCACCGCTGACATAAATATGCTCAAAACCGGATTCCCAATTAGATTCGCAAACGATGTCCAAATCCAGTTTTTCTATAACAGCTTGCGGCGTAATGTCTTTAATCGCATACCACGCGGTTTTATATCCGAAAGGGATCGGATAATCAGGAGTTACATCTATCCTAATAGGATTAGATGAGTTTTCTTTTTGCTTCTTTCTGAATAATTTGTCAAACAAACCCATATCGTCACCTCGTTCAGTCTTCAAGCTCTGCTCTACAAATCAGCGGCAGCCGCTAAAGGGCGGCTTTCGTCTTGGTCAAACTCGTCTCGTTTTTCAATTTTTCAATTTTTCATTTTTTCATTTTTTCATTTTTTCAATTTTTCAGTTTTTCAATTATCCCAATGTGAAATCAACACGCGCAACTGGGTCCATCATGCGGGCGATGATAGCCGCTACTTCGTTGCGTAATATATTGGAGTCCGGGCTGCAGTTATGAGCGTCGTCCACACCCTGTACAATACCCGCGCGGTACAGCTTGTAGATCGCCGCCGCTTGCGGGTGCGTCGCCGGCACATCGGGGATAGTTCCGTCTGTTACTGTATTGATTTCACTGAGCGCGGCGGCAGGCAGGGAGTTGGCAAATATCTCCATGTAACCGGCTCTTGTCGCCTGGGCGTCCCAGTCATAATCCTTGCTGATTATACTGTTGGCCTTCGCGTAGTCCACATAGCTCTGATACCATTGCGGACTGCCGATTACAAGTGTTACGCCGCCCGTCATATAGTATTGGTGCATACATGCAGCCAGCTTTACCGCTTCAGCATAGGTCATGTTATTATACGGTGAATATGTCGTATCCGAACTTCCGTTTACAAGCCCCATTTCCCAAGCAGCCTTAACATCGTTGTAGAACCAGTCGCCTCGCAAGACGTCGACAAACGGGAACGGCGTTCCGGACCCCGGCGGGGGTGTTACCGTGTTGTCCATTGCCTCGCTCGTTACTATGAACGTAAAATCAAACGTCGCTTCACCTGCGGCGTTGGTTGCTTTCAACAACACGTTATATGTCCCCTTCTCCAGCCCGGCCCCGATTTCCAATTTCTTAGCCCTGCCGTTCCACAAAATGGCGGCGTTACCGCTTATCTTTTCCACAATGGGCGCCGGGACGCCGGTAATGGTGAACACGCCCGTAGATGTCGCCGTGTACCCAACGGTGAGCGTCATACTTGTGGGGCCGTTAATAGCAGGCGCGCCTGCGGGACCGCTTATATCAGGCTCGCCGGCGGTTGTCCAATCGGCGTACAGCGTGAGGTTTGCAGTCACGGGAGCGTTGAAGTCATATGTTGTTGTTAGCGCCGCGTCGGTGTGCCATCCGACGAATGTGGCGCCTGTTTTTGTCGGGTCGGCGGGCTTTTCAGCCTTGTCGCCAGCATTGACGGACTGGCTCGTTACCGCGCTGCCGCCGTTTGAGTTAAAGGCGACTATATACTGCGTAGCTGTCGCCGCGCTGACTGTTACGCCGCTTACCGGGAAAAAGCCTGAGTTAGAGCCGTTTTTGTAGCTGATACCGCTTTGGGCGCCGCTCTTTCCCCATGTCGCCATCGCGCCCCCGGGGGCAACTGTGAGATTGTTCGATGAGCCTTCGTTATATATCGGGGCGTCGCTTGGCTTATCCCACGCGCAGACAACGGATACGCCGCCAATAGTGGGCGCGCCGCCGTTCACCATGTTAATGACTTTACCCTCTCCGATAATATCTGTGCCATTGGCAAACACGAAGCCATCTTTCACCGTAAGCTTGGAGTCGTTGCCGGCAACTGCAATAACCGCTTGATTTGTGGAGCTTACGACGCCGCCGTCAACAGTGGTAACGACGCTTTTACCATTTACGGCAATACCGAATCCAACTGCCGCGCTAACAGAACCGCCATTTACTCTAATCGTATTTTGGTCCGCGTTAACTCCGATAGCGGCGCCGGTTGTGGCGCTCACATTACCGCCATTCACAGTGGTGATAACGTCTTTGCCGTTGACGGCAATGCCGAATCCGGTCGTTGCGCTCACAGAACCGCTGTTTACCTCAATCGTGTTTTGGTCTGCGTTAACGCCTATAGCGGCGCCGGTTGTGGCGCTCACATCACCACCGCTCACCGTAACCGTAGTATTTGTATCATTAACTCCAATACCCACTCCGGTCGTCGCTTTCACTGTACCGCCGCTCACCGTGATCTTTGAATCACTTCCGCCTGCGATGTTGGCAATAGCTATGCCGGCGTCCACTACCACTGTTCCGCCGCTGACTAAAATTCGGGAGTTCTCTCCGGAATTGCAGACTGCGAACCCGTTTATTCCATTTGCTTTCACCGCGCCTCCGCTCACCTGTATCACGCTTGGAAACAGGCCGCCTCCTTTATTGCAGATAGCCAAATACAGTTTGGATTCCACCGTGCCTCCTCTCACAATGATATTGGTTTCATTGCCTTGAGCCAGAATTGCGATCCCGCTAGCTCCTGTCGCTTCCACTGCGCCGCCGCTCACCCTTACGATCTGCCGGTCGGTTACAATATCAATGGTGTTACCGTCTCCGTCATTTCTGATGTGACCGTCGGCAACCTCAAATATGCCATGGCCCGCCACCAGTCGGAGCATGGACGAAGAAACGCTTCCGGAATACGAAGCCTTCCAAACAACTGTCACGCCTTCTTTAATATTCAAGCCCAGTGATGTGCCCGCGTCGCTTTTTATACCGGTGACAGTGATGGTATCGCCTGAATTTGAAGCATTGATCGCATTTTGGATTTTAGTTTGGATTTCAGCTACGGTGTCGCTCTGCGCGATTGTGATGTCTTTATTAGCCGCTAAGGCCGTCAATGGCGCCGCAGCAAACAGACTGAATGTTATAATGAAAACGAGAACGAGCAGAGCTGACATGAGTTTTCTTGATTTGGTTTTTATGATGCTTATTCCCCCCTGTTTTCAGATATTGACTCTTTATGATGTTTATTCCGCCTTGTTTTCAGAATATTGGCCCTTTATGACGCTCATTCCCCTTATTTTCAGATATTGGCCCTTTATGATGCTTATACCCCTTTGTTTTCAGATATTGGCCTTATCAAGTATTTTTCAATTATATATCAGTCTAGCGTTAATTTACAAGTTATGCAGCGAGAATTGTGCGGGAATCGCAAGGCGAATATCTTTACGAAAAGGTACGAAAAGACGAAAAGATCCTTACGAAAAGCACTTGACACGTCTGCTACTTCTGACTATACTGTATATGTTGTACGAAATACAGTCGAAGAGGGGTGACAGTTTGAATGTCGTAATATCAAACAGTTCAAGCCTGCCAATATATGAACAAATAAAGGAACAGGTAAAGGCTCAAATCTTATCGGGTGAATTAGTAGAAGATGAAATGCTCCCCTCGTTGCGGCAGTTGGCAAAAGACTTGAAAATAAGTGTCCTGACTACAACACGAGCGTACAATGAGCTTGAACAGGATGGGTTTATTACAAGCCGGCAAGGTAAAGGCTTCTTTGTTATGTCGAGCAGTTCAAATCTCATCCGCGAACAGCTTATCAAGGAAGTGGAAAATAACCTCAACAATGCGATACAAGCGGCGCAAAGAGTATCTATGACCAATGATGAAATAATCAGCCTATTAAGGCTTTTGTTGGAGGTAAAAAATGACTGACGGCTATTTAGAAGTAAAGGGACTAAATAAGAGCTTCCCCGGCTTCATATTGAGTAATATCAACTTTTCGTTACCCAAAGGGTATATTATGGGGCTTGTCGGCCCAAATGGCGCCGGAAAAACAACAACGATCCAACTTATTCTAAATATGCTGGAAAAGGACTCCGGGGAGATTTTGGTTTTTGGTAAAGACAATATAGAACATGAAAACAGTATCAAACAAAATATCGGCGTTGTATTCGACGCCATTTTCTATGTGGATAGCTGGACAGTAAAGGACACGGAGAAAGCTGTTTCTATCTTTTATGAAAATTGGAAACACGATATTTTTATCGAAATGATAAAGCGCTTCGATTTGCCGCGCGGGAAGAAAGTCCGGGATTTGTGCATTATTTCAAGACAAAGCATTGGTATTGCGAGAAATTTTACTTGGATTTAGTTTGTCATTTTTAGTATTCTCTGTAATTACGGGAATACAAATGCCAATGTTATTTAAAATGGGTTACACGAAAGCAAGAGCATGGTCTATGATTCCATTTGTAGGAGTTATGGCTTTAATTTTTATACCGGTTTTTTTGCCGGGCTTACCAAACATCACAAAGTATATGATGTCTAATCAAGTGGTTTTGATTGTTGGCGGCATCCTGGCAAGCTGTATTATTCAACTTCTTTCATATCGCATAGCCGTTGTTCTCTATCGAAAGCGTAAAAGAGGATGAGGTTGTTTTGGGCAAATAGTTTTTCACGACACACCCGCCAATGTTATGGATAGTTATACAAAAGCGGGCTTCGCCCGCAATGAGAATCTATTCCACAAAAACTCGCTTCCTGCAAAGTAGATATATCACTGTCCACAAGCCAAATCCCAATACGGTCAGGACGATCTTGTTCATAAGCCAAATGCCGTTGATATCCCCGGCATAGCGGATAAACAAATAGACGTACTCTACAGCGGGAATACGAAGCAAGCTACGGGCAAGCATTGACAAAATCCAAAGAACACCGGAAATCAGCGTGGCAATGTGTTCCCCGGAAAAGCTGATTCCACATAAGGCGCACAGCGTTGACAGGAAAAAAGCGGGTGGGAGATATATTAGCGCCATTTCCCATATTGCCATCTCGCTTCTAATAAATAACACTATTGCCATGCTGATAAACGCAAACAGGCTTCCAGTCAAGAACACTGTCCAAAACCTTATTGCAACCCACTTGAATAATGAATTGCTCTGTGCCGCAATAATATCAAAGTTTGTATCTGACCTTGTTCTTCCCCATTCGCCCACGGCAATCGTTGTCATAAACGGGTAAATCACTTCAAACCCTATGTTGCCTAAACTCAACAATTCGCCGCCAAAGCGCGCTAAAACAGCTAAAACGACAGTCAATGACGTAAAAATCAACAACGCATTTATCCCCATGATTTTTTCTTCAAGAAGCAGCCGATGCATCATCATTCAGCCCTCCAAAACTTCCGCTTACACAATATCAGCAGCCATGACAATAAACCGCAGCCGATAAGGAACATCAGGTTTGCCGCTATACTGGTCATATCGTTGAACGGCCATTTAGGGCGCTGCCAGATCAGTTTAATTAGGTCGCCGGCAGTAATCAGATAAAAGGGCATTTTCTCCGCAGAGCCGACAGTAGCAGCGTTGATGATAAACACCACGGAGATCGCAAAATAGAACAACCGAATATCCACAACAGCCGGAATTGCTATAGCGCAAAAGCTGATAAAGAAACTTACGGGAATAGCGCTTACAACGATTGTCTTGCCAAGTGGCATGAGATATTCAGCCACGCCGCTTTTAATTGGGCTGAATATGGCATAGGCAGTGGTGTTTAGGACGAGAAACAGGATAATGATTGTCAGGGTATACAGAAATCCGGCAAACAATTTTCCGCCGATATATTGCCCCTTTTGGATAGGGGCTGCCATAAACAAGGATTTTACCCCGGCTTTATGGTCTACATGAAAGCGATTTGACAATAGGAACATTAGCCCGAATACAAGTATAAGACCGTTAAGGCTCATAGCGCGGCAAACAAAATAATTAGGCTGCGATAGGAACTCCAAACGCGCAAGATTAGAAGCAGACGGGAAATTGTCAAGTAACGTAATAGTTGTCGCGGTTATAAAAACTCCCCATGTAGCAATACGCCGCATTTGCATTTTGTACTCAAATATTGAGATAAAAAACATCTTACGCATTGGCTTTTCCTCCCATGCAATATATATAAGCGTCCTCTAATGTCGCTGTTACCGGCGCGTATTGGGCGAAGGACTGTTTTTCGTCCATAATCCTCGCTGATAAACAACCGTTCCCGTATGTCGTTCCAATGACCACCGCTTGCTTTTGCAGCGAAACAAGCTGTTCTTCCCTATCTAAGCTAACAATTCTGATTCTTCCCTCAACCTGCTTCATAAGGTCGCCGGAAGCGCCGTAAAAGAACAAGCGGCCTTTTCGCAGTACGGCAAGTTTTTCACATAGCTGATAAACATCCTCAACGATATGCGTTGACAAAATAACGGTTTTCCCGTCTTTCGCATAGCGTGACAGCACGCCACGAAACCGCGCCCGTTCTTCCGGGTCAAGCCCTGCGGTTGGTTCGTCAACAATCAATACTGGCGGGTCGCCAACAAGGGCCTGTGCAATACCTACCCTGCGTTTCATGCCGCCGGAAAGCCGGCTGATTTTTCGCTTCGCAAACTCCGACATATCTACTTGCTCCAAAACCGACATAACCTTGCGTTTGTCGTAAACGCCCTTGATTGCAGCCATATAGCTGACAAAATCGAATACGGATAGGGACAGGTACATGGAAAGCTCTTGAGGCAAGTACCCAATCCGCGATCGAACCTCGTTGCCTTGCTTTCTTGTATCAAAGCCGCAGACTGAAATTATCCCGGTTGTGGGCTGCAAAATTGTAACAATGGCTTTCATCAGAGTAGTTTTCCCCGCGCCGTTATGCCCTAAAAGCCCGAACACCCCGCCTGAAACAGCAAAGCTGACATTTTCAAGCGCAGTTATTTTGTTGTTGTAAGTCTTTGAAAGATTAGAGATTTCAATGTTTTGCATAATATCACACTCCATAAATTAACTACAAATGTAGTTTTATTAAACAAAAAAATATCATTATTCTGATATTCCCGTATACTCGTAATCTCCATTGGTATACGCCGGGTACGGGTAAAACATTGCCCTGCTTGCAGCAACGGAAAGCATAACCGTAAGGGTCATGCAAAGCACCACGGCTAAAATAACGGCGGCACTTCTTTTCTTTGACGGCTTGTGTATAATATTCACAAACCGTTGTTTCATCATAAGGAAACTTAACGCGCCAATTTCCCCAAAACCGCTGTTACCAACTTCTGAAGATAGTTCTATCAGGCGAAGCATGGCGGCGGTATACTCTTTTGCTGTTGCCCGTGGTGATATTGATTTTACCGCGTGATTATCACAATCCATTTCACAAGTATAGGCAAATTCATGTTTCGCAATCCACACAAGAGGATTGAACCAATAGAGAACAGAAATGATGTCATAAATGTGTTGTGCAAAACAGTGTTTTCTCCGTATATGTATAAGTTCATGATATAGAACGACTTGCAACTCCCTATTTGAAAGCTTCAATGCAATATCTTTATTCAAGATTACTACCGGGCGAAATATGTTGACGACGCAAGCAGGGTCTTTAAGGGTTCCAAACAGAAGCGGCGGCATGATACTTAGATTAAGCCCGTTTGCAGCACATTCGGAATATATCCCAACGATCCTCTCGTCTTCACATACCGAATATCTTTTTACAGCCCGATATGCAAATAGCCCCCGTAACAGATAATAGATTAGGAAAGCACCCGCGCCTGCCATCCATATCACGCTCGCGATTTCATAGCCTCGTATCCAAAGCGTTTCTTCCGGCGGCGTTAACTTTACTTGCGGGACAACTATTGGGACGAGATAAAAGGCGGCTCCAAGTGCCCCAACCCACAAGGGCAGCGTGAACCGCAGCACTTTTCGCAGAAAAAGGAGCATGACGGTAAAAACACTTCCGATAGCGCCTACAAATATAATGATGTTAAACAGATTACCGAGCGTCTGCATTATTACGATCCTTTTCCTCAATCAGCCTTTTTATCTCCTGCAATTCTGTTTTCGAAAGATCGCCGCTTTTCACAAAGCCTGATACCATACGGGAAAGCGAACCGTCATATACCCTGCTTAAAAAAGTTTTGCCCTCCGCAGTTTGACATTCACTTTCTGATACATCCGGGAAATATAGATACCCTTTTCCTTGCCGCTCCGTTTTTAGCGCGCCCTTTTTTACTAAACGCGCAAGATACGTTTGAATGGTTGTTGTACTCCATTCGGAATGTTTGAGTTTGGCAAGTATATCTTGAAGCGTTTTCGGCGGCTCTTCCCAAATCACTTTCATCACTTGCCATTCCGATTCAGAAATTGATATGTTCTGTTCCATAGGCTTCTCCTTTGATTGACGGCTTGTAGTTTTATTATAACGATTAAACTACAG
>JGI24702J35022_10000531_pt1 | contig 23025 bp, 19 predicted proteins | sample TergutTh196P4_FD_35022 | JGI IMG/M metagenome (IMG submission 35022)
TCCAAACTTAACGCACCATTGTGCGATTAGTCCGGATATGTGCGATTAGTGGTGCGATGAGTTTGCGAATTTACACGCAATTCTGACGGGTAAAAATTTATGTTACTCAAACTAAGCAAATTTCTGACCTGGGCTTCTACAAAACGGCATTTTAAAAGTAGTGAAAAAATTGCGCCCAACCGTCAATCTCTAGCACTTAGCCTTAAACAACGTGTTAAGCAAAGAATAAAATAAAACTAGCATACAGAGGGGTCGGGGTTGGGGCAGGGACATAGTTGCGGGAGGGTACAGGCGCATCCCCCTTGCTCCAGGTCAGCCCATCGCCCTCCGATCAGCGCCCAGCTTGTGCCTGATGCCAGCTTTTCACCCGAGCCCCACTGAAAGACCTTAAACACTCGAAAACCACCTCATCGAGTCTTTCTTAGGATAGTCAAAGCAATAAAACCAATCAGGCTGCCAGGCATAAGCATCTTGTCAGAGGTTCCGTGACCAAGTGCTGTCTTAGCTGAAGGTGCTTAAAACCACCGTGTAAAAGCAAGTAAAGGGGCTGTGCTAAACTGTCTAGAAATGAGCTAGCCTGTACGTGTATTCATTGCAGAAATACTGACTGGCATCGAAGGACAAGCCTGACAGTACTTCGACTCTAGCATGAAAAACGCTATCGCCTGTCCAGCCTTAGACCTAAGTCGCTCATTGTTGCTACAAAAGAAAGGCAAGCCTATGTCCATAGACACCAGTAAGAGCATTGCTATCATTGACGGCAACTCCTTGATGCATCGGGCCTTCCATGCTGTGCCAACAAGCATGACAGCCCCCGATGGACGGCCGACAAACGCCGTCTTTGGTTTTCTTTCAATGCTGATCAAGATGATCGAGACTTTTACGCCATATGGCATAATTGTTGCCTTTGACAAGGGGATCCCTGAATTCCGCCTTCAAGCAATCGAGCAGTACAAATCCAAGCGTCCTCCGACCGACGAGGACCTCAAAACACAGTTCCCGATGGTCAAAGAGCTGCTTGAGGCACTGGATATACCAGTTGTGGAGCTCGCTGGCTGGGAGGGGGACGATATTTTAGGCACATTGTCTACACTGGCCAAAGCAGCCGACATCGAATGCTTTTTGGTGACGGGCGACAAGGACGCTTTGCAGCTTGTAAACGAGAACACGAAAGTCGTGAACACCCGAGGCGGAATGAGCGATGTCCAGGTCTTTGACTCGATTGCCGTAAAAGACCGTTGGGGGGTCGAGCCTGGACAGATTCCAGACTTGTTAGGCCTGATGGGGGACAGCTCGGACAATATACCAGGAGTGCCAGGAGTGGGAGAAAAACGGGCGCGCAGCCTGCTTGAACAATACGGCAGCCTTGACCAGGTATTGGCAAACGCCCAGGAGGTCAAGGGAAAACTGGGAGAAAACCTCCGCGACTTTGCAGACCTGGCTATTGCCAGCCGTAGGGCTGCGACGATTATTTGTGACGTGCCAGTCGATTGTGACGTAGCAGGAGCCAGGTTTCCGAGTTATCAGGTGGAAACGGTTACGAAGGCCTTCCAAAAATTCGCTTTGACCAGCCAGCTTAAAAAAATGCTGCTCTTTGTTGAAGAAGGGACAGCACAACCTCAGGAACCGCCAAAAGAAGAGGCGGGCATTATAACTTGGCTTTCCGGAGATGAAGCACAGAGCGAACTGGTTAGAATCCTTGAGACGCCTGGGCGCTTGGCTATAACAATTGACGACGAGGCAAGCCCGGTCACGCTCTTCTCCACAAACGAGCCTAGGCTTTTCTGCGCGACTGAAAACGTGGTATTGGGCCTCGGCTCGCAAATGGTCGTCGAAAACCTCGCATCTATATACAGCAGTGGGCGCCAAGTGGTTGCTTTCGACCATAAGAGTATTTTGAAGCTCCTCTTTCCCGCTGACACAAGCTTGATGCAAGAACTCGGGCTGGACGAGGTCGATCCAGCCCGGATATTCGATTGCCAAATAGCCTCTTACCTGCTTGACTCAAGCAAGGTCCCGGCGACCTTGGACAAGTTGGTCGAGCTTCATCCGCAGGCAGCAATCGGCGCTGAAGGGCTTTTGGCCCATGCTGCGCTAGACGCAGCCGAGGCAGATGCAGCCGAGGCAGGCGCAGCCTCTGGCCAGCCAACAGACCAGGTGGAGGCAAACGACTACCAGTCAGCTCTGAAGGCATTGGCCTTGTTGCGCTTGGAGCCCATTTTGAGTTCTGAGCTGCAAAAACAGGGAGCAAGCTATTGTTATGAGGCTATCGAAAAACCGCTGCTGCTTGTGTTGGTGCAGATGGAGAGGACGGGGGTCTGTATAGACTTAGACATCCTCGGGGGCTTGAACAAGACGCTTACCGCTAGAATCGACCAGCTGCGCGAGGCGGTCATCGATGCCGCGGGGGAGGAGTTCAACTTGGACTCGCCCAAACAGCTCTCTAGCATCCTGTACGACCGTTTGAAGCTTCCGACAATCAAAAGGACCCGCACCGGCTATTCGACGGATGCCTCGGTGCTAGAGGAGCTGAAGTCCTTGCACCCCCTGCCCGGACTGATGATCGAATACCGCGAGCTGGCCAAACTGAAGTCGACGTATCTAGACGCCCTGCCGCGCTTGGTCGCAAACGACGGGAACATCCACACGACCTTCAACCAGACGGTCACCGCAACGGGCAGGCTCTCGTCGTCTGACCCGAACCTGCAGAACATACCTGTCCGCACCGACCTCGGCCGGCAGATCCGTTTGGCTTTTGTGCCCAAAGAGACATCATTTAGCAGCGGCGAGGCCTGCATCGTCAGCGCTGACTACTCGCAGATCGAGCTGCGCCTGCTGGCCCACTGCTCGAATGACTCAAACCTGGTGCAGTCGCTTATTGCGGGAGAGGACTTCCATACTATGACAGCGGCCCAGGTTTGGTCGATTGATATCGACCAAGTCACCCCTGAGCTGCGCAACCGCGCCAAGGCAGTCAATTTCGGGATGGTCTACGGCCAACAGGCCTATGGGCTCTCGCAGTCGCTGGGAGTCAGTTTCTACGAAGCGCAAAGCCTCATTGACCGCTACTTTGAGACCTTCCCGGGGGTTAGGGACTATCTGGATAAGACCGTGCGCCTAGCCCACGAACAGGGCTGGGTGGAGACGATTTTCGGGCGCCGCCGCTATATCAAAGAGCTTTATTCCAGCAACGCCGCTACCCGCGGTTTTGGAGAGCGGACCGCAATGAACCATCCCATGCAGGGGAGTGCCGCAGACATCATCAAGATAGCGATGATCGATGTGGCGAAAAGAATAAAGGCAGACGCCTATCAGGCAGAGCTGATCATTCAGGTCCATGACGAGCTGGTGTTCAACTGCGCCCGGGACGAAGTGGAAGACCTCTGCAAAATGGTCAAACAATCGATGGAGGAAGCCGTGAGCCTGAGGGTGCCCTTGACCGTCGAGATATCGTCTGGAGCGAATTGGGCTGAGGCGCATTGAGCCTAAAAGACGCCCACCTATGGAAAACTAGAAAGCGCTTTTACTCCTTCAGAGTAGCCTTCGTCATAAAGCCTGAGGATTTGCGGGATATCACGGCTGGTGCTCTTCATGTCAGTAATTGATTGCGGACGGATGATCACCGCTTTGCCTTCAGCTGCCAAGCGTTCGCAGAGATCGACTTGCCGATTGTACTCGTCGTGGCGCCTTAACATGGTGTTCATAAACTCCGGGTACCGATGGTAGTAGGCTTGCAGCAAAAGCTTGCTCCTAAGGGCTGGTTTTCGGTAGCCTGCATTGCGCGTCAGGACGATGACATGAAACCGGTTCCCATCGCTTAGCGATTTTTCGATCGGGATGGGAGTGGAGACGCCCCCGTCCAGCAGGGTCATGCCCAAAACCTCGGCCCTTTTCGAGACGAACGGGATAGAGCATGAGGCCCGCACGACCTCAAAGCCCGGCCTGACCTGGTCTTTGCCAAACCAATGCGTCCTTCCGGTCGATAGATCGGTAGCACCAGTGAAAAAATCAGTCGGTGTCTCATCAAAGACGTCCTTGTCCCAAAACAAGTACTCTTCAGGGATTGTCTTAAAAATGAAGTCAAAGCCAAACAAGGAGCCTTGGCTAAGCAAGTTGCCCAAGCCGAGGTATTTCGGCAGCCTCACGTACTTTTCGGCAATGATACGGCTGCGGCCTTGTTGCCCTGAGATATAGGACAAGGCGTTTGCTGCGCCTGCGGAGACTCCGACGATATAGGGGAACATAATCCTGGCCTCGATGAAGGCATCGAGCACCCCGGCGCTGAAAAAACCACGTGTCCCGCCCCCTTCCAGCACCAGGGCAGTGCCTTTATCAAGCATATATTGGTATTTGACACCTTTGCTGACCGGCTCCAAATAGCCACTTTCCATAAAACAACCTCGATTATCACGATTTATTGGGGCATTGCCTATCGGCACAGTCCTTGCTACATTAAACTAAAACTGCGCGAAAAAGCAGGAGGCTTAGACAATCATTTGAAAAAAGGTTTCAATATGCGAAACGGAAGTGCCCTATGATCCAAGATATTTTCCCCAAAAACTACAATGTCGCGTTTTCCATGAGGAATATCGACGAAAACAGCCTAGTCCTGTCCTTCGTCGATAACAAAATATTACTAGCAGACGAGGATGCTATTCGGTTCCCCCGCTATGCTGATATGGCCTTCGACCCCAGCCAGGCGCAATACCTGTTCGAGATCGACGGCTCCAGCTTCTTTATGGCTAATGCCCCCGACCTCCCCACACCCTCTGGCTTCACTTACCAAGAGACGTCCCGGTTCCGCACGCTAGAGCCCCGGTACTTGGCCTTTGCCGGGATCACTGCAATGCATTTGCACGACTGGTACCAAAACAACCAGTATTGTGGCAAATGTGGAGAAGCCCTTAGGCACAGCAACCTGGAGCGCATGCTTTACTGTGAGGCTTGTGGCAACAATGTCTACCCGAGAATCTCGCCAGCCATCATTGTCGGGGTCTATCGTGGGGACGATCTGCTACTGACGAGGTATGCCGGCAGGACGACTAGGAACTACGCCCTGATTGCTGGCTTCGTCGAGATCGGCGAAAGCGTCGAGGACACGGTGCGCAGGGAGGTCATGGAGGAGGTCGGTCTGAAGATCAAGAACCTGCGCTACTACAAGTCCCAGCCCTGGGGACTGTCGAACAGCCTCTTGATGGGGTATTACGCCGAGCTGGACGGGGACCAAGAAATCGTCTTGGAGACCGCCGAGCTGTCAGAGGCAGTCTGGACGTGTCGGGACGACATCGAGGCCACCCTGGACAACTTTAGCCTGACCAACGAGATGATCGTCTGCTTTAAAAACAAAAAGCTGCCTTAAATATGCTTTACTAGGCTGGATTGCAGACGGCACAACACGGTTCGGTCTTATCCATAAAAAACAACAATTTCTCTTTAAAATACCAAATTACTGGTATTTTATCGATAAGCCGCTGTAGAATACCGTATTTAGTGTTTCGGAAAAATGACACGAATGGGAAACCTGAGAGGAGACACAAAAATGGTTTTACAAAGAGAACCAATCGGTAGGCGAGAGTTCCTCAAATACCTAGGAGTTGCTGTTGCGGCTGTCGGAGCGACTTCGCTGGTTGCCTGTAAGAACGATGACGAGGATGTGAATGGCGAGGCCGAGTCGGGCATTGCCGATACGCTGATCTATGCCCAAGGGGCTGAGCCCCGTGCACTTGACCCGGCATATTTCGACGATGGCGAGTCCGCCAAGCCGGCAGGAAACATCTACGAAGGGCTTTATAAGTACGGTGACAGGGACACTACCGTGCTGCCTTGCCTGGCTACTGACTTCCCAGACATCTCTGATGACGGCTTGACCTATACGATCACATTGCGTGAAGGGGTCAAGTTCCACGATGGCACTGACTTCAACGCCGATGCCATTGTTGCCTCATGGGAGCGCCAGCTGGAGCCGATGCTTGACCCAGACATGCCTTATGCAACTTTTGTCTTTGGCGAAGAGGCCATCGAGTCAGGCTTGACTGAGATCGAGGTTGTCGACGAATATACAGTCAAGCTGACAATGCGTGCCCCGTCAACGGCCTTTTTGAAGAATATGGCCATGACCTTGGCTGCCCCGATCGCATCGCCGACTGCCCTGGAGGCGAACAACAACAATATCAGCGAGAAGCCTTGCGGGACCGGCCCATACAAGTTCGAGTCTTGGATCAAGGAAGACTCTGTGATGCTGACTGCCTTTGACGATTATTGGGACACTGACAATCAAGCGAAGACGAAGAACATCATCTTCAAAGTCATTCCAGAGAACAACACCCGCGTCACAGCCTTGCTAAACGACGAGGTCGACATCATTGACGGAGTCGATGTCGGCATGGCTGACCAGATCCTGAAAAGTGGTTATACCTTATTCGCTGAGGACGGTATGACTATCAACTACATGGCTTTCAATAACGATTCCGGCGTCTGTACCGATGTCGAGGTACGCCGTGCGATCTGCCAGGCTATCGATGTCGACGAGTTGGTCTTTACCCTTTACGGCGAGTATGCAACGGTTGCAAACTCGGTCATGCCGCACTTCATGGCGCCCTATGACAAGGATATCCCAAGGATAGAGTTCGACCCTGAGGCTGCCCGCGAGATCTTAAGTGACAAAGGGGTTACCAAGCTCAGCTGCATCAGCTACGAGAACCCTCGCCCCTATAACGCCAGGAACGGTGCAGTACTGGCGGAGACGATCATCGGCTATCTGAATGCTATCGGTATCGAGGTGGATATCGCCACCTATAACTGGACCGACTATAAGTCCAAAGTGCAGACCGAGGCCTTTGACTTCTGCTTCTATGGCTGGACCGGGGACAACGGCGACCCGGACAACTTCATGAACCTGCTTGCTGACAGCAACTGGGCTATGAACGTTGGCCGGTTCAACGACGCTGACTACAAGGCTTTGATCAAGGAGGGCCTGGAAACGCCAGAAGGCCCAGACCGTGATGCCGTCTATCAGAAGTGCGAGGAAATGGTCGCTGAGAAGAGGCCTTGGCTGGTGCTCAGCCATTCCAAGAACCTGGTTGGGTTGAACCCTAAGGTAGTAAACTTCTACTATCACCCCACAGGCAGTGCCTTCATGAAAACCGTTTATCGGACGGAAGACGAATAGTAAAGCCTGTCTACTACAAGCTTGTACGAGGCCTCTCGTTTAAGCCTCGTCAGTACAGTTGAAAGGTAACAGGGGGTCAGAGCCTTAACAGAGAGGGTAAGGCTTTGGCCCCTAACTAAATTTTGTTTATGAGCCAGTGGCAGGCTTGCTTGGGTTTTTCATACCTGTTGCTGCAGTAATGACTAATAGGCAGGAGCTAAGTGCTTAAATATATACTTCAACGGATACTGATGATCATTCCTGTTTTGATTGGTGTCACGCTCATCATCTTCATTACCACACGTATATTAGCTCCTGATCCTGCTCCTGTGGTCTTAGGCGAGCATGCTTCACAAGAAGCGATGGCCGCCTGGCGTGACGCCCATGGCTTGAACGACCCTTTGTGGAGACAGTATGTCGATTTCGTGGTCAAGGCTTGCCAAGGTGATTTTGGGACTTCCTACTACACCCACCAGCCGGTTATCAATGAGATCGCATCACGTTTTCCAGCAACTATCGAGCTCGCCGTCCTAGCTACTGTCGTAGCTTCGGTCCTAGGCGTCTCCCTGGGTGTCATAGCTGCTGTACGCAAGAACAGGATCGCCGACCATGTCAGTGTCTTTGTGGCCTTGATCGGCGTCTCGATGCCCATTTTCTGGAGTGGCATCTTGATGATCATCCTTTTTTCAGGCATTTTGCATATATTGCCTTCGAATGGGCGGATGTCCCCCCGCTTGCTTCAGCAAATGATCCAAAACGACAACATTAAAACCGGTTTTTATACCATTGACGCCTTGGCCAGCGGGAACTTCGTGGCTTTTCGCGATGCCCTGATGCACCTGGTCTTGCCTGTGACAGCCCTGTCATTGTACTCAATGGCGATTATTACGCGGATGACGCGGTCAAGCATGCTAGACTCCTTAAACGAGGACTATGTCAGGACAGCCAGGGCAAAGGGGCTCACCAACCGTATTGTCAGCACAAAGCATGCCTTGCGCAATGCGATGCTTCCAGTGTCGACTGTGATCGGCTTGCAGTTCGGGAGCCTCTTGTGCGGGGCTATTCTCACTGAGACCGTCTTTGCCTGGCCGGGTATCGGAAAGTATGCCTGCGACTGTGTGTTGAAAAGCGACTTCCCAGTCGTCCAAGGCATCGTCTTGTTGGTCGGTGTGATTTTTGTGCTGATCAACCTGATCGTCGATATAGCCTACGCATTCCTAGACCCCCGTATCAAATACGGCAACCGGGACGAGGCTTGACCATGGCTCAAGAAGATCAAAGCCCCAAGCAGGCCTTTACCATCGCCCTCGAGCAGGACAGCAGCCCAAAAGAGAAAAAAACCAGCTTGATCAAAGACGTTTGGAAAGGGGTATACGCCAACAAGTCGTCATTGATCAGCCTCTGTTTTATCATCTTGCTTACCGTAATCGCGATAGTGACCAAACTGTTCCCCCAGGTATTGCCGTATGACCCGTTCCTGCAAAATTTGTCCGAGTCAAAAAGCCCGCCTTCGGCTGCCCACTGGTTCGGTGCAGACTTGCAAGGCCGTGACGTTTTTAGCCGTGTCCTGGTAGGCACGCAGATCTCTTTGACGGTAGGCTTTGTAGCCGTAGCGATCTCCCTTTCCGTGGGAGTGGTCCTAGGCACGGTGTCTGGCTACAAAGGGGGGATAATCGACACGGTCATCATGCGGCTGATGGACGTCATGTTGGCCATCCCTTCCATCCTGCTGGCCATCGCCTTCATGGCAGCCTTAGGCCGAGGGGTCGACAAGGCGGTGATCGCCATCGGCTTGGTCTCCATACCCGAGTACGCACGCATCGTGCGCAGCGAAATATTATCCATCAAAGAAAGCGACTATGTGGCTGCCGCCCGGGTTATCGGAGACTCGGACCTACAGATTATCGTGCGGCACGTACTGCCCAATGTCTTGCCCTCGATCATCGTCAGGGCTACCCTAGGCATATCGACGGCAGTGCTCGACACTGCTGCCTTAGGCTTTCTCGGATTAGGCGTGCAACCGCCGCTTGCCGAATGGGGAGACATGCTCGGACGTGGCCGGAGCGAGCTGTTTGCTGCCCCGTGGCTGATGTTTTATCCCGGTTTGGCGATCATGTTGCTGGTCTTGGCGTTCAACTTGTTGGGCAATGGGATCCGTGACGGCCTTGACCCAAAGACCCAAACGAGGTGAGCTATGCTGCTGAAGGTAGAGAACCTGAGCACCGAGTTTCCAGTCGAGGGCGGCACGATCAAGGCAGTCGACGACGTCAGCTTTGCCGTTGACAGCCAACAGACACTCGCTATCGTAGGCGAAAGCGGGTCGGGAAAGTCAGTGACGGCCTTGTCGGTCATGGGCCTTTTGTCTGCCCCTGGTAAAATCACTGCGGGGAGCATCGTCTTTGACGGGCGCGAGTTGACCCAGGTCAGCCAGAAAGAGTACCGGTTTATCAGAGGCAACGAGATCGCAATGATCTTTCAAGAGCCGATGACCTCGTTAAACCCAGTCTATAGGGTCGGCGACCAGATTTACGAGGCGATCCGCACCCACACCGACATGAGCAAGAAAGAGGCCTGGGGCTATACGCTCGAGATGCTTGATAAGGTGGGGATACCCTCCCCGGAGACCAGGGCCAAGGACTACCCTCACCAGCTTTCTGGCGGCATGCGCCAACGGGTGATGATTGCCATGGCTTTGGCCTGTAACCCGCGTTTGTTGATTGCCGACGAGCCAACGACTGCGCTTGACGTAACGATCCAGGCCCAGATCCTCGACCTGATCAAAAGGCTGCAGGACGAGACCCAGATGTCGGTGCTTTTGGTAACGCATGACTTGGGGGTAGTCTTAGAGGTGGCCGACAACATCGCCGTAATGTATTGCGGCTCGATCGTGGAGTCCTCAGATGTGAGCCAGCTGTTCAGCGACCCTTTGCATCCTTACACGCTAGGCTTGTTGAGGTCGGTCCCCCAAATCGACGAGGAGACCAGTGGGAGGCTCTATATGATCAGAGGCTCAGTGCCAAACCCCTTGGAGCTGCCAAAAGGCTGCCTGTTTTCCGACCGCTGTGACTACGCCATGCCTGTATGCACTAAAGAGAGGCCTTTGACGGTCAGCATCGACAGCCGAAAGGTCTGCTGCCACCTGTACGACGGCTCGGAGAAAGCGGGCAAGCTGTGACCGACAAGCAAGCAAGCACAAGCAAGCCAGACCTTGAAAAGACAATCAAGCCAGCCACTAACAACGATGCCTTGCTGGAGATTCGAAACCTGCACAAAAGGTTTCCTGTCCAAACCAGCCAGTTCAAACTGAACAAGTCGTACGTGCATGCAGTGACTGACGTCAGCTTTCAGATAAACCGCGGCCAGACTTTCGGCTTGGTCGGCGAGTCGGGCTGCGGCAAGACGACTGTCGGCAAAATGATAGTAAACCTGATCAAGCCCAGCTCCGGCCAAATCATCTTTGACGGACAAGACCTCGCCCAAATGCCCAAGGCCGAACGCAAGCTGCTAAACCGCGACATCCAGCTTATCTTCCAAGACCCCTACTCCTCGCTAAACCCTAGAATGAGGATCGGGGACATCATAACCGAGCCGATCAGGACCAACAGGCTGCTGCCAAAAGACGAGGTCGAGGACCGCTTAAGCGAGCTGCTGGAGTATGTCGGGCTTGCCTACTACATGCGCGACCGCTATCCTCACGAGTTCTCCGGAGGCCAGCGCCAGCGCATCGGCATTGCCCGGGCCCTGGCTTTAAACCCGAAGTTCATTGTCTGCGACGAGCCGGTAAGCGCCCTGGACGTCTCCATCCAAGCGCAGGTATTGAACCTGCTGGCCGACCTCAAAGACGAGCTTGGCCTGACCTACCTTTTTATTGCGCATGGGCTGAACGTCGTCAAGCACGTCTCCGACCAGGTAGGGGTGATGTACTCGGGCACCATGATGGAGGTCTCGTCAAAGACACAGCTCTACAGCCAGCCCTTATCCCCATATACCCAGGCTTTGTTGTCGGCAGTCCCTTCTGTAGACCCTAGCCGCAAGCGGGAGCGTATTATCTTAGAAGGAGAAGTGCCTTCGCCCATCGACCCGCCACCGGGGTGCCGCTTTGCCAGCCGTTGTTTTGCCAAGATGGAGGTTTGTGAGCGTAAGTCCCCCGTTTTGGAGGAGGTCTTGCCAAACCATTGGTGTGCCTGTCACCTCTACACTGAAGGCGAGAATACAAGTGCCGGTAAGTCAGGCCCGGCATAGGGCAGGCAGCCAGCTTTTTAGTTAGGCTTGTCCACAGGTTTTAGCATATAGCCCCAAAGTCCACAAAAGAACTAAATCCTCGTATCAGCCAAAGACAGCCAAAGACACTGATAAAATCATTGCAAGCAGGTTTTGCCTGTTAGGCAAGGCAGCTTGGCAGTTAGTCGGCAGAGAAGGGCTTACAAACATGCTTAATCAAGAATTTCAACAAAAACTAAGGAAATACGCTCAATTGGTGGTTAGAAAGGGATGCAATATCCAGCCCGGGCAGGAGTTTTTGATAACTGCCAATATCGATGTTATCGAATTCGTCAGGATGCTGAGCGAGGAAGCCTACCTTGCAGGAGCGAAACGGGTCACTGTGCGTCTGACCGACGAGCAGACGACACGCATCGGCCTTGACTATATGAGCATCGAGGAGTTCGAGAGGTTTCCCGATTGGCTGGCATTGCTGCATAACATGACTGCCCGCGAGGGAGGGGCAGTGCTCAGGGTCGAAAGCTCAGACCCCCAGGCCATGACCGGGGTCGACCCGATGAAGGTCGTCGCCAACCAACGGGCCTCCCAACAAGCCTGTAAAGAATACTATGACGCTATTAACCATAGCCGCTTGGTCTGGTGTATCGTCGGCGCCGCCGCCCCGGCCTGGGCGAGCCGTGTTTATCCAGATATCGACATCGAGTCTGCAACAGAAAGGCTATGGGATGCGATCTTCCAGACGGTAAGGGTTGACCAAGACGACCCCATCAGTGCTTGGGAAGACCATCGCCAAAGCTTCTCCAGACGCTCGCAATGGCTAAACGATATGAAGTTCGACGCCCTGCGCTTCAAGAACAGCCTGGGAACAGACCTGACTATCGGCCTAAACGACGCAGGCATCTGGAAAGGCGGGGGAGACGCCTTGATTGACGGCACCTATTTCTTTCCCAATATGCCCACTGAGGAGATCTTTACCAGCCCTTCCCGCTTGAGGGCAGAAGGCGTGGTCTACTCGTCGTTGCCTTTGGTCTATAACGGCAATATCATCGACAAGTTCAGCCTGAGCTTCGAGCGCGGCAAGGTGGTGCAATGCTACGCCGAGCAGGGGCTTGACATCCTCCAGTCGATTTTTGCCATCGACGATGCAGCCAGCTCGCTGGGCGAGGTCTCTTTGGTGCCCTGGTCTAGCCCGATCCAGCAGTCCGGCATCTTGTTCTTAAGCACCTTGTTCGATGAGAACGCCGCTTGCCACCTGGCCCTGGGCTTGGGCTTTCCCGACTGCCTCGAAGGCGGCACCGAGCTGGACGACGATGCTCTAAAGGCTGCCGGGGTGAACAAAAGCGCCACGCATGTCGATTTTATGATCGGCACGGCAGACATGAGTGTGGTGGGAATCACCAACGAGGGCAAAGAAGTCGAGGTCTTCGTTGACGGCGAATGGGCTGGCGGCCTCTAGATGGCTGACAAAGACCAAGCCGGCCATGGCAGTGCCGCTGGCAACCAGGCATCGCGCCTGGCAGTCATTGCCATCGGGTCAAACATCGGAGACACTCTGTCTTATGTGCGTGGAGCGGTCGCAGCTATTGCTGCCCTGCCCGGCATTAGCGTCCAGAAAGTGAGCTCCCTATACCAGACAGAGCCTGCCCACGTCAAAGACCAGGACGTCTTTACCAATGCCGTGATGACTGTGCTGGTAGACGACTCGGTCAGTGCGCTGGAGCTGCTTCACCGCTTGCAGGCCATTGAGACTGACTTTCACCGGGTCCGGCACGAGCATTGGGGGCCGCGCACCCTAGACCTCGACATCATCGACATCGCTGGAGAGATAAGCGACACCGAAGAGCTGCGCATCCCGCACCCCTATGCCTTGCTCCGCGACTTCGTGGTCAGCCCTTTGCTGGAGATCGAGCCTGACTATGTTCTAGCCGACGGAAAGCCTGTCAGCCACGAAGCTGTCGAATACGGCTTTGTGATCAGCGTCAACGACTTTGGCTCAAATGGCTGAAGCCGGAAAACTATACGTTTGCTCGACACCGATTGGCAACCTCGGCGACATCACCAGGCGGGTAGCCGACACTTTGGGCATGGTCGACGCAATACTGGCCGAGGACACCCGCGTCACGCTCAAGCTGCTCCAGCACCTAGAGCTCGCCACGCCGCTCGAGCGGTGCGACGAAAACGTCATTCGCCGACGTTCCGAGGCGGTCATCGGCCGTTTGGCAGCCGGCGAGAACCTGGCCTATGTCACCGACGCCGGCACTCCGGGAGTCAGCGACCCGGGATCGTTCCTGGTCAGCGCTGCCCGCGCCGCGGGTATACAAGTCGAAGTCCTGCCTGGGCCAAGCTCTGTCTTGGCAGCGCTCGTAGCCAGTGGCTTTTATGCTCCCAGCTTCTATTTTGGAGGCTTCCTACCGCGTAAGAATGGGGAGAAGACCGCGCTACTGGAACAGCTGGCACCGTTGCAGGCAGTGTTGGTATTCTTTGAGTCGCCCCACCGGTTCTTATCGTCGCTTCAGACAGTGTCTATGGTCTATCCCGACCGTTTGGTCTGTATGGCCCGCGAGCTGACCAAAATGCATGAGGAAGTCATTGTGGACTATCCAGAAAAGCTGCTGGGCCTGCTCAACGAGAAGCAAGACCGCGGCCAAGCGCTCAAAGGCGAGACAGTCTTGCTGATCGATGCCCCGCCAAAGCCAGCGGGCAGCGCACACATCGACAGGTATAGCAGCCAAAAAGACGATGCACAGCACAGTGCCCCTCTGGCAGGCATTGACGGCGCAAGCTTGACTTGACGCTAGCGTTTATAACCCAGGATGTCGGATACGATACGCTTTTGACAACCAAAAAGCATGAAAAAGGGGCTTTTTGGTTGTCAAAAGCGTATCGTATCCGACATCCTGGGGAATTCACGAGCGATCGGGAGCCTCAGCACACACAAGCGGCATGCGGATAAAGCACCTTCCCGGACAGGATGGTAATCAGGTAGGCTAAAGCGAGGCGGGGAGAAAGCGCTCGCTTCAAGGGGTTTGTTGCTACAATGGACAGACGAGAAAACCAGACTGGGCAGCAGCAGCCTTCATGGTGGTATGCACCGACCGGGGTCTTCTCCACATAAAAAAAGCGACTGTCGACGAAGCGAAAGCAGGCAAAGATGAGTACCGAGCAAGCCAAGCCGTATTATTTGACGACTCCCATATACTATGTGAACGGTGTCCCGCACCTAGGGTCGGCATATACCACGATCGTCTCTGATACCTTGGCACGGGCGATGCGCATGGACGGGCGCGACACGTATTTTTTGACAGGTTTGGACGAGCACGGGCAAAAAGTCGCCCAGGCCGGTGCGAACAATGGGATGAGCCCGCAGGAGTGGGTGGACAGTATTGCCCCGGCCTTCATTGATGCCTGGTCTGCCTTGGATGTGACCTATGACGATTTCATCCGCACCACCGAAGAGCGCCACATGCGCGGCGTGAGGAAGTTCTTTGACATCCTCTACCAAAAAGGCGCGATCTACCAGGATGTCTATCGCGGGTACTATTGCATCCCGGACGAGACGTACTTCAATGACGAGCAACTGGCAGAATTTGCCGAGGCCCGTCTGGCAGCCGGCCTGCCGTCAAGGGACGACGAGGACATGCCGCTTTGCCCGGATTGTGCCCGCTCGTTGATATACATGGAGGAGGAGAACTACTTCTTTCGCCTGTCTGACTATGCCTTGCCGCTTTTAGAGTATTACGAGGCCCACCCGCAGTTCATCCAGCCGGACTACCGCCGCAACGAGGTGCTGAGCTTTGTGCGCGGGGGTCTAAAAGACCTGTCTGTGACGCGCACGGCGATCGATTGGGGGGTACCGATTCCTTTTGCGCCCGGGCACGTTGCCTATGTCTGGGTGGATGCGTTGATCAACTACATCTCAGCCTTGGGCTTTGGCTCTGACGACCCGGCCGACCTAGTGTTGTACGACAAGTTTTGGCCGGCCCAGGTCCATTTGGTGGCCAAAGACATCATTCGCTTCCACTGTGTGATTTGGCCGGCTTTGCTGATGGCCGCCGAGCTGCCCTTGCCCAAGCAAGTCTTCGTGCACGGCTGGATGCTGACCAAGAGCGGCGAGAAGATGAGCAAGTCATTGGGCAATGCCATGGCCCCGATCCCGCTGGCAGAGACGTTCAGTGTCGACGGCTACCGTTATTTCTTCTTAAAGGACATCCAGTTCGGCTCGGACAGTGCGGTCTCGCTGCAGCGGATACTCCAAGTCTATAATGCCGACCTGGCCAACAGTTGGGGGAACCTCTGTTCGCGGGTCTTTAACATGACCGACCGTTATTTAGGCGGAGAAGTGCCAGAGCTATGGCCGAAGACAGTCGCCGCCCTCACCAAAGAAATGGGAAACCCCCTGGCCGACATGGTAGAAGGCCTCTATGACGAATACATCGAGGCTATCGAGTCGATGGATTTCATGGCTGCCTTCACCGCAGTCCTAAACCTTGTGGACAAGGCAAACCTTTATCTGGAGCAGAGCTCGCCTTGGGCCTTGGCTACAGCCGCTGCCGATGAGGCGGAGGCTGCCAAAGCAGCAGGCATCTCCTTAGAAGACGCCAGCGCGCCGACCGTAAACGACAGGTTGGCCTTCGTGCTCTATAACTCGCTGGAGGCGATCAGGGTCATAGCCTTGTTCTACGCGCCGGTCATGCCGAACACGTCGGCTGAGGTTTGGCGACGCTTGCAGCTAGGTGACATAAACAGTGTCCGTGACCTGAAGGCTAAAGCAAAGTGGGGAGGCCTGGCTTCTGGCAACAAGGTGACTATTGGCGACCCCTTGTTTCCCCGCCTAAGCGACGATGACATCGGCCTGGCCGACGACGAGGACTGATAAAAACCGGTGTCAAGGACAGACATAAGGATTTTGAATTGAGAAAGATCACGAACGTGTCAAGCGACGCAGCCGAGCTGGTTGTCGAGGACGAGGCCTATTGGGACTACTTGTTTCGCGACGCCAAAGGCCGGATCGTCGAGCCGGTGTCAGTGCAGGGGGCCCCGATTGCTGACACGCACTGTCATCTTGACATGTTGCCGCATCCCGAACTGGCAATCGCCCGGGCTGCCTACCATGGCATACGTTTCTTGGTTACAGTGGTCGACCCGACCGAAGAGCCCGAGTACACATACCAAAACCTGCCTGTCTGGCTGAAAAAAGCCGAAGAAATCCTAGCCACTTGGGAGGCCGGCGATGTAAGCCTGCCTTACTGCCGGGTGATCATTGGCTGCCATCCCCATAATGCTGCCAAATACGATGACGGTATCCATGACCAGCTGCTCAAGTGGGCCTGCGACCCCTTGACTGCCGCCATTGGCGAGATCGGCCTGGACTACCATTACGACGCCTCGCCTCGGGAAAAGCAGCGCGAAGCCTTTATCCGCCAGTTAGGAATCGCCAAGCAGCAAGGCCTGCCGGTCGCCCTGCACCTGCGCGATGCCCATCTTGACGGGTATGACATCCTTCAGCAGACCGGGTGGCCGGAGGCGGGTGTGCTTTTGCACTGCTTTACCTTGGGTATGGCAGAAGCCCAGCCTTTTCTACAGAAGAACGCGCAGGTCGCCCTGGGAGGGACGATGACTTTCAACAAGGCCGACGAGCTGCGCGAGGCTGTCCGGCGGATTTCGCCAGACCGGATAATGACCGAGACGGACGCTCCGTTCATGACCCCGACGCCGCTTCGAGGAACACTGTGCGGGCCGGAGCACACGCTTTTTACCGCAGCCTTCCTGGCTGACTTGAAAGAAGCGCGCAGCAGCGACGAGGCCCAAGCCTTGCTAGGCCAGGTCTACAACAATGCCTTGAGGTTCTTTAGAATAGAGAGCCTTGAGTAATGCTGAATTTTGAATAATTGATCACATAAAAGCGAAAGGGTGGGAATTGTGGTTGAAATACTGTTTATCTCCGGATCGCCCCGTCGGCGGGCATCGGTAGCGATGGCCGAGCTCTTGAAGAAAGGAGCCGAGAGTGCTGGTGCGATAACGCATCATTTCTATCTGCACAACAAGCATATCGACCCCTGCGTGGGTTGTGGCTCGTGTGACAAGGACGGTGTCTGCATCCTCACCAAACGAACGGTCAACGGCAAGCCGGCGGACGACTATTTGGAGCTGACCGAGGTCTTAGACCGGGTCGATGCCGTGGGCATCATAGCGCCTCTCTACTTTGCCGGGCCGACGTCGCAGTTCAAGGCCTTGATGGACCGCTTCCAACCCTATTACGTGAGGCGTTACCTCTTGGGCCAGCCAGTCAAGCCCAAACGCCCCGCCCAGCTCTATATCATGGGCTCGGGAGGCGACCCGCATGGGCATGAGGCCCTAGTCATCACGACCCGCTCGGCTTTTAATGTGGCAGGCTTTTCCTTGGAGAAGATCCATGACTTTGTGGGCTTCTTGTCCGACCGCGACGCCAAGGCCCTTTATGCGCAACTGGACGACGACGCCCCTGCGACCACCGAGCTAGTCAGGCTGCGCCGCTTGATTGCCCGCCAAGAAGACTTCCAGGAGCGGGCAGTGTCTGCTGGATCGGCATTCGCCCGTTATATAGTCAAACAGCAAGAGGCAGCGCAGCTGTCTGCCCAGCTCGAAGAGCTGAAAGCCGAAATGGAGGCGCTCAAGGCAATCGGTGACAGGTCCGAGGCAGCAAGCGACAGGGTCAGCGAAAGGCCCCTTGAGCTAAGGTCGTCCAGACAAAGCCCTGGCAGCCGCAGCCAGTTGGTCTACGACAACCGGGACACGATAGAGCGGGAGTACATAAACCTGCTGCGCAGGGGCAGGGTCGAAAGGGAGGCCGACAGGCTTGGGCCGAGCGACATCGAGCTTGACGAGCCAAGCGAGGCCGAAGACCCCAGCAGCGCCTCGGGTGAAACAGGCTTGCCAGAGCCTGAGGGCCCATCAGACTAGCCCCGGTTAGCCTGTGCATAAGGCTTATTTCAGGCTTGGCCATGCCTAGTTATTCTCCACATGCCTCGCCTGCGGCGACTATTGCCATGCTGAAGCGCTATGGGCTTAACACCAAGAAGTCCCTAGGCCAGCATTTCATTGTTGACGACGGGGTCATCGGAAAGACGCTCAGGCTGGCCGGGCTGGACAAGGATAGTGCAGGCCGACCACCCTCTGGCCTGCCGATCGTCGAGGTCGGCCCGGGCATCGGCACGCTGACGGAGGCTTTGTTGCGGCAAGGCGCCTCAGTGACTGCAATTGAGCTGGACGAGCGCTTGCAGCCCGTGCTGGCCGACCTGGAGAAGCGCTATCCGGGCCGCTTTGCCTATATCATGCAAGACGCCCTTTTGCTTCAGCCTGCCGACCTGCCTGCTGAGTTCGATATCGTCGCCAACCTCCCATATTCGATAGCTGCGACGCTGATCTTGGATTTCTACCAAAGGTTTGCCGGTCTTGGCTCTGCCACGGTGATGGTGCAAAACGAAGTAGCCATGCGGATCATGGCAAAGCCTGCGAGCAAGGATTACGGGGCATACACAGTAAAGCTTGCAATGATAGCTACATATCAAGCTAGTTTTTCGGTTGCACGAACAAGCTTCTTACCGCCTCCTCGGGTCGACTCGAGGGTCGTCCGCCTTCAGCGCAGCGACGGTCTGGAAGATACCCAGGCCGATAATGTGGAGAAGACCAGGCTGGTTGTTGACGCTGCCTTTGCAGAACGCCGCAAGACCTTGCGAAACTCACTGATATCGAACCTGAGGGTCAACGGGAGCACGCCTGAGCAGATCGACCAAGCTTTGCTGAGAGCCGGAATTGATGGACAGCGCAGGGCAGAAAGCCTTGCACTTGACGAGTTTAAGGGCTTGATAGGGGGCTTTTGGCCTGCTTGACGAGGGCCTTTAAATGCCATGGCTTGGCGTTTGCCTATATTGCAACTATGACTGGTGGCGCCTGGGCCGAGCCCTTCTAGCGTTTTTTTATAACCCATAATATTCAAATAAAAAGATATTATTTGCTCTACACAAATGGCATACTGTATTATGCAAGATTAGTCGTCTAAACGACTTGTCCTAGAGCAGAACTTGAAAGGAGTGTCCGCTATGAAGGGGGAACCCACGCTGATCGCTACAATGAATTCATTGCTTTCCGATGAATTGACTGCCATCTCTACTTATATCGTGCATGCTGAAATGTGCGAGGACTGGGGATATGGGAAGCTGCATGAAAAGTTCCAAAAACGAGCAATTGACGAAATGAAACACGCTGAGATGCTCATTGGGAGAATCCTATTTTTGGAGGGTGTCCCTATTGTCAGTAAGCTAAACGAGATACATATCGGCAGTGATATTCCGCAACAGTTGGAAAACGACCGCTTAGCCGAAGTAGGGGCTGTCAAGTCTTACAACGATGCCATCGCCTTGGCTGCCGAAGTTAAGGACAACGCCACCCGTGACATGTTGATCGGCATCCTCAAAGACGAAGACGACCATTTAAACGAGATAGAGGAACTGCAGGGTCAGATCGAGCAGATGTCGCTGGCGATCTTCTTGGTTACCCAAATGTCCTAGTTTCTGCCCAATAAGGCTCGTTGAACAGATTTGTCAGCTTTTGCAGCTGGCAATGCCTTTAGCGATTGATACGATTTAGTACCATTTGTTTTCAAAACCCGTTGCCATCGGCTAGTGGTTTTGATACAGTGATTTGGTAAATATCGGCCGAGAGAAAGGAGGTGAAAGTGGCAGAATATGCCAACCTATCACCGGAGGCGGTGAAACTCGTCGGAGACCTGGAAGCCGAGCTTAAGGCTCAGGGTACAAATGCGGTGTTGTTGGCCTATGCGAAATACGCAGAGCTGACACCAGACACCTTGGCACTCATCCAGGAGTTGGAAGCAAAGCTAAAAGAACAGGGGGCTGACGTAATACTCGTCGCCTACAGCAGTTAATCGTTTTATAGATTCATACGGTGATAGAATCCCCGGCATAGCCAGGCTATGCCGGGGATTATTATGTGTGCCGAGTATACACACGTCTCTAAGGGCTGAAAGTCTCTAGCTCGGGTGGTAGCACCAAGGCACAAAAACAGTCCACAAAGTGCAGGTTGTTTGTTTACCATGCCGTCAAATGACGATTTCCAAGCCTTGTTGCTAGGGTTTCTCCACAATAGAAGCCAAAGCACCAATATAATGATAGGCTTTGAGCAGGCAGATAAATCTAGCAAAAATCGCAATGAAAAAGTCCTTAAAGGAGGCAACATGGCACTGACAGAAAAAGAAAACTATATGCGCGTAGTTAATGGCGAGATGCCCGAATGGGTACCTCGGATGGGCTTTAAATCCCCAGACCATCCTATGGCAGTCGGTTTTGCTGGGCCAATGGGTTTTGGCGGAGAGCAAATCAAGGATGCTGACGGTAACGTAATCGGCTTTAAGGATAGTTGGGGTGTGGAATATGTCTCAACCAAAGAGACAAGCAACGCTGCGCTACCAGTTCCCAACCAGTTCATCCTCGACGACATTACGAAGTGGCGTGATGTGATCAAGGCCCCGGAGATTCCAGACATCGACTATGCCGAGAAGGCCAGGAAAGACTATGAGATGCTTGACCGTACCCAGACTGCGGTCGGGTCGGGCTCGAGCGGCTATTTCCTAAACCTTGTGAACTACATGGGGTTCACCGAGGGGCTCTGCGCGATGGTCGAAGAACCGGACGAGGTTATGGCCCTCTTTGAGTACCTGCATGAGTACTACACCAAGATCAATGTACTTGTTCGCGACCATTATCGTCCGGACGTTTTCAACCTAGGTGACGATGTAGCAGCTGCGGGTGGCTTGTTTGTCTCCCCAGAGACCTACCGTAAGCTGATCAAGCCCTTTGCTCAAGCCGATGCCAAGCCATTCGTGGATGCAGGCATACCTGCTGGCATGCATTGCTGCGGCAAGTGCGACGAGATTGTCCCGGACTGGGTCGAGATGGGTGTACGTATTTGGAACCCAGCCCAGATCATGAACAACCTGCTCGAGCACAAAGAGACCTACAAAGGCGTGCTGGCATTAGCTGGTTGCTTCGATTCGCATGGTCCTGCCAACTGGCCGCATGCTCCGGAAGAGCTGGTTCGCCAAGCAGTGCGTGACACTATCGATACCTATGCCCCAGGCGGCGGCTTCGTGTTCTACGGTTCGTCTTACGGCGACCTTGATGATCCTGACACTGAGAACAAAGCCCGTTGGATCACCGAAGAGTATGACACCTACGGAAGGAACTTCTACAAATAAGCGAGAGTTTTATTGAGCAGCTGAGGAGTTCTTAGCAGTCTCTTTAACACACCGCTTATATTTGGATTATGCTTGAATGACCTCTGGCAAATGAGCCAGGGGTCATTTAGATGGGCTGTGCTTATGGTATGGGCTAGCGCTGCTTGTCAACTAGCCGTCCTGGTTGTTTGTGCAGTTGCGGATTTTATGTCGAGCCTAGCCTGTCATAGATTGACGATTGGTCGGGATTTGGGAGGTCACGGGTTGAGAGTAGGGAAGACTACCGTATCAAACATTCTTCCTGATGCTTGTAAACGAGCGCGTCTTCCTAAGCCATCTACACCACGCGCGATGAGGCCTGTGGCCGACGTCAATGGCCTCATCGAGGCTTTCTACAACCTGTAAAGGCTACACATAAATAATCAGTTACCAGAGCAAGGCTGAATGCATGGAGTCCTTCTTCGCGCGCAATTCGGCTAACCCCCGAGGAGGACGAAAAGCGTCCCGCAGAGCCCCTGGCAGCCTGACGACGGGTATATTCGGCATCGAAGGGAACCAAACACAATAACTTACTTTAAGGCTTTCCCAGCCTGCTTCGGCTTATTTGAAAGCATCACAGTATCGGTTCTTGGGTATGCCGATACATGAACCAATGCCTGAAGCTCCGATTACGACGCTTTTTCTCCGAGCTCCCTCTTGCTTTTATACATTCGTTGTAAAACGGTAAAACCCTCATAAAACTTTGTCCATTATATTGACATAGCCCACAGGTCCCCGAGCCTAAATGACTGGCGGATGAAGGCCTCCCGCTTCACGGCCCGCTTCTTAAGCTAGGTGCATCCCCACCGTGGTCAGGTCGTTATCGAACCCTGCTTCCTTGAGCAGCCCGTGTATCTGGATGTTGGTGAGGCGCTGCTTGTGTGACTGCCCCAGTGCCTTTACCTTCTTAAGCCTCGCCTTCCAGCATCGAGTCCTTCAAGGCCTGCCTCAGCCTACGCGAAGGCGTACACCCCAATCGACACATGGGCATGACGACGCCTGGGCCGATGCCCGAAACGCAGTCTATGACGCTTGCACTTCGAACACTTTCCTGTTTTTTACGTTTTCGTTGTGAAACGGGATAATCCCTCATAAGACTTTGTCTATTATATTGACACAGCCCAGGGCTGCGAAGGCGGAGAGCGGGAGGACAAGGGGGTCTACGACAGCCCCAAATCCCCGTACCATCGGCTGATGGAATCGAAGCAGGTACCGAAAAAGACCAAGGAGGCACTGACTAAGGCCTACGAGTCGCTAAACGACGCAGAGGTAACCAGGGAGATCATCAGGATCCAGCTGAGGCTTTTAGGGCTTGTCACAGACAAGAACATGGTAGAGTTCATCAACGATGCTATCGCAGCTATCCAGGTTGCCTAGCAAGGGAAGA
>JGI24702J35022_10000532_pt1 | contig 23017 bp, 11 predicted proteins | sample TergutTh196P4_FD_35022 | JGI IMG/M metagenome (IMG submission 35022)
CCGAAATGCACGCAGATATGCACTGCGACGGTTATCTGGCCGTCCTCGGCGGTCAATAAGACCCCTTGTGGAGAATTACGCTTCTTTGTCCCACTGAAAATCCCATCTGTCGGCTTAGGGGATCCTACCTTGGCAACTCCGTCAACCTGTAACACTGTTTGCGACAGGATCGTCTCTATTACTCCGGGGGCGATGGTTAGTCCATCAGCTAAGAACTGCTCTGCCATATATCGCTCCTCTTTAAAGCTTAGTCGCCTAAGCCCTTCTGTCTTTCTATTCAAGCCCATGCAATCCGATGAAGTCAGTACAGACGTCACCGGCTATGAAATCATTCTGATCCAAAACCCAGCGGTGGAAGGGAATTGTTGTCTTAATGCCATCTATCTCGAACTCTGAAAGGGCCCGCTTTCCGCGAGCAATAGCCTCGGCCCTGTCACTCCCCCACACAATCAGCTTTGCGATCAGCGAGTCATAGTTGGGGGGGACGGTGTAACCGGCATAGATATGCGTGTCTACCCGGACGCCGGGCCCGCCAGGCAATTGGAGGCTGCTGATAGTCCCGGGGTTGGGCATGAAGTTGTTCTCGCTGTTCTCTGCATTGATCCTGAATTCGATGGCATGGCCTATAGGCTCCTTGCCGAACCGGTCAAGGCAGTTGTCGCTGATAGGCAGCCCGGCGGCAATACGGATTTGTTCTTTGATCAAGTCCGTCGAGGTTACAGACTCAGTCACAGGATGCTCGACTTGGATTCGGGTATTCATCTCCATGAAGTAGAAACCACCGTCTTGCCCGAGCAAGAACTCTACTGTTCCCGCACTTATATAGCCCACGGCACGTACTGCAGCAAGGGCCGCCTCGCCCATCCGCTGCCGAAGCTCGGCGGAAACAGCAGGCGAGGGCGACTCTTCTAATAGCTTTTGGTGCTTTCTTTGTATCGAGCAATCGCGCTCTCCCAGATGCATGACGTTGCCCTGTGTGTCAGCCAGGACCTGGATCTCCACATGGCGGGGGCGGACAACGAACTTCTCCAGATANACCTCATCGTTNCCAAAGGCAGCCAGGGCCTCGGCCTTGGCAGCATAAAACGCATCGACGATCAGGGACTGGTCGGCAACTTCACGCATGCCACGGCCGCCGCCGCCGGCAGAAGCCTTGATGACGACCGGGTAGCCGACCTGGTCGGCAATCGCAGCGGCTTCTTCGGCACTGTTCAAAGGCCCGTCTGAACCGGGCACCGTGAGCACTCCGATCTGCTTCATGGTCTCGCGCGCGACGTTCTTATCCCCCATCTTGTCTATCGCCTCAGGGCTAGGCCCGATGAAAACAAGGTCATTGTCGGCAACTGCCCGGGCAAAGGTCGCGTTTTCGGCAAGGAAGCCGTAACCGGGGTGAATCGCCTGGGCCCCGCGGATTTTCGCTGCACCGATCATGGCTGGGATGCTTAGGTAGGACTGCAGTGCAGGAGCAGGCCCGATACAGACACTGTCGTCAGCAAGCTTGACAGCCAAGGTGTCTTTATCTGCCTCAGAATAGGCCACAATTGCCTGGATGCCCAGCTCTTGAAGCGCCCGGACTATCCGCACCGCAATCTCGCCGCGATTAGCGACTAGTACTTTTTCAAACATGGTTCCCCTTTTGTCACAAGGGGCCCCTCTATTCAAAGGGCCCCTTGTCATTAAGTCGTATTTCTAGCTTGTCGGAGCCTCGCCGGCAATCTCTAGGGCATTGATCGGCTCCAGGTACATGAGTGGCGTACCGAACTCGACTGCCTGCCCGCTCTCGATGCAGATCTCGCGAATTATACCCATCTGGTCGGCTTTGACCTCGTTCATCAGCTTCATGGCCTCGATTATGCAAAGTGACTGGCCAGCCACTACTTCGTCGTCAACGCTGACAAAAGGCGGGGCCTCTGGTGCCGGCCTGGCATAGAAGGTGCCTACCATCGGCGAGCTGACTAGGATCCAATGATCGGGACGGCTGCCCGCAGGAAGGTCCACTTTCTTGACTTCGGTAGGGGCAACTACCACGTCAGAGGAGCTGCCGCTGGCAGAAACGTCGTCAGTACCCGCTTCGACTGCGCTTTCACTGACTGGGGCAGGTTCTAAATAGGCTACTTGGCCACGGGCACGAACGGTTACCTTGACGCCTGCTTCTTCGACAACAAGCTCACCGATCCCGGTTTCGTCAACAACCTTTATCAGTTCTTTGATTTGGTCAATATTCACCGTTTGTTCCTCCTTTGTATTATTGACCTCCTCTTCCAGAAGCCATTCGGTCTTTTCTTCTGTACGGTGCTTCGAAAGGTAGACCCGTGCTTCATTGGGGAAGAGCGCCCACATCAATACATCCTCTTCGCTCTTGGCGAGGTCGCCGGCTTCTTGGGCTACTTCCTCATAGGTCGTCGTGACCACGGATGCCGGTGGAATGTCTGGATCTAGCATTGGTTGGTTGCCAAGTACTTTTTGGATAATATCTGGGGCGATTGGGCCGGGCGCCTTGCCGTAATAGCCGCCGATATAGTCAGTCATTTCCGACGGGATGACGCTCCAACGGTTTCCGGAGATGACGTTTAAGACTGCTTGGGTACCGACTATCTGCGACATCGGGGTGACAAGCGGTGGGAAGCCTACCTCGGCACGTACCTTGGGGATCTCCTTCATCACATCGTCCATGCGGTCGAGGGCATTTTGGACTTCCAGCTGGCTGACTAGGTTGCTCATCATCCCACCAGGGACCTGGTGGCTGTATACCTGCATCAAAAGCAGCGAGCTCACACCACGCTTGAAGTTCTTACGCTCACGCACCTCGTCCCAATACTCGGCAATCTCAAAGAGCAGGTCGAGGTCCATGCCGGTGTCATAGCCGCTTTCTTTTAAGGCTGCGACGACCATCTCTACAGCAGGCTGTGAGGACCCGAAGGCCAAGGGGGTAGTAGCAGTGTCCACAATTTCGGCTCCAGCCTCGGCTGCCTTTATATAGTTAGCCGGCGCCATGCCCCCGACATAGTGGCAATGCACATGGATCGGCAGGCCGATCTCGTCTTTTAGCGCTTTGACCATACGTTCTGTGCGATACGGGGTCAGCATTCCAGCCATGTCCTTGATAGCTATCGTATCTGCCCCCAGCTCTTTTAGGCCTTGGGCAAACTCGATGTAGCTGTCCAGTGTATGGACAGGGCTGACGGTATAGCAGATCGCTCCTTCAAAGAGGGCACCGGTCTCGAGGATAGCCTCAGCGGAGTCCACGATATTGCGGATGTCGTTTAAGGCATCGAAGACGCGGAAGATCTCAATCCCGTTACGATGTGCCGCATGGACGAAACGGTTGACTATCTCTTTAGAATAATGTTTGTACCCGACTAGGTTCTGCCCACGCAACAGCATCGCCAACTTCGTGTTCGGCATATGCTTCTTTATTGCTCTGAGGCGTTCCCATGGATCCTCGTCCAAGAAGCGTAAGGGGGCATCAAATGTTGCTCCTCCCCAAGCTTCGATTGCCCAATATCCTACTTTGTCCATCTTTGACAGGATCGGCAGCATGTCACCAATTTGCATTCTGGTTGCCCACAGTGACTGTTGGCCGTCGCGGATGGTCGTGTCCATGATCTTGAGGGTTTGCATAGCACCTCCTTTAAAAGGTATCCGAGAAGATTTTTTAAATATAGCCCGCTGTTTAGCGGGCGGTCTATGTAAGTTAGCCATTGTACAGCAATCCCAACCATGAAGATAGCGTTTTTTTTATTACACTTGATTGCCAAAGACTGGCTTATGGGGAGAAGGACGGTCCTGGGCACCTGCCAGGACGGCTTTAGTTTGCGACAGCCAAACCAAGAAGCAGTGGCTTTCGATTTGTTTTTGGGTGCATATGTAAATCGCAGGTTTTATAGATTTGCGGTTGGGGGTGCGGGCGTGAAGTCAGCCTGGGCTGTTCTGGGTTTGCGGTTGGGGCATGCGGACGTGAGGCTAGCCCGGGCTGCTGTAGATTGACGATTGTCTGCAATTTTGTCGGGCGAATTCGGGCGAATTCGGGCGAAAATTTATGATACTCGAATTAAGCAATTTTCTGACCAGGGCTTTTGCTTTTTGCCATTTTTGCATGAAGCTGGAAAATTGCAGACAATCGCAATTCTGCAGCACTTAGCCTTAAATAACGTGTTGGGTAAAGAACAATACAATGCTAGCTCAAAGGAAGGGCACTAAAGCACTTCCAACAAGACCGGACACAGCGTACCCAGCCCTCCTTATTTCCCTCCCTATTCTATTGGACATCCATGCCCTATCACCTGATACTTTGTTGCATCTCCCTTATATAGTCATAGACTGCCTGTATGGCATTTGCACCCTGCTTGGCGATGATGTCCACAATCGCACTCCCGACTATCACCCCGTCGGCGATCTTTGAGTACTCTTTGGCCTGCTCCGGCTGGGCAATGCCAAAACCGACTGCCACAGGGATGTCAGTGTAGCGCCTGATGTTCCGGTAGATGGCAGCTACATCGGTCGATATCTCCGAACGCATTCCTGTCACCCCCATTGACGACACGAGGTAGATAAAGCCCTCCGCGTGCTGGGCGATCCGGCTTATCCGCTCGCTTGACGTAGGGGCAATGAGCGTGACGATCTCGACCCCAAAGCCGTCTGCCACCGTCTTTACTTCCAGCTGCTCTTCAAACGGTAAGTCCGGGATTATCAGGCCGCACACGCCGATTTCGGCACAACGGGCCAAAAAACGCTCATACCCGTATACGAACACTGGGTTTAAGTAGGTCATAAACACCACAGGAATATGCATTTTTTCTTTTGTGGAGAAAACCATGTCAAAGATCCCGTCAAGCCTTGCCCCAGCTTCGAGGGCCCGAATGCTCGCGGCTTGGATCACCTCGCCCTCGGCAATGGGGTCGGAGAAGGGGATGCCGACTTCCAACAAGTCGGCCCCAGCCTCTTGCGCCGCAAGCATGAACCCGGCTGTTGCGTCCAGGCTTGGGTCCCCTGCCATCAAGTAGGCTATGAAGGCCTTTTTATCGACAAATGCGTCTTTGATGCTACTCATAGATTTCTTCTCCCCTGTACCTGGCAATTGCTGCCACATCCTTGTCGCCTCGGCCGGACAGGCAGACGACTATTATTTTGTCTTGGCCAAGCTCCTTTGCCAGGCTGTTGGCATAGGCGACCGCATGGGCAGACTCGATAGCAGGGATTATGCCCTCGGTTTGGGCAAGCAGCTCAAAGGCGCTTATCGCCTGCTCGTCGGTAATAGGAACATATTCGGCTCGTTTGGTCGAATGCAGCCAAGCATGCTCCGGCCCAATACCGGGATAATCAAGCCCGGCCGATATCGAATAGACCGGGGTGATCTGCCCAAAGTCGTCTTGGCAGAACAGCGACTTCATGCCATGGAAGACGCCGACCGACCCCCGGGCAACCGTAGCAGCGTGTTGGTCGGTCTCCAAGCCACGGCCAGCTGCTTCGCAGCCGATCAAGCGGACGGTCTTATCCCCATAAAAATCGTAGAAGCTGCCGATGGCATTCGATCCGCCGCCCACGCAAGCAACGATTGCGTCGGGCAGGCGTCCTTCGGCCTGCATGATCTGGGCCCGGATCTCTTTGCCGATCACGCTTTGGAAGTCCCGGACCATCGTCGGAAAGGGGTGCGGGCCCATCACCGACCCGAGCACATAATGAGTGTCGCTGACCCTTTTGCTCCATTCGCGCATGGTCTCGTTGACAGCGTCTTTGAGGGTCATGGTGCCCGAGGTGACTGGGTGCACCTTGGCTCCCAGCAAGTGCATGCGGTAGACGTTGAGCGACTGGCGCTCGGTGTCTTCCTTGCCCATGAAGACCTCGCAGTCCAGACCGAGCAGGGCGGCAGCGGTAGCAGCGGCCACTCCGTGCTGGCCAGCCCCAGTCTCGGCGATGATGCGGGTCTTTCCCATGCGCTTGGCAAGCAGGGCCTGGCCTAGGACGTTGTTGATCTTGTGCGACCCGGTGTGGTTCAAGTCTTCGCGCTTGAGGTAGACCTTCGCCCCGCCCAGACGCTCTGTGAGGTTTTTTGCATAGTAGAGCAGCGAGGGACGGCCCGCATAGTCTGCCAGTAACGTATTCAGCTCGTCTTGAAAGCCAGGATTGTCCTGGTAGTACTGATAGGCCTCGTCCAGCTCGATTAGGGCACTCATCAAGGTCTCTGGGATGTACTGGCCCCCATAGTCGCCGAACCTGCCTGGTTTGGCTGGCCTGTCGAGGAGGCTTTCTTCAATTAGGATGTTTGGCTGATCGGTCATAATGCTGACTCCTTTCTCACCAACTCGATAAAAGCGGCGATTTTTTGTCGGTCCTTCTGTCCATTGGTCTCTACGCCGCTGCTGACATCGACACAATAGGGGGAGAGACTCTTGATCGCTGCTGCCACGTTGGCAGCGTTGATTCCCCCGGCTAGAAAATAAGGCGGTCCCGAATAGTCCTCTAGGAGGCTAAGGTCAAAGGCCCTGCCCGTGCCGCCTCGGGTGTAGGCAGCCGAAGCACCAGCCGGGCATTGCTCTTCGGCAGGCGGCTTGTTGTACGTGTCAAAGAGCAGGTAGTCTGCATGCTGAGACAGGCTGATCAGGCTGGGCAGGTCAAGTAGGCTAGACATGTCAGACAGGCTAGACAGGCGGTCTGAGACACCGACGGCTTTTATCACTGGACAGTTGCAGGCTTGCTTTAGCCTGTCTATATAAACGACGTCCTCGTCACCATGTAATTGCACTATATCAATAGTATTACTTTCATATAAATCAACAATGGCCTCGATCTGCTCGTTGACGAAAACGCCGACGGCACTGATCTGGGGGTCAAGGGCCTGGCGAAACACTTGCGCCTGGCTAGGGCTGACTTGCCGGCGGCTTGGCGCAAGGACGAAACCGACATAGTCCGGAACAAACTGGTTTGCCGCCTGGATGTCTTCCTCCCGAAAAAGCCCGCAGATCTTCACTTTAGTCATAGCCTCACTCCCCTTAACTCTGCTAGCTTTGCTATCTTATCGTGCGCTCGCATCATCGCTTCACCGACCAGCACTGCGTCTACTCCCGCCTGCCGCAAAGCCTCGATGTCGCTAGCTGACTGGATGCCGCTTTCAGAGACAAAAAGCACGTCAGCGCGCAGCGTTTCGCGTAAACGCAGGCTATTGCCGGTATCGACTGCAAAGGTCGTCAGGTCGCGGTTGTTGACGCCGATCACGCGGGCGCCTGCCCTTATCCCCATATTCAACTCGTCCAAGTCGTGTACCTCTACTAATGCGGATAAGCCCAGGCTTTGCGCTATTCCGAGGTATTCGCGGAGAGCAGCTTCGTCTAGCAAGGCGCAGATCAAAAGAACGGCGGAGGCGCCTAAGGCTTTTGCCTCGTAGACCATGTAGCTGTCAATGACGAAGTCTTTGCGTAGCAGAGGCAGGCTCACGGCCTTGGCGATTTCTTGGAGGTGCTTGTTGTCTCCAAAGAAATAATCGGGCTCGGTGAGGACAGAGATGGCTGCGGCTCCGGCAAGGGCGTACTCCTGGGCGATAGCCAGGTAAGGGTAGTCACTGGCTATCAGCCCTTTGGAGGGGGAGGCCTTTTTGACCTCACAGATGAAGGCTATGTCGTCTGACCTCAAGGCTTGCTCGAAGGGGTAGTCGTCATTGACCGGAAGGGCGTAGGCGGCTTCGATCATCTCCTGCTCTGGGACCTCGGCCTTGCGGCGCTTGACCCGTTCGTAGGTACTGGCGGCAATTTGTTGAAGAATGCTGCCTGTGCTGGCATTTGGGCTGCTGGGGCTGGTACCCATGCCCTTTTGGGCAGGACCAGCCACGTTTGTGTCAGTTGTCGCCATCGTCATCATCCTTCATTGGAGCACTTGATGAACTCGTCAAGCTTGGCTGCCGCCAAGCCCCTGTCCAGGGTGTCTATCGCGACTGCGACGGCTTCGTCGACCGAGCCATATCCCCCAGTGATGAACAAGGCTGCAGCGGCATTGAGCACCGCCGCGTCCCGCATGGGGCCCTTTTTGCCGTTCAGTATCGCCCTGAGTATTGCTGCGTTCTCGTCTGGACGGCCTCCCCTGACATCAGCCAAGGTACAGCGCGAAAACCCATAGTCCTCCGGCTTGACGGTATACGAGCGCACCCATCCGTCCTTGACTTCGCAAATAAAGGTCGGGGCTGAAAGCGATATTTCGTCAAGCCCGTCCTCGCCATGCACAACCATGGCGCTCCTTACCCCAAGGTTGCATAAGACCTGCGCCAAGGGCTCGACAAGCTCGCGGTCATAGACACCCATCAACTCCATCTTTGCGCCAGCTGGGTTGGTCAGCGGCCCCAGTATGTTAAAAACCGTTCGAATGGCAAGCTCGCGGCGAATAGGGGCAACATATTTCATGGCGATGTGGTAGTTCTGCGCATATAGGAAGCAGATGCCGATGCTCTTTAAGAGCTCTGCGCTTTTCTCCGGCTCGAGGTTGATATTGACCCCAAGGGCCTCTAGGACATCGGCCGACCCGCACACACTGGACGCGCTGCGGTTCCCGTGTTTGGCTACCGACGCCCCAGCGGCAGAGGCGATAATGGCGGCAGTTGTGGAGATGTTGAAGGTATTGGCATGGTCGCCGCCGGTCCCGACAATCTCCAATGCGTCTACCTCGTGCAGCAGGCGGATGCAATGCGAGCGCATTCCAGCTGCCGAGGCAGTGATCTCGACAGTCGTCTCCCCCTTCAGGCTAAGCGCTGTCAGGTAGGCACTCATCTGCACTGGCGTAGCCTCACCGGTCATGATCTCATGCATGACCGCTTCGGCAGCCTCGTAGCTAAGGTCTTCCTTTTGTGATAATGCTAGTATTGCTTCTTTAATCATTTCTGTCCTCCAAAACAGTTAGTTGGTTAATTGCTAGCCGAAAAAGCCGGCGTTTATCCAGATCGGGACCATGACTGCCAGCGAGACCAGGCAAGCTGCGATATATACCGCCCCATAAAGGGCCAGGTGCTGGTTTTTCCAGGCGCTTTCGCCTGCGATCGAGACGGACATCATTGCCCAGGCGTTTTGATAGTTCATCAAGAACGAGTTGGCAGCCATGACGAAGACCGCCAGCCAAACCAAGGGATTGATTTGGTAGGCGTCATAGATTGCAGGGAGAATCGGGACCATGATCGCCATAGTCGGGATGAAGAAGGCGACGTCGACGAATCTCCATAAAAACATGATGGTCACGGCGGCAATGACGAATATGAAGGGGTTATTGGCAATCGGGGCGAGGGCCGGGACAATTATTCCTGCAAGCCAGGCAGAAATGCCGGTTTCGGTGAATATGGCATTCAGGCTGAGTGCCATCGCAATGAATATGACCAGGTCCCAGTTCGCTCCCACGCTTAAATCGCTGGTGTCTAAAACACGAAAGAGGAAAAGTGCAAATACCGCAGCCAGGCAAAGCGCGGCGTCTGGTATGCCATGCAGGCTGCTAGTCACAAACATGACAAAGACAGCAACAAGTATGAGGCCAGCGGTCTTCTCCCCCTTACTTAACTTGGCTTGAGGCTCGTTCTTGATGCTGTCGATGGCGTCTGCGCTGAGCCCTTCTTTCGGTTTTAGCAACAACAGGCTTCCGCAAATCAGCAAGGCCGTGACGAGCATCGTCGGCACGAACAGTACGCCCAGCCAGCTGTCGAATGTGACCAGGCCTTGGGTTTCAGGAACTGCGTTGACCATCCCCGAGATAATCGGGCCCCAAAGGGCGCCGGTGAGCCATCCTGAGCCTGGTATCAATGCCATGCCGAAAGCTGTCAGCAATATCAGCGAATTGCCTTTTGAGCCTTCTTGGAGCTGGCAAAGTTTTGTGCACTGGACAGCGATGGGCATGATAATCGCCACCCGGACGGTTATCGAGGGAGTCAAGATGCTGAGGATCACACCGATGATGGCCCAAGCTACCACGAGCGTCAGATACGATGGCTTGAACAGCCTGATAATCGCCAAGGCGATGCGTTTGCCCAGTCCGGTCTTTTGCAATGTGTAGCCGAAGAACAAGGCCGGGACTAGGGTCCAAATGGCTGACTGTGTGAATCCCGCAAAAACCACTGCGGGCTTGATGCCGATCGCCAAGGCAAAGGCCCCAAGGAAGAATCCGCCTGCTGAGTAGGGCAGCGAGAAAGGCTTAAAGATCCATACGCTGAGCGTTATCAGCAAGCCTCCAAGCATTAATTGGGCCACATCGTCGATACTGTTCGACAGTGGTTTAACGATTATCATAACTAGCGCGATCAACACCATCAAACCACTGCCAAAATATGGGATTAGATCACTCGCCGTTATTCTTTTACTTACTGCTGTACTGTCACTTTCGTCATCATGGCCTGCGCTCATGTCCTTCTCCTCATCAAACAAAGTCTGAGGTATCATTGTTCCCCGACTTAGCCAATCCGACTTGACCAGGCTGGTCCAAGCCGTTTGCTTGCAGGGATAAAAAAATCCCTGACCAAGCTGTCGTTTGCTTGCAGGGATAAAAAAATCCCTGACCAAGCTCTTGCTCAATCAAGGACGAAATCAAATCCGCGGTGCCACCTTGTTTCACGGGGATAAGCCCGTGCGCTCATCAGGATACCATCATATCCCTTGCAACTAACGCGTGCATCACGTCACGGAATACTCGGAGCCCTATAACCTTAGATGCCTATCTTCATGCATCCTTGACTCTTTTGACCATGCCCTCAGCAGCCCATTTGACTACCTGCATCTCGATCTGGCTCTCAGCTTCCCAGACTCTCTGTGCGCGCATTTATAGTTTTTACTTCTGCCTCAACGGTTTATTTGCTATTCAGTTGGCTATTTTTATAAGCTTTAGGAAAATCATTGTCAAGGGTTTTCATAGGTTTTTTTGGTAAGAAACAAGTAAAAAGGCCTGTTTTCGCTGATTAACAGCGGTCAGTCCAAGCTGCCAGATACCAAACAAGCGGCTCCCAGCCTACAGTCCGGAGAACCCCTATACCAAACAAGCGGCTCCCAGCCTACAGGCCGGAGAGCCACTTGCTCTAAAAAAACCAACCATCAGTCAAAACGCGCGAAACCCAAAAAAACCAGTTTTTACCGTCGGCAAAACGATGGATCCTAGTTGTAATAGTTGAACTTGATTTTCGCAAACTCGTCTTGTATCCAGCCATTGCGCTTGACGGACTCAGGGTTATCGATTGCCCCTAAGATAAACGCACCAAAGGCAAACCCGCCACCTGGGGCTAGTTCGTCACAGACGCGACGCACCTCGGCGCGTACTTCTTCTTCGGTGGTTTCTGGCAAAGCGCAAAAACCATTGCTCTCGAAGCCGCCACAAATGGCCAACTGCCGTCCGAACTCGGCTTTGATCGCAGGCAGGTCGTTAAACGTCGGCTGGGCAGGATTCCAAGCATCAAAGCCCATGTCCACAATGTATTTCACAAAGGGGGCAAAGGCGCCGCAATTATGATGCTCCGCCGGCAGGCCAGCCTCTTTGAACAGCTGCACATGCTGGCGCCACATCGGCTCGAAGATGTCTAAGAACAGCTCGTCGGAGACAAAGGGGGCACGCTCATGGGCGATATCGTCACCCATATGGAACATATCGGGCTTGAAGTAGTAGATGTACTTCTTTCCAAGCTCGAGGTTCAGCTCAAGTATGAAATTGAGAAGGTCCTTTACCTCGTCGGGCTCCTCCATACAGGCTACCAAAGCATTGTCAAAGCCCATGAAATAAGTAAGCATCATAAAGTAGCCGTTGCCGACCGATGCTCCACCGACCTTCAAAAGCTCAGGGTCGCGCTGGTCCAAAACCTCTTTTGAGGCGATCTCCCAGTCGATGTCGTCAATCCGTTTGGGCCTTTTGATGATGTCACGCCATTTGGTGACGTCCTCGAGGATAAAATGCCCAGGCTTGGGAATTGGCCCGCTGTTCGGCTCGACCACCATCGGCACTCCGAACATATCCTCGTATTCGAGAACTCCAGGCCCAGGAAAAGACATCAATCCCGGTACTCCGACCCCACATCCAAACACCATGGTCGAGGGAATAAACTCTGGAATCTCGTGGTTCATCATTCGTAAGTAGTTTTCTCTGTCGGTCAAACGCTGCTCTGCCATATCAGTCCTCCTTCAAATGTCTAGCAGTAGTTTCCTCGCAGTCGCAAGGCTAAACCATACTCACATTAGCCGAATAACCACGTGAAAACCGACTACATATGATTAGGTTTTTTGCTCAAACGAATTATACTATCAAGTCAGTACCTGTTTTTTGTGAACCTATTCCTTATTTCCTGTGGAGAAGACCCAGCGCCAAGGACTAGCTTGAACATATAGCCTGTTCATTTTCCTGTTCCTGCTTTTTTACTGCTGTATAGAAGGTGCGAGCGTTACAAAGGCGAGGGGGCCTAACGCTCTATCCTTACCCATGACAGATGAACGCCTTCTCAGCTAAGCCTTCTTTTCCTGCATCCTGCTAATTGTGAGACACGAACACCAGTTTGCATCATTAATTTGCTAGTATTATATTTTTCTTTGCCTAACACGTAATTTAAGGCTAAGTGCTGGAGATTGACGGTAGGGTACACCTTTTTCGGGAAAATTCGGGCGAAAATTTATGTTACTTCGACTAAGCAAATTTCTGACCAGGGCTTTTGCAAAACGGCCTTTTTTGAAGCAGTGAAAAAATTGTACCCTATCGTCAATCTGGAGCAGGCGAGGCAAAACCTAACGGATGCACCCGCTCAGGCGAGGCAAAACCACCCGGATGTACCCCCTAATGCCAGGTTTCAGCGAGGTTCCAGTCCCTGTTTATGTGATTTTCCGGTATAACTGATTTACAGCCAGGGCTTTCGGACTGCTCGTTAGCCTTTCTTAGCCCCAATGCCTTCATGGATCGTTCGGGTTTGTTGTTTCTGCGCTTCTCCCAAGCTGTCGGACTCACGCAGCGAGTGGCCATAGAGCTCCCACATCGGAAGGTTGGCCACAGCTTCATACAGCAATTGAGAAAGGTCGCTTAGCATGTCAGGGTTGTCTAGGACAAACCCAACATCTGTCAGCATGTTGATTGCGACTGAAGGGTCTGCCCCTAGTTGGGCGTTTTCGATGATTGCACTTGTCATGGTCTCGGCAAATGTCAAATCATTCATGCCATCAGGTATGAAAGTATCAAGGAACTGGACTAGGGATAAGACCTCAGGTGCCGTGCAGCAATAGTCAAACAAGTCAAAGCCCTTGGTGGCTTTTTTATCAATGTGCCTTGGTGTGGACTTCTTTCTTTTATGGATTAACTGTTTAATGAACGCGTTGGCGCTTGATTTGCTGTTCTCACTGCCAAGGCCTTCGGCTTCGGCCTTTTCCAGCAGGGCTGGATGGACAATATACTGCTTGCTTTGAAGCAGGTCTGAGTCGTCTAGATAGTCATCGTATGAAACTGAGTCAGCCCAAGTGTCATATATGACGTTATCGTATAGGATCAAGTCTTCCGTTTCAAACAAGACATCGTCATAGTTATAGATGTCGTTGGGATAAAACTGGTAGTACCGTTCACGAAAGTCATTAAACGACATGATTCCATAAAACGCCATGCAGGTATCCAGGCACTCTTTGATGCGAATCACCCGCCGGCGTTCCCTACTGATTTCCTTGAAGTCGATTTCCCGGTAAGTCTTGAAAAACTCGGTTGCCACATGCAAGACCAAATCGTTGCCGTCGGCATATAGGGTCAAAATCGGGGAAAGCTGCAACTCTAGGACTGCTGTATCGACCTCATGGACGGCTTGCACCAGCTTCCCGTCATTTTCAGCCAGTTGGTGGAAGACATCGAACTCCTCGTCAGAGCAATTGACCATGTATATTTCTAACAAGTCCTTGAACTGCCTGGACACAGCGGTCAGCTCTTGGATAAGCTCGGCTTTTTTCATTTGCGCAGCATGCGGTATGCCCATAAGCCCGGCCAGGCCGACCAAGTCGTCCTTATACAGAAAGCCCATGACTTTTTCGAGCTTGGCAGGAGGCGGCCAAGTAGGGATGCTTTTCTTGCCTGCGGCTAAAGCCTGGCCCAAGATTTCGTTTAGACGCCTCTTTTCGTCAGCCTTCAAGGTTTTCTCCACATAGGCATTTCGTTCCGCGAACTGCATCCCAGCAAGCTGGCCGAGGTGCATCCCCTCCGGCATGACGCTTTGCGGGTTCGCCTGCCGCGATTTTCGCAGGTAGTCGTCTAGTTGCTTGTCTAGCATACGGTTGTGCTCTTCAGCGCGATGGTACTCCGCGTTCTTCATCAGAACCAAAGAGCTGGAGTATACATACCCTAACGACTCCAGCCGATCGAGCTCTTCAAGCAGCATTGGTTTTTGGCCCTCGGTATACTCGTCAGAGAACTGGCGGATCATCGTGTCATGGACGATCGACCCTTCAAACGGCAACAAGGTGGCCTCAACCCGACAAGGCACTCGCCCTATCGTTTGCGAAAGCTCCTGAAAGATCCCCTTTACTTTATAGACCCGTTGGTCTTTCATGAAGTAGCCGTACCCGCCCTCATGCTTGACGACGACAAAGGCCCCGCCAACAGCCTGTTTCCATTCCTTTAGAGTCTGTCTCTGGGATAGAGACAGCTTAGTTATATTGCTATCAATATATTGATCTATAAACCCAACGTCGTTCCACAAATATTCCAACACCTCGCTGAGGTGCTCTTCAAAATCAAAGTCGTCGGCAGTCGAGCTAAGCGTCTGCTCGGTCACACCAACCGCCTCGTTGACATAGTCGACCAGGCCGCTGAACAAGGTTAGAAAACGATCTAGCTCAGCCTCGTTGAGATGCATCCAATCACCGTCCAAATAACATTTCCAGGCACGTTTGGACTTTCCTTTGGACTTTCCTCTGTAAAGCCAAACGTTATTCAAAGATAACATAAGCCGCCCCTTAGGACAGCCCGGCTTTGTGAGAATTGCCTTTGGAGGGACCGGCCTCTTCAAAGACAAATACTCATGTGGAGAAAACCGCCTGGGTTTTCTCCACATAAAGACCTGATGTAGTTGGGTGATGGAATTCTTAGTCAGTTGAACGCAGGTTTGTGATATAGATGGTTCCGGAGCTGTTTGATAGGCTCAAGTAGACCGGCGGGCTGTATGCCACCACAAAGCCCGTAGCGCCTGATTGGACGACGCTGTAGGCGTGGTCGAGGGATAGCCCGGTAAAGCTGGCCTGCCAATTCGTTGCCGCAGTCACAGTTTGGGTCTGGGAGCTGGGCACTCCATCGATGTAAAGGCTCAGGCTGACGCTTGCCGGGACCGCCGAAGGAGGCACTCCCAGCCACTCGATCCAAACCGTGACAATACCGATGTCCGGCATAGCGATACTATCATAATAGTATGTATGCACGTAGGGCACTTGGGCGCCCGATCCGTCCAAGACAATGAAACCCAGCGAGTCCAGGGTAAACACAACCGTCTCGTCTTGCTGGGGAGTGGTCTGAAAGGCCCAATAGGCATCCAGTCCGTCGGGCAGCGTCTGGTATTTTGTGACGCTTACAGTATCGTATCCGAAGTAAGGATCAACGATGACTTGGCCCTGCGCATCGAGGGGCGTTCCATAGACCGGCGAAGTGTCGGTATAGCTGGGCGTGTATGTCTTCGCTGTCTTCGTGACATTGTCGGCAGTCGGGGCATAGAGCTCCATTTGATAGCTTTCAATGACTCCCAAGCCGGTGTGCTTGATGAGCAAGGGCGTGTAGAAACAGTCCACTTGTAGGCTTAAAACCAAATACTGGTTGCGGTCATAGGCCTGGTCTAAGGCCAGCACCCATAGCTTGCCGTTGTCGCCGACATTGACAGTAAACCCGTAGCTGCCCGCCGTATAAGCCGTTTGCGCGTCAAGCAGGTCGCCAGACGAATAGGCAGCATTTACATAGGCAGCCCTAAACTCTGCCTCGGTCAAAGTATCGCTAGTGAAGTTCGTGTCGTTTTTATCAAAGGGGATAAAGACATACTTCAGCTCTCCCAACAGTGGGTCCACATTGATGTTTTGCTGCGCAGAGTTCAAAGCAGCCGGCACCTCGACTTGGACGCAGATATCGCTTGTCGGCATGTTCGCATTAGCATCCTCGACCAGGTAGGCCTTTTCTTGGGGGTTTCCCAAACTGACCTGGATGGGCCTGGTGCTTGGCGCTCCGCGCATGAACATTACCTCGTAGTTGTAAAAGTTGTAAAGCCCCCTCGCAGCGTTGTTGCCTGCGGTCTTCTGCTCGTAGACCGAATAGTCCCAACCCCAGGCGATCGACCCAGAGCCATCAAGGGAGGTCCGGTAAAGGTTGCCGGAGTTGTCAATGAAAAGCGTCGCTGACTGGTAGGTGTCGATCCTTGTCATAAAGGGCAGCTCGTTTCGGCTGGCCCCGGTATAGTCAAAGGACTCCAAGTCGACAACCATGCCGATCCAAGCCCGCTCCTCCGCCTTGACTGCCGGAACGCTCGTCTCCGTTGTCACTCCCGCAGGCAGTGCCGTGGTCGACCTGTTGTCCACGATCCAGGCCCCTGCATAGGAGTCCAAAGCCACATAGAAATTCCCTTGGTAGCGCAGGGGCGTGCCAGCCTGGCGGTTGACGACATAGACCAGCCTCCGCCCTTGGTCGTCAAGCGGATACTTGTAAGTATGGCTGGTGGTTTGCCCGTCATCGCTTGTCTCCATATATTTCTTGTCATAGACCGTCGGGTGCAGTCCGTCAGCCATTTGTGACCACTGGCCGTGGTTCTTATACGAGGCGAACTGGGAAGTGAAGCTTCCCGTCGAGGCCACACCAAAGAAAACCGGGGCCTTGACATCGTCGCGGTAGCCTTCAGTGTCGCCGTCGCCAAGGAAGCGCAACAAGGTCGCATCGCTTACATAGGTCGAGTGCTTCCCGCCGTTTACCGTGGTAAAGAGCCTCCCGTCAGTGCCAAAGCCGTAATTGACGTTCCAACCCATGTACCAGGTCCTGCCGTTGCTGTCGATCAGGTAGTTGACATACCTGCCGGCAGTGACCGACTTCACAAAAGGAGCCTCTTCGTTATATGGAGAAGAACTCAGGTCAAAACCCACCTTCTGGGGTGTGGTCAGATTGGTTGACGCCCCATATGGGCTGTAGATGATTGGGGCCTCGCTTAGGTTCGCTGGGTTTGTATACGATGTGCGCGTGTTGCCGCTCGCCACATAGCGCCTGCCCCAGATATAGGCGTCTCCTGCATCGGTGAGGGCCATGCTCGTGGCGGACTCGGCAGAGACCCCACTGACCGTCAGGTTTTGTAAGGAGGAGATCTTTTTAATGGTAGTCAGATTAGCAGTATTACCCTGCCCGAGCTGCCCGTTTGTATTGGTCCCCCACGAGTAGACGGCTCCGGACGAGTCAAGGGCTAGGCCGTGCCTGTCCCCGACAGCTATGTCGACGATATCGATACTGCTAAGGCAGCCGACCAAAGCAGCCGTTCGGTTGATCGAGGTTTTAATGTCAGGAATGCGGTTGTAGAGCCCTGACCCCCAAGCATAGACGTTGTCCTGGTCGTCGATGGCAAACACAGCGCACTCCCACTCGGTACCGCAGACTACGCGTAGTATTCTCTTACCGGCCAAGCTGCTCACAACGACCGGTGACTTGTTAGTGGCTGTCACTGTCCCATTGCCCATCTGGCCTTGAGTGCCGTTGCCCCAGGCATAGACGACGCCTTGGTCGTCCACCGCAAAGCTTGTATGGTAGCCGGCCTCGATGTCAATGATGTTGATGTCGTTGTCGACAAAGTAAGGGACCCGCATCATCCCGCCGGCATAGTCGCCAGTGGCTTTGCCGGTGCCGAGCTGTCCGTAGGCGTTGTAGCCCCAAGTCCAGACCTTGCCTGACGAATCGAGGGCCATGCCTCCCAGGTAGTTGGTCTCAGCCTGCTGGATGTTTAGGATTGATGCCTGCTCGCGGGTTGGGGCATCGATGCCGTTGCCTGCCTGGCTACTGGCTTGGCTAGACGGCATTTCGCTTGCAGGGTCGGCTGTGGCAAGGGGCATATTGATAAGCATGGAGCAGCTGACTAGCAGCATGACGAGCATGCGACATGCCCTTATGGATAAGTACAGTCTCTTTTGAACAGAAGCATCAGCTTCTGTTCTTGTTGTTATAAACATAAAGCTTCCTCCCTCATTTGGTGTTTTTAGTCTTGCGGATTTTTTCGCTCTGTTGAAAACTGGCCCGAGCACAATCGGGTTTTGCTTGGTCCTACATCACTGGGCTTTTGCTAAGAAAGGCTAGACAATCTGTTGCCTTGCTTCGTATTGCTCGCTTTGACCCTTTGCATGTAAGCTCGATGATGAATCTTTGTTCGCGGCAGTTGGCCTCTTGGTTCAAGTACCTCCCTTTGGCTGTGAATAGCCGATATGGCTGGCTGGCTGCATAAATGATCCTCCCCGCTCACCCCTGAATGGTGTTTAGTTTTCCTCTAAGCTCGGAGCTTGCGCTTTGTCTCGGCTTCCCTTTTTTTAAAATGACCAGCTCGTATGCTAGAGAATTCATTCACGATTATAAGTGACAAGAGCACAGGCCATTAATGGGATATGCCTGATTTTTGTTTACGGATTTGCGTTGAATATTAGGCGGAGTGGTTGAATCTCTGTCTAGCTTGTTGTTTTCCCCCAAACTAAGCCTCACCGGTTGATTGCTGCCCACCGGTTTTGCGTTTGGATCGAATAGCGATTATGCATTAAGGACGAGGATCGTCAGGTATATACTAGCTTTATTTTTTCCTATGCCTAACATATTTATTAAGGATAAGTGCTACAGAATTGCGTTAGGGTACACTTTTTCCAGTAAAAAATTTATGTTACTCTAAGTAAGCAAATTCCTGACCAGGGGTCTTATAAAACAGCCTATTTTAAGCAGTAAAAAAACTGTACCCAACCGTCAATCTTCAGCAAGCCTTGCTCGCGTTTTCGTCAGCACGCTCTCAAAAGCAAACCGCAACCTTGGCGAAACGGTATCGGTGTGGGCAGCTTACGTTTCAGGGAAGGGTAGAGCATTGCTCCCGCAAACTGCCCACACCGATACCGTTACGCCGCATGATTAGGGCATGCGCTTGTTTTTATTCGGATCGGACTGATAGACCATAAAGGACCCCGACAAGGAGAGCACAGTCATCAACGCTAAGACCATCATGGACGCATCTCCTGTGGGAGGGGTATTGTTTGCCCTCTTCGTGGGCTTGGGGCTGGTGTTGCCAGGCGTTCCTGGCCGGCCTGGAACCGACGGCTGACCCGGCTTGCCCGGTTCACCCGGATCGCCCGGCTCGTCTGGTTCGTCTGGCTGGTCCGGCTCGCCCGGTTCGTCTGGTGTTGGGCTGAGAGCCACCTCGCCGAAGCTGATGGATATGCTTGCAGTCGCATTGAACTCGTCAAAGACAGTAATCGTGGCTGTCCCAGCAGCAGCACTTGCGCTCGGAGTCCCAGATATCACTCCAGTTAAAGGATCTATGGAAAGGCCGGCAGGCAGACCTTCAGCCAAGAAGCGATAAGGGGCTTCTCCACCTGAAACACCGCTGGAAACCACAATTTGGGCTATCGGCTCATCGACTGTTTCAGCAGGGATGTCGAACGAGGGGTCATATATAAAGGTCAATGGCTCATTTATCCTAAAGCGTGCATCGGTATTTGTTATTAATGTGATCTCATTACCATGGGCGAGCAGGTGGCTTGGTATGTTCAGGCCTATTTGGGAGGTAGTGGCTGCAGCGGGGGTTCCTGCGAAAGTGAAGACGATATAGTCGCCTGTTGTGGCAAGCTCGTCGATCGTGGCCGTGACCCCGGACGGCAGGTCGACGAACCAGTCGGCAGCATCGCCGCCATCGGCCAGCGTGTCTCCGAACAGGGTGACCCGCAGGGCCTGTCCGCCGGGCAAGGAGGCATTGGCTGTCCCCCGAATCGTGGCCTCGCCGACCAGGGCAAAGCTGGTGGTGGACAAGCTCACGAAGAGGTCGTCAGGCGAGTACTGGTAGGAAACGTCGTAGGGCTCAGGGGCCGTCTCGCTGAACAAGCTTGTGCCGGCAGCGGCACCGCTGGGGTCGTCGAGGCTGAAGCTATACTTGTAGGTCGTCCCGTTGTTGACAAAAGCCAAGGCCTGTATCGCCCCGGTCTGTCCGGAAGCCGTGAGGCTGCCCGAGTCGAAACGGCAGGTGGCACTGCACCGGATGCCCAGGCTCAAGCTGTCGGACGAGCCGCCTTTGGCGGTCAAAGAGCCTCCCGACAGGCCCAACTCCTGGCAGTCCAGCCCGACCGACTCGGTACTATTGCCGCCAGAGGCAGCCAAGGCCCCGCCTGTCAACAGGCACTTGTCTGACACTACTCCAAAGGAGCCCAGGCTGCTCGAGCCTCCAACAGCAACCAGCTTCCCCGGATTGCCAGGCACGGGGTCGTACTCTTCTATCGTGAGGGACGCAGGGCTTGGCACCAGTATGCCGACCGAGGGCTCGCCTCCCTCATATGTGGAGACGAACATGTTGGTGCTTGCCCCAGCGAGCCTGACGGTTGCATCCCCCTTTAGGATGTAAAGGGAGACCGCGGAAGGGCTTATCCAGTCAAAGCCGCTCAGGGCCAACACGCCTGGCGAGGCGTCCCAAGTCAGCCCCCTGCCGGTCGTGAACTCGTAGTCGAGGTTTGCCTCGACCGTAGCTATCCCGGACTTGTTCAAGTACATCGTACCGGTGCTGGCATCGAAGATCAGCCCATGGTTGATGTCTAGGTCGGTTAGGCGCAGATACATGTCGCTCGGATCGTAGAGATAGGGAGTCCCCGGGTAGGTGTTAGGCAGACCGCCGGGCTTGCTGGGCGAGCTCTGGTTAGACAGCCATTCGTAGGAATTCGGCAATAAAAGCCCGGGTGCTGACGTGAAACCAAGGGCACTGGTATCAGCGCTGGCCTCGATACTCCCACCAAGCATGTTGACACTGGCTGCGCTGATCCCAAAGCTTTGCCCATCGGGCAGGGCTTGGCTTCCTTTGGCTTTTAGGCTCCCACTGGTGATTTGCAGGTCATATGCCGAAATCCCAATGGATTGGCTGCCTGCCTGCCCCGAGGCTGATCCGCCTGTCGCCACCAGCAAGCCTCCCCCATTCAGGTTCAAACTAGAGCCGTCAAGGCAATAAATGCCGCAAGTGACCAGGCTGTCGCTGGAGGTGGAGGTCAAGGTATTCTCCCCATGCAGAGTAACCTGCAGGTCGCCGAGGATCACCAGGGCAAAGGGAGCGGGCGTGACCCAAGTGAAGCCGGTCAGGTCCAAGACGCAAGTCGCGCCGTTAAACGACCAGGCAGTACCTTGCCCCTCGTTATATGCTATGTCTGTGGTATCAATATTTTGGTTGTTGTTGATGTCCAAATAGAACTGCCCGTATGTCGGGCTGGACTGGTCGGCATCGAAGATCAGGCCGAACTCGCTGTCTGCCCTCACATTTACCGGGAGGGGATAAAAGCCCTGGGTTGCCCCGTGCTGGTATGCGATGCCGCTGGCATCGGAGACTTTGCGCCACTGGACGCTTGTCTCCCCAATTGCTTGGAACGTTATGTCGTTTGACAGGCCTGGAAGGTAGGTTGCCCCGGCTGTTCCGCTCCAAGCCACAGCCAAGGCGTCGTCGGCGATGTTTGGCAACAGTCCGCTGGGCATGCGGATAACCGCATAACTGGCGCTGGCGACCGATGTCGTGACCGTGTTGCCGTAGGCGAACACGAAACCGCCGCTGAGGCTGACGCTGGCATTGGTGGCAGTGTTGGTCACATTGACAGCATTTCCCGTTGTCGCCGCCACGACCCCGCCTTTTATACTGACCGACGAGTTGATGCCGGCGAGGTTGATCGCATTGCCGGTGGTGGTGGTGACCAGCCCCCCGTTGACGATAATCGCCGCATTGGCAGCAGCCTCGCCTGATGTGGTTGCCGTGCTGACCGCGGTACCGCTGCCTGTGGCCTGGATGATCCCGCCGTTGATTGTGGCAACCGACGTAAGGCCGACCAAATTGATCGCCCGGCCGTTGATCGATGTGACTTCTCCGCCAGTGACAATGATGTTGCCGCTGGACTGCAGCACATAGGCGTTGTTTGTCAGGGCACGGATAGTGCCCCCGTTGATGAAGGCATTGTCCCCAAGGCCGCCGTTCATGTAGATCACCGGATTGAGGTTGTTGCCAGCCGAGTTGGCGATGTCCCCTCCATTGACAGTGACTGTCGACGCGCTGCCGGTGGAATGGATGGCACAGCTTGAGCCCGCTCTTACCTCGCCGGAATTGATCACGATGCTTGTGTCGTTTTGGGCCAGCCCGCTGCCTCCCCCGTCGTTGATGGCGTAGCCTTGGCTGTCAGATACGACCGATCCGCCGTTAAGCTCGATCAAGGCCCCCCTGACATCGGTTGATATCTGTATCGCCGTACTGACGTTGCTGGACGTGCTGGCGATTCTAGCATTCTCGCCGATCCTCAAACTGACATTGTTAGTATCGATGGTGACCGCATTGCCTGTCGTTCCCCCCGACACAATCGACGAGCCGTCGCCCAAAAACACGTCTATGGACACGGCGTTGACGCGTAGCGTACCCCCTGACCCGTTGTTGGCCAGCGAAACGCTGCTGCCTACGATAAAGCTGCATCTTTCAGCCGGACTGCCAGTCGCCCCAGACAGTGTCACTAAGTATGCATTGTACGAGCCCGTCAGGCTCGCATTCCACTCGACGACCGAGCCACTGCCAAACAGCAAGGCCTGGCCGGTCGTCATTGGGCTGACCAGACCGTCGATGTATACCCTGGCTCCGCTGGGAATGCTCAAAGTCCCCGAAGGCGTCCCGCTTAAATGGACCGTGTCGCCGTCAACAACTGTCGGCACGACGTTACTGTCCCAGACGTGTTCTGATAGGGGGAGAAGACCGTCTGCGGAGCCTATATCCTGCAATGTCTCGGCTTGGTCTAGCGCTTCTTGCCCTGCTTCGGCTGGCGGGGCGTCTTCGCGCAGCCCGTCAACCAGCGGGGCATCGGCTAGCGGGGCGTCG
>JGI24702J35022_10000533_pt1 | contig 22990 bp, 13 predicted proteins | sample TergutTh196P4_FD_35022 | JGI IMG/M metagenome (IMG submission 35022)
GCCTGCCAACGATAGTGGCTCGCCTGCCAACGATAGTGGCTCGCCTGCCAACGATAGCGGCTCGCCCGCTGCAGATAGCGGCTTGCCTGCCGACGCAGGTAGGCGCCATGCTAAGTTTGATGTTGAGAAAATCAAATTCCTTGATCCTTGCATGGGCTGTGGGCACATCCTGATATACGCATTTGATGTGTTTATGCAGATTTACAGATGGATGGGATATGCAGACCGGGATGCAGCTAAACTGATCCTCGAAAAGAATCTCTATGGTTTGGAAATAGACCAAAGAGCATGCCAATTAGCCGCTTTTTCGCTTATGATGAAAGCTAAACAGTACAATTGCGACATAGCGCCGTTTGTGCCTCTCAACTCGCTGCTCGCGCCTCAGTGCAAAGAACAACATATTGCACTCCCCGCATCGTCGCTCACGTCTCCGAGCGAAGAGCAACGAAGTGCGCTCCCAACCTCGCTACTCATGTCTCTGTGCAAAACGCAGCAGATTACGCCCTTAGCTCCGACCCCCGCCTCGCCGCTCGCGCCTCAGTGCAAAGAACAACACATTGTACCGCAGGTCTTTCACCCTTGTGGATTCGAAGACGGGATGGAGTTTGGCAGTTTGTTGAGAGCTGAAGATCTTGATGGTTTGCCACATGCTAACGGCGGGCGACATAACGCATTTTGCGATGAAAGCGACGCGCCATCAGCAAATGCGAGGCGACGAGATACATTCAGCGACGGCGCTGATAATATCCACGTCCCGTCCGACGCTGACAATATCCACTACTCGTCCTGCGCTGATTGTATCCCCTACCCATCTGATGCTGATAATATTCACGACCTGTCCTGCGCTGATTGTATCCCAGACCCATCTAGTGCTGATAATATGCACAACCCGTCCTGTGCTGATAATATTCACGACCTGTCCGGCGCCGATAGTATCCCCGACCCGTCCGGCGCCTATAATTTTTTTCATCTCCTCGCACAAAAATATGATCTGGTTGTGACTAATCCGCCATACTTGGGAAAGAGTGGCATGAATGACAGGCTGGCTCGGTTCGTAAAAGAGAAATACCCGGACAGTAAAAGTGATTTGTTCGCTGCGTTTATCGAACGGTGTGGCGAGTTTTTAAAGCCGCACGGCCTGCAGGCGATGATAACAATGGAAAGCTGGATGTTTCTGTCCTGCTACGAAAGTCTGCGACAGAAACTGTTTAGGACGAGAGCAATAATCAATCTGATCCATATGCCCTATCTTGGAAGAGGCGGAACAAGCTTAGGTATAAATTTCGGCACATCAATGTTTGTGATGAGTAAACAAACTATAAAAGGATATTTGGGGCAGTACGGTTGTATTCGATTCTACGAGACAGATGACGACGGCGTACCCTTTACATTTCCAACCGAAAATGAGCGCTATAAAACTACCTCCGCCCGCAATTTCGAGAAAATTCCGGGAGCTCCTGTAGCGTATTGGGTGAGCGAAAAGGTATTCGATATATTTGCCGCGGGCAAGAGTATTAATGAAATGAGTGATTTTACAGGCTCACAAAATATTACTTCAGATAATGAAAGGTATTTGAGATTTATCTGGGAAGTCGGCGCAGCCGAAATTGGGAGGGGGCGCCGATGGACATTTTACGCCAAGGGGGGAGATTACAGAAAGTGGTATGGGAATATTGAGTATCTGGTTGATATTTCAGACGCTGCAAAGAACTATTATAAATCAAACCAGACGGCAAACCTCTTAAGTAAAGAATACTGGTATCGGGAAGGAATAACATATTCAGCCGTCACAAGCAAAGGCACAGGGTTCAGATACTTGCCCCCGATTGGAGGGTTTGACAAAGGAGGGGCGACACTATGCGACGTTCAAAACATCTATTACATATTAGCCCTGCTAAACTCCAAAGTTGCAGAGATGGCTTTTAAAATATTAAATCCGACAATTAATATGCAAATACGGGACATAAAGGCCCTCCCAATCTTTGTCGACGATGAAAAGCTTACAACGATCGAACGACTGGCAAAGGAAAATATTCAACTCTCGAATGCTGACTGGGACGCGTTTGAAACGTCAAAGGATTTTAAGCGTCACCCTCTGCTCGGACATTTGAATGCCTGATAAGCGCGACGTCAAGCGTACGATACACAGCTTTAAAAGTAGAAGCGTTATTGGTTGAGGCCGGGCTTAAAGATACAGCCGTTCCTCAAGCTCTTTTATGAAATCGGACACGTCCTTTGACACGCGAAAGTTATTCGAATCCCACAAATTGTACAGCGTTTCAATGTCGTCATAATAGCCACACGCCTTGCTCTCCGGGTTTGCTAAAAACTTCTCATAACTCGCCTTGACTTCCGGAGACAACTGATCGTTATAATCTATTACCGGCGTGTTGTCTAAATTAAAGCACCCGGCGAAGAGGTACAGCGCAAAGCGAAGATCCCCGTTGACTGCTTCATTCTCGATGAAATCAGGGAAATCCTCCATTAGGGAACTCAAATCAACGATCCATTGCGCCAGATCATCCCAGGATATCATAAGCGCCATATCGTCAACCAGATAGTTCGATAGATACTGCTCAGTCATCCCGAGGTATCGGTTATATGCGGGCGACAGCCTTCCAGTAAGGGCTACATTGATGGCGGTGTAGTTGACGCCGTATCCTATCCCGCCCTCGCCCAATCGGGCGGAGATAAAGCTGTTACCTCGCAACTTTTCGTAGAATGCATCGTCGTTCCAATAGACTTCAGATAGATGGTCGGCAACCCGATTGACAAGGCTGATAAAGCTGCTTACGGCACTGTCGGGCAGGATGCCGCGATAGGTGAGCAGATCGGCCATAAAGACCTCCGTTTCCTCGACAGTCTCTCCCGGTGCGTTTTCAATCATCTTGATATAGGCGGCTTCAAATTCGCCGGAGTTTTCAGGGAACCCGGGCGTCGGAGCCGGTGTTGCCGATGAAACCGGTGGAGGGCCGCTTGGCCCAACAGTAGGCGCCGAAGTCGGTTGCCGAGTGGCTACAGCTCCTGAGTCGTCTGTGGATCCGCTTGGATTAGGACGCTGCTCTCCTGTTAAGCCTCCTGGTGACCCTTCTGAGTGACTTGGTGCATCAGTTGTAGCTGGTATTGTCGCTGGATAGAGGTTTGACACTACCTCTGTATCGCTGGCCTCTGTCGCCGTTATTTCATTGTCGGCAGCCGCAGTATCAGGATGAGGTATTGATTCTCCTGCATTTGTCACACTTTTATTGCGATCTGACAGAAAACTAAAAGTATCCCAGCTCGGAGAGCCAAATAAACCGAAGCCTTTTGTGATGATTCCCAAAACAACAAGTGCGACAACGATGAGAACCGCGCAATATATGATCATTGGAATTTTATTTTTCTTTTTAGCCACAACCTGTACGGAAGCGTCAGCTTGACCATATCCCTGTTGCTGAATGTACGGCGACTGATCTGCCTGTTCAACATTCGGAACGAGTAGACTCTTATTCATTATATGTCCGCAGGAAGCGCAGAACTTCGAGTTTTCTTTTACCGCCGCACCGCATTTTGTGCAGAATTTTGCCATGAATCCCACCACTCCTTTCTACCATTCCTGAAACAATACGACTGAACACCACATTTGGCTAAGCATTCCAACAGAGAATAACCTTTGTAACGGTCTCCGCCATCACGTGAAAACCGACCCCACGTGTTTGTTATTATGCGGATCCTATTTTTGATCTTTATCTGTCTGACTTATTGGCCACACTATTATAGTAAAGTTCATCAGGACAGATATCTTGACCGTGTATCCATTCAACGCTTAATCCCTCTGGTTCCTCTGGTTTTCTATGGTTTTCTCCGATTTTCCCCAGGGCTTTCCCCAGGGCTTTCCCCAGCTTTCCCCAGTTTTCTCCGATTTTCTCCGATGTACACAGCCCTATGTTTTTATTGATTTGTTTTACAATTACCAAGCCGTCACCTGACTAATACCTCTTAACCGGAAGGCAGAGGGTTCTTTTAACGCCATATCTATCATTAACAGAGACGACGTCCATCTCAATTCCATATACATCCTCCAAAACTTCAGGGGTAATTACGTCTAGAGGCTTCCCAAAGGCGGCCACCCGCCCGTCGCGCATGATCATTACTTTATGCCCCACTGCGAGGGGGTGCTCGGGGTTGTGCGTGGACATAACCACGCAGTACCCGTCGTTCGCAAGACATGATACGGTATCTGTTAAGAGCTGTTGGTTTGTGAAGTCCAGATTGGCGCCCGGCTCGTCCATAATGAACAGTTTAGCAGACTGGCATATCGCGCGGGCAATTAGCACGAGTTGGCGTTGGCCGCCGCTCAAAGAGGTGTATTTTTGGTTGGCCAGGTGTGTGGCGTTAAGCCTGTCCAATGCGTCAAAGGCCGCCTCGCGGTCAACAGGTTTTGGCGACTCAAAAGCTGAAAAATGACTTGCCCTTCCCATTATTGCTATATCTAACGCAGTATATGAAAAAACGGGCGTATGGCTTTGAGGGATGTATGCCACAAGATTTGCAAGCTCTGATGGTTTTAGGGACTGGATTTGCCTGCCGTCAATGCGTATTTGTCCGCCGGTGATTTGCAGTATACCGAGCATCAGCCTGAATAACGTAGTCTTTCCGCAGCCGTTGGGGCCTACCAGACAGAGAACCTCCCCCTTATCAGCCGTGCAAGACACGCCCTTTACAATGTCGTCCCCTCCATAACCGCCGCTTAGGTTTTCTATATCAAGAAGCAGTTGCCTCTACCCCCTCCGTTTAATAATTAGTTGGACAAAGAATGGCGCGCCTACGACGCTTGTAACTACCCCCAGAGGTAGTTCCAATGACAGAACTGAACGCGCTATGTCGTCCATAAGCAACAGAAAAACCGCGCCCAATATCGCGCACGCGGGCACAAGCCGTTTGTAATCAGGGCCTACAAGCGCGCGGCCTATATGTGGAATCATAAGACCGACCCAGCCAATCAACCCTCCCAGGCAAACTGCGGCGGCGCTTATCAAGGTTGACGATGCGATGAATATCAAACGGTATCTTTTAGTATTTATACCCAGGCTTTTTGCTTCCTCGTCATCCAAAGAGAGCAAATTAATGCGCCAGCGTAGAGCGAAAATGACTGCAAGCCCTGCAATCATGGGGCCGGCGCTCCATCCAAGCCCCTCCATGTTGGTTTTAGTAAGGCTGCCCATCAGCCAAAAAGTTAACTGCTGAAGAACATCGTTTGGGTCGGCTATATATTTTATCATGGTAACGCCGGCGTTACACAGCGCCATAACCATCGAACCTATGAGTATCAGGCTGAGCGTTCTGGAATGAGCTGACTTCCGGCTTAAAATGTAGGAAAGAGCTACAGCCGTTACTCCTCCTGCAAAAGCCAACGCCTGTATCAACACATTTGGAAAACCAATAAGAATTGCTATAGCGGCGCCCAGGCTCGCGCCTGACGACACGCCAAGTATATCCGGCGACACTAGCGGATTGCGAAACATACCCTGATAAACGGAACCCGCCACAGAAAGCGACGCGCCTATAAGGAATGCGGATAGTATACGCGGGAGCCGTATTTCCCAGAATATCGTTACAGCCTGCGGTAACACGTCTCCCTGATAGCCGAATCGTGATCCGAAAGCTTTTATTACTTCAAAAGCACTCAATGGATAATAACCGACCATTAATGAAAAGAATACTGCAAATAACATTAACATAAGCATTCCCAGAAACAAGAGATTATACTTTCTCCTAACCCTGGATTCTTCATCTATGTGAATAGACTTAATATTGTCCACCTCCGGTCGGTACATACGGGCGACGGTACGCTTTACACGGTTTAGAGAATGTGATAGCATATGGACGAGCGATAAATTTTTATATACGATTCGCTTTCACATACGAAACGAAGCGTTGTTTTAATAGAGTATAGTATTCTCATTTTTATGTCAAGATAGCCCGACAGAGCGACAGAGCGACAGAGCGACAGAGCATGACACGGCTCGACATATCACACCTTTAATTGCATTAATCACGAATTGCATTGCTTTGCATTGAATTGAATTGCTTTGCATTGAATTGAATTGCATCAATCACGAAATGCATTGCATTGAATTGAATTGCACTAATCACAAATTGCATTGCATTGAATTGTATTAACTTGGTTTATGCTAGCCTTGAATTGTATTTACTGGGAAAAAGGAGTAGCAATGAAAAATAATTCTAAACTGATTGTACTTTTTGCTTTACTTTATGCGTCAATTCTGGCTATTACCACTGTTGCCGGCTGCACAGGCACGCGGGATATGACTTCGGGTTCACATTCGGATTTGTCTCCGGATTCATCTGCTGATTCACATTCGGATTTGCCTCCGGATTTATCTGCGGATTCACATTCAGATTTGCCTCCGGATTCGCACCCGGGTTCGAACCCGGGTTCGCCTACTGATTCGCTACCGGATCCGCACCCGGGTTCGCCTACTGATTCGCACCTGGGTTCGCACCCGGGTTCGCCTACTGATTTGCTACAGGGTTCGCCTACTGATTCGCTACCGGATTCGCACCCGGGTTCGCCTACTGATTCGTCTCCGGTTATGACAAGCCGTGAGATCACAGATATGGCAGGGCGAATAATAAAAGTTCCTGACAGGATAGATTCAGTATTTTCAACTGATCCTGTTTCTGCTATATATCTGTACACCCTCGCCCCTGACAAATTGCTTGGCTGGAACTACGAGCTTAATGAAACCGAGCGTAGCGTCATACTGGAAAAGTACCATTCGCTGCCCAACTTCGGCATGGGCGACGCAATAAATTACGAAACTGTCATCGCCGCAAATCCGACCATTGCATTAAATGTCTCCGCTATCAATGCAGGAACTATAGACGCGTGTGACAAACTTGCTGCAAAACTGGGCATTCCTGTTGTTATGGTCAGCAACAGACTTGAGGACGCCACGGCTGTTTATCGCTTCCTCGGCGACTTGTTCGATATGAAGGAACAGGCGGAAAGGCTGGCGGCATACACTGAAAAGACCTTTGCTGATATCTCTGATAAAGTAATATCAAGCCAGGACAAAGTCCGTATTTATTATGGCAATGGCGAAGATTCTCTGGAAACCGCGCCCGCCGGTTCAACTCACGGACAAATCATCGACATGGTAAATGCGATAAACGCGGCGGATTTGGAGATTGGAGAAGGATCGTTCATACGCATTTCGCCGGAGCAATTGCTAACATGGGATCCTGACGTAATTATAGTTATAGGCGAGGCTAAGATCAACATGAGCGGGAGCGCCGCCGCTAATTCTATTCTCGTCAATAAAAACTATGCAACGTTGAAAGCCGTAAAGAACGAAATGGTATTTGGAGTCCCAAACGCGCCCTTCAACTGGGTTGACAGACCGACGGGGCCAAATCGGATCGTGGGTATACGCTGGCTTTCAAAAAAAATCTATCCTGATTATTTCGATTTTAATATTGATGATGAGGTACGTGAGTTTTTTCAGCTATTCTATCATGTGGAACTGAATAATGAACAGTTGCTTCATGTGTACAATGGGTTTTAGCTTGTGACATCGTATATATAGTATATACATCGTATATAAATAGCATAACCGTCGTATAACCGTCGTATAACCGTCGTATAACAGTCGTATAAACGCCGTATAAACGCCATAAAACGCCATAAAACCGCCAGAAAAAACCATATAAACGCCATATAAATTGCTTGTTGAGATGTGATTAAATTGCATTTTATCACACATATATCTTATAATTGATATATAAAGATACCAAACAATTGATGTATCAAGATACCAAACAATTGATGTATCAAGATACCAAACAGTCAATATATCAAAAAAATCAAGGAATGAGCAAATATGGTCGCCGCTTTGATAATCGCCGCCGGGAAAACCGATCGAAGGAATAGCTTTGAGCCGCAGAAGGAAATCGGAACGATTCCGAACATCCTGCGTATCGTGAAGATATTTCAGCGCGCCGGTATAGATCGAATCGTTATAGTCTGTGAAGAAGACGAAGACAAAGTGATGAAGTTTGCCGCGCGTATGAATGTCGTTTTCCTTCGCAACCGTCATGACGCCGATATGTTTGAAAATGTGAAGATTGGGCTTTCCTATTTACTGGATAAATGCGTTGCTGCGATAATCACACATGTGGACGTTCCCCTGTTTTCTGTTGATACTGTGTACAGGCTTATGGCGGCGGAAGGCCCGGCGTGTATTCCTTCCTATGATGGAAACACAGGTCATCCAATGCTTTTGCGCTCTGAGCATTTTCAAAAGGTTTTGTCTTACAGAGGGGAGGGGGGACTTAGCGGCGCGGTTAACGCGTCCGGATTGCAGAGCCGGATAATTAATGTGGATGATGAAGGGATACTTGTCAATGTAAACTATAAAGATGATTATGACCGCCTGGTTGCCGAACACAGCCTAATGGAGTTGCGCCCGGAGGTTTGCGTCAGTCTCGTCAAAGAAAAAGCGTTCTTTGACCCGCGAGCTCATCAACTTCTCCGGCTAACGGATGAAACAGCTTCTTTACGCGAGGCGTGTAAACAAATGGGAATATCCTACAGTCAGGGGCGAAGTATAATCTCGATTATAGAACAGCAGTTAGGATTTTCGATAATTGAAAGCCGGCAGGGAGGGAAGAGCGGAGGGTATTCATTAGTGACTAATGAAGGAAAAGAACTTATGCGTAAGTACACCGAGTTTTGTGCTGACGCCAGACAATATATGAATAAAATATTCGGCGAGTATTTTACGTGACCTTGAGTATTCTGTGTATCAGAGAGTATTTTAATGACATTACTACTTTACTTATGAATCATCCAAAATGGGATATATATAACGCCCTCTTTTTTTTGGAGATAATTTTTCGTGATCACAAGCCCGGTCTTTGCCTCATAAGTCTTAATAAATGAGAATAATCCCTTTAAATCTTTCTCCAAAACGGTGTTGCGGTATTTGACCTCTACCGGCGTAAGTCCGAATTTTTTGTCTATGATAATATCAGCTTCCTGCTGATTGCTGCGCCAGAAATATACGGTAAAACCCTCGGATTCACTATAGTTTCTTGCCATTTGGACAGTGCAGTTTTCAACCTGAACCCCTTCGCTTTCGGGTGAAGGTTCATAATTCCTGAGTATGCCGTTCAGAACGCCGCTATCACTTATATAAATCTTTTTATTCTTACGGATGACTTTGCCAACGTTCGGAGAGTAGTTGTTACACACTGAGACAAAAAATGCCTGCGAGAGGTAATTCATGTAGGACGATATCGTGAGCGAATCGACGCCAAGAGTCTGTGCAATAGACGAGTATGAGAATTCGCTTCCGCTATTGGCTGCGATATAGAACAGCAGCCGTTCAAGGATTTCGGGGTTTTTGATCTTGTAGATGCTGACGATGTCCCGATATAGCCCTCTTGAGATAATGTCTTCGGTCAGTCTCTTCCGCCAAATCATCAAATTGTCAGTATCAAAATACTCAGGATAGCCCCCGCACAAAAGGTACGTTTTTGTAATTTTGTTCATGGCGCTTTCAAATCCGGCTAGTTTGTACTTGTTTTGATTGAGTTCCTTATAGTATTCTTCGGGGTTAGCGAACACAGAATCTGTGGGTTGCAGAACGCAAAAAGCGTCTAGACCCAAGTCTTCCTTATATGCGGTGTAAAACCTTGTAAACTGCCCTATGCTCAACGGCAATATGTAAATATCATCCAGCCTGCCCATCATAGATTCTCTGGAACCCTCAAACAAATGGATAGACGACGAGCCGCTGATGATGAATTTTATATTGTATCTTCGGTCATAAAGGCTTTTCAAATATAGTTGCCAGTCTTTTATGAAATGTATCTCGTCAATAAAGATGTAAACTCTGTCGCGCAATGTTTCAAAATCCTGATGTAATACTTCTTTTGTATAATCATTTAATATATCATAGACAGTTTCGTGATTGCTGAATAAACCCGGATCGTCACCACTGAAGAGCAGAATATTTTTGGGGTTTGTGTTAGCGTCCAAAAGATAATTGATTGTCTGATACATGAGCGTTGATTTGCCAATGCGCCTTGGCCCTATGAGAGAAATGATTCTTTTGTCTTCTAAAAGCGCGGTTATATCTCTAAACTCATCCCGGACGACCTTATACAGAAAAGGCGAGTCAACCTTGCCTGTAACCCACCAGCGATTTATTTTGTGCAATGTAATAATTCTGTCCATTCGTCATACGACCCCATATGTAAATTTCTTGAATATGTTATATATATTTTAGCAAATTTGATGAATGAAGTAAATAAATTAGAAAACAAAAAACGGTTGACATAGATTAGAGATAGATTAGACATAAATTAGAAAACAAAAAACGCCGGACATAAATTTGATAACATAAAACGGTTGGCATAAATTTGACCTGACTAAAAACACAAAACGCCCTTCTTTTGTGTTAGAATTATAATATTAGTGCGAACTGAGTTTAATCCACCAGCGAAGAAAACAGAGGAAATGATAAGAAAACAGTAGTAAACAGAAGAAAGTAGTAATATAGAAGAAAGTAGTAAACAGAAGAAACAAGTAAACAGAAGAAACAAGTAAACAGATGAAGGAAGTAAACAGAAGTAAGGAAGAAACCTGAGAAAACCAATGAAAGCGGGTTGACATGAATGTCTATATTAAGTGCAAAGCCGTTGGCAAACGCCGTCCGGTTTTGAATGACACGCCATATGCCCTGCCAGATGGAATAGCCTCGCTAAGGCAGTTGATTGAGGCGGTTGTGCGTCAGGAAACCGGGAAGTACAACAGCCGGGGAATGGAAAACATGCTTGTCCCTTTCCTCACTGAAAGTGAAATCTACGATCAGAGCGAAGCGGGTAAAATCGGCTTCGGCCGCATCTACTCTGAAGGGCGGCCTGATCCCGGCAAAGCTGTCGAAACGGCGTGGCAAGGCTTTGAAGACGGGTTGTTTCGCGTGCTGATCGGTCAGAAGGAAGCTAAAGAACTTGACGCGCCCCTGGAAATACAGGAAAATGACGCGCTGACATTTATTCGCCTTACTTTCCTTGCCGGGCGCCTGTGGTAGCATAGTAGCCGCAATGTTACTCATCACTTGGCCTTTCACAGTCGCTCTCCTGGATCATGAGCTCACATCTTTCAAAAAAATTCATAACATCATGGATATATTTTAGCGCTCTATTGACGTCCTCATCAATGATTTCTATTTCATTAGGGTATCTCGGTTGCACTCCATAGAGGGTAAGAAACTCACTGATATCGCTCAATTCGTCAAAGCGCTTGTCGATTTTAATGCACATATCACATAACATTGGTAAGTCGTGCGTTCTTGGTGGATTTTGTGAATTTGCAATAAGAAATCCTTTTAACATTTTCTCAACGCATTGCTCTGAAAGATAGCAAATAATCTCCAGAGGTCTTGGTTGGGAGTGCTCGTTAAGGGTTTTAGCTGATTGTAAATCCCTCTTGGCGAATCTATACCAATCAAGCGCTTCTGGATTTTTCATAAAGTAGCACCCCCTCGTTGGCGATTGTGCGTTCCAGTGTTATTTGCTTTGACCGTCGCTCAAAAGTATCAACCGTTCCGGCTAAAATATCCATCGGCTTGCGTTTCATGCCGCGAAAAGAGCGGTATATGCTCTGTACAGCTTCCACTGGCCGTAGCCCTTCATTTGGGATAACTACATAAAAATCAAAATCACTGTACTCGTTCGAAGTACCATTCGCATAAGAGCCAAATAAATATAATTTCACAACAGGCACAGCCCCTAGAATTTTATCCTGTATCATCTGTATTTCTTCATTCATTACCACTCGATATTCCTCCCATAGAACTCAGTGTTATTAAGGTTTAGCGCATACATTTGTTCAACTAACGGTTTTCTTATCTGACTTTTCTGCTTTGCTCCATCAAAAGCCAACCCGAACTTATCAAAGGGATGTTGAGCAATATTTTTCTATGTTTGACTCCGATATGGAAGGGTTGAACACCGAACCTCAATATCACCAATCATTGTATGTTTATAGTATTGTTCTTCTTCAACATCCCAATCGTTAAATTTCTGAACCGGATCAATACTCCCAGTAAATCGTGTTTGTACTAACTTAATAATTGCATTAAGTACTAATGTCTGATTAAGCCCTGGCCCTACGGTAATAGATTTTATTATTTTTTTGTCGGAGTCATTGTGCTTTATATGTATGTCCATGTAGGGTTTAAGAATTCCATCTGTTTCCCGGTATTGTATCAGTTTTGCGGCATCCATTGCGGTATGTTCAGGGTAATAATTGGGTGAAAACAGCAAGCGCACTTCGGATTCATCTTCAAAACCAGGGTGCTTCATAAAGGAAGCGGCAGCTAAAGCTTGCATAGCTAAAATATGAACAGCATCATTGTTTCGATTTATGGCTTTTTGGGTTATTTTTTTAATATATCTTGTCTTATCATCATCTGCATAAAGTATACGACGTGGGATAACCTCCATACGATCTTCATAATAACCAATTGACGGAGCTGGCTCGCCCGGCCGTGTGTGCTTGGGGCGCGGTGGGGAAAACCCTTCATACTGGCAATTGTCAAGATCAAATTCTATTGCAATTCCGCTTTCTTTTCCATAGCGCATCCATTGACTCAAAATGTTGCCTTTTAGACAAAAGCACAGTATGAAGCTGTTTGGCGCGTTATATATGTTATCATTTGGTCCTATTGATGAAAAATAATCCAGATATTGCAAAAGCCATTCTTTTGCTCTGTCATTGGCGCCACCACTGTCTTTTTTTGCTGTAATATTTTCACATGCAATTTTCAGACCATCTGCCAGTTCTTGCGTATCGTTTAGAAATAGAAAATGGGAAGCCCATAGTGAGATAAACTTCGCATTGTAGCGTTCAACTTTATCTTTATCGTCTTCTTTTTTTAATTCTAAAATCTTCAATGCATTAGACAATGATGTGTAATGGAAAAAGCCCGATTCCCCATGGTTTGCGTTTGGAGACGCTTTTTCAAGCGGCAAGTCTTCACCATATGTTTTATGCCAGATTTCATGTTGTAATATAGATACGTATTCAGAAATCATTTTATAATTGCTGTCCATCATAAATTGGCCCACTTCCGTCTTTTTTAAATTTAACAATCAGATTTTTCAGACAATCATAAGTGCGGCAACCCATGGTTGATATATCATCCATCGACAGATCAAGATCACGGCACCAAGGGGTCTTGCAATCGGCTCTATTTAAAATTCTGAAAGACTCATTCCTGTCAGGTTTAGGCGCTTCATGCCAATAACCTGGAGCGATCTCATTTATATTGTTTTTGAAAATCCTGGGGGAGCTACCTTTGCCGGTAATGAAGATTACTATTTTTTTACCACTGGTAATTTCATTTTTAAATTCGGATTTTTCTTTTAGCATATCCTCAAATATACGTTGACTCACCATGGGATTTTCATCAGTTGTTGTCGATAACCCTAATAAATAAATATCAATCAATATAATGTCACTTGTTTCCCAGTTTTCCGATAGTATTTTCTTGGCGCGCGCATATTGTTCATTAGCTGAATATGGTTGATGGTTTGAATTTGTTCGATCACAAGCTGGCGCAAGAATATCGTTTTCGTCGATGCCAGCTTCTCTTTTTAAATACTCTTTCAAATTTCTTTTTTGGGTGCTTTCGTCATCAATGATTAGAACTCTTCTCATTGTCAAGTCTCTCTTTCTCTACGATCTTTATTGGCATTGTTACTTCGTAATGTCCATCGTTAGTTGGACCGTACATAAACGTTTCCTTACCATAATAATTATCAAAATAATACTTCAATGTAGGTAAAGTAATTCCGCCATCATCATCTAATTGCTCGTCGGCTAGCTTCATATTTCTGAATTTTATTGCTCTGCCGTCTGCTGATGTTGAAACCTCAATGTGAACTTGTCGCTCTTTATCGTGAATTTGTCGTTCTTCATCAGAGTTTATTGGATTGCCATGCCGAAGCGCATTAAAAAACACTTCAAAAAATGCACAAAACCATATGTAACTAAAACTCTTAGGAGTGTCAAGTGTTATCTTTTCGAAATCAATCTCTATACTGCTGGTTTTGTCTGGAAAAACATCGGCCCCTTTAACCACAATCCGGCTTTTAAGTACTGACACTAGCATGACCTCATATCCTGTCATATCCATATTACGCATAATTGTAGCGTCTTTTGGAGACCAGCGTTGGGGAAAAGTTTTTCTTATACTGTGGATACTCCATTTACTAACTATTGAGTCCGCAATAGTCTTAACCGTTGTATACAGGTCATAAGCATACTCCGAATGTAGCAAATTTGATTTATGAGCCAGATCAATTGTTTCTTTCATAAAACTAAATGCCCTTCCTAACTCTTCAAATGGCGCATGTGCCCTCGATTTATCCGAGCTGAGCATTTCAAAACTCTTGCGGAATTCAAGATAAGTATCAAAAATGTTATTGTCATAATCTGCCACTAGCCTTTTCACAAGCTCGCTTCTCATCGAAAGCAGATTTCGCGCTTTCACAATTGCGCTCTGGATGGCCTTATTTTCATTATCCCAAAGCATTGTCTGTTCAAAATTGGTTTCACTTGAGTTTTCTCCGGATGGGGATTCATTCTCCGGAATCGCTCTGAGCTGATATGCAAAATAGTACTCTGTACTGCCAATGGTCGGATTGTCATATTCGTTAGCTAATAATTTTATCGCGGCATATCGGCTTTTTCCTCTGGGTACGTCACGTATCAAAAAAAAGGTATCACCAATCCTCAGAAGCTGTTCATCTATTATGTGATTTTTTATGATATCCGAAACAAAGCGCCTTGAATCTTTTATTGTATCTGCAGACTTTCCTGGATCAGGGAATAATTGATAGATATTTTTCTCCCCCGGCGTATCTGTATTAAGCACAGCAAACAATCCAAGGTATTTTGTGTCTGTTCCAAGTATTTTTGCTGAAAGTTCAAGCATCATGTGGTAGAAGCTATTTTCTCTTTCAAGACTGGACAAATGCGTTTTATCAAGTAGAAGGGATAAATAAAGCATAGGCACAAACTCGTTGTAGAGAATGTCGCTATTCACGGGTGATTCATGCATTTCTGCAACAAATTCGCGATAGGTATCACAGAAGTATTGGTCTAGTGTTGATTTGACAATCTTTTCCAGCTCACAATTTGTACTTTCATACTCCTCCAGAAGACGCTTCGAGGCATCGGCATCGCTCCAGGTATGAGACAAATTGAATGCTTTTTTGCATTCCCCTAATGCATCGCGAATCAAATACGTATTTTCCAGCCGAAGGAGGTTCAAAAGCGTAGAGGCATGTAAAAGTTTATCTTTAACACGGTTATAACCTATGCGTTTCCTGCCTGGTATGTGTAGTTCTTGTTTTTCTATGAGCAAATGTTCTAACCATACGCCCAAGTTCTCTTTTCTGCTTAAACTGAGTATTTGCTTGATACAAAACGCATAATTGCAGATGAAGCCTTCAGCTACTTCTTGATGCATATTTTTGATATACTCAAGTACATTGTTTATTGTATAAACGCGCAATAAATACGTTGAATTCATATTCGTCAGACAAGAGAATAAAACTTTGAGTAAAGTGAGGGATGTTATATATTCTCCCTCTTCATCCCGAGAGGGAGTTTTCAATTTGTCCACAAAATTCCATATATTGATCTTATCATTATCCTCAAGGAGTCTCGAATTGCCAGTAAAGTAGTATTCTGCAACTTCTAAAACGACTGGCAAAGCCGCCTCGATGACACTTTTTTTAAATGACAGAAATGGTTTGGATATCACCTTCAAGAATGCAAAAAAAGACTCTCTTTTTTCCCTTCCCTGCTCATGAGAGCATGAACAAATCTCATTAAGCTCTTCCCATATCATTTTTTGTACTGCTGTTGGGACCTCTCTATTTTGTAATGCGTTGAATCTGTTATTAATTCGATGTGTAGCAATTAGCCGATAATATGCGCGCCCCTGCAACCATCCGATGCGTGTCTTTTCCTCATCAACTAGTTCTGACCATTTTTTACCCGAGAATTTTCTGCTGTATTTATTGAGCACAACATCCTCGGGCCGTGTGATATCCTCAGAATTGATAATTTTATATTTTTGCGCTTTTTTAAGTGATATTTTGGACAGTTCATTTGTAGCGGCAGCCATGTTAATATCGACTGCAAAATTCTGCGCTTTTTTACACATCACGCATGCGTCATTATGATTTCTCATTGAGGATATATTCAATTCAAAAAAGCTATGGAAGTGGCCTTCTTCCACAAAATTCAACTGAGTGTTTTTCGAACATCGATTGATGAGAAGAATAACGCTTTGGAATAGGCGCACAGTTACGCCATCGTCTTTTTCGTGAAAAGCAGCTACTGGAAATAATGATTGCAATACACTCTTTGCGCGATAGAATGAAGCGCCTGTTACTATGGTGTCGTCCACAAAATGAAACCTGATCTCGGCTCTTGCATATCTGGCGCCAAACGCGCCGCAAAGATTATCATACAACGTGCGCAAATTGCTGTATTTTGCATTTATATTGGATCGATAATCACGCTTTGTATCCAACCAGATGATTTGTTTTGCCCTGTTTTTTTCCTTTACCGCAGACACAAAAGCTGCATTTGTATCATGTAACGGCGCAACGATGAAATTAAAAACAACGCCGTTGGTTTCGAAGGTATCAGATTCCTCTGTTATCCCGTTGAGCCACTTGTCAAATTTATCTTTCCCATCTGCATCACGGAAGATTGCATCAATAACTGTATCCGTCTTTATATAGTACTCAAAATGGTTGTCGCCATCCCGCACAATATGACCGTAGCAAAGCCCCTCTTTTAGCAAAGCGAAATTCCTGATTGATTCATTAAATTTTTCAGTGTATGCTTCAGGTCTACGCTCGTCCTTTTTTCCATACATGATCATTGGTACAACCGATGCGCGATTTGCTTGAATTAAAGGCTGTTCTTTGCAGAACTTGTCTGATGGAGGGAAACAATGAATGCATTCATTTGGCAGAAACCATTCGTTACTGACAGAAACGAAGAAATAAATGAGATTCTGATTGCTAATCCGGGCATGGGCATTCTTGTAATGAACATACCGCGGACTGGAACAGTCATTTATTTCTTCCCAGAACCTTTCTTCCAATCCATACCTGCCCTTTCCGGCATCTTTGCGCGGTAATTGATCGTCGCGAATTAAAACAACACAATGGTGTAAGATGACTGCCTGATAAAAGGCATTCTCATTGTCTGCTGAATAAGTATTGGACATCTTACATCTTAAGTCGGATTTAATTTTTACGTGCGTAGTAAGCGTGCTGCCTATTGGCACCACGACTATAAACCGTGAATGCTTATCAGGCTTCACTTTCCCCCACCTGCTGAAAGTGTCATCCCGGTTTGCTTCATTGTAAATGATATAATCTATCTGATTATCAGATAAATTTGAGAAGCGCTTTATGTTTTCCTTGAATGCGATAACAAGATTTTCTGAGTATGTTTCGTATCCAATCAAAACAAGTTTTGCAGCTGGTTCACGGTCAATCGTTTCTCGGATGACTTTGCTCGAAATTTTATACAGGAAATATGAAAATCGAGAAACATAATTGCTCAAGCCAAATAATAACGACGCTTCATAATAATTACCGTGAATATGAATTTTTGAGCCTACCCGCATATGCGTTTCCTCGAGACAACAGCCAAATGGCGACCCGAGAATATCTTGCTCAAGATCGGATTTCACTCTATCATGAAAGAGATCAGGAATAAAGCAATCAAACGGGAATATCTTTTCGGGAGCATATACAGCATAATCTGCATCACTTGCCTTTTCTTCTTCCCTCATTAATATTTTTACTTCATGAAGTGGTTGTCCTTTAGCCAATGTAGAGATTTCGAAGGTAGCCTCTACTGATGCATGCAACGAATTACCGTAGAACAATATTTCCTTCTCGGCATTAGGAGAACAGAGATATACCTGTCGCTCCGCCATTGCGTCATTTTGACCAGTCTTCATATAAATAAGAGAGAAGATTCTAATAAAAGCCGATAGAAACCCATCTGTTGCACATAGAATAGCAATATATTCAGGGGCATCCGTTTTGTGCGTAGCAAGAATTTTGATTAGGGCTTTGACAAATATCTCTGCTCCAGGCGCCGTAGTAATATTGGCTGCATTAAAGCATGGGAATTTCTTTTGTCCGTTGAGTTTTTTCAATTCTGACCAAATGCTGTTATATACTTTTGTTATAGTTTCTTCTTTTCTGTCATTTCTGTCTGTCTGCGCAAAAGCAAATTTCTCTTCAGGAATGAATTCAGCCTCCCATTCAAGAACTGTTTCATCAATTTTCAATTCGGCATTTAGCCCTGTTGTGCGGGGGTTATGCTTCTTTATCCCAATAGGCAAAAGAATTTCGTATTGAGTGCCTGGGATATGTATCTCTGAGGTTTCCGAAAAGGCCTGATCTAAAAATGGCTGATTGCTTTGATCATTATAGAATATGTTATCGGAAATAATGCGGCTTTCATTTGAGGAATACAATCGAAATTTTCCTTCCGCAAAATCGACAAGGTGCTTAAATACAAGCAGGCCGTAATGTGAGATGAGATTCTGAGGTTTGCTGTAAAACTTTCGCCAATCATTTTTTGCGGCGCCTTTCTGATAATCAAAAAAATCCACAAGTTTAAATTTTTTTAGACTAGCTAATAGCTCATTGTCAACATCATATTCTCGTGAATAATTATAGTCGGCGTCTGCCAATCCTATATCTTCCTCAATGTTCTTAACGAACCTTTTTGGTATGTCATATTCTGAATTATAATCAGAAATCAACACTTCCAGAAAATACTTCTTTTTCGCTATTCCTTTATTATCTTTACCATTGACTTCACCGTTAGTTTCACAATCTACTCCGCCATTGACTTCGCAGTCAGTTTTATCATTGACTTCGCCATTGACTTCACCATTGACTCCGCCATTGACTCCACCAATACCATAACGATTTCTAAGATAATCGCGAGAATCGTTAGCGGCGTGCCGGTCTTCTTTTGTGTGGTGAATTCTGAGGCATAGAATGCCTTTTCTGTTAATACCACTCTTTTCTTCAGAGTGCCTGGCGGCATTTTCCAAGAGATGCAATATTCCATCAGCATAGTCCTGAGCATCTATAAGAAGGTCGTCTCGCGAATCAGACAACAAAATTCCGTCTTCGTCAAAATATGTAATTTCACGTTCCTTGCAAAGAAAACTCCAAAATGTTAGAAAGAGACAATATGCAAGTACGCTTGTTGTTTTAGCTATTTTGTCAAGATAATTGAACATTTCATTTATTTTTACTTTTACTTCATCGCTTGACTTTTTCTTTATATTTCCATAAATTTCTTCTAAACACTTTTTACAATACTCTGATAAGATGTCATCTATAAGATCAATAACAGGCAGTGAAAACTCCCTAATGCCTTGGAGGTTTTCTTGATTATCGTCAAGAATGCCGTCTCTTTCTACCCTTTCGCCTTTATCTGAAACGCAGATTCTTTCGATAGTCTCTTTGTTTCTCAAGTCTATTTCTTGATAGTTACCTTTAAGTGCGATCGAATACAATACATCTCGATAGAATATTATCCCTCGTGCATTGCGATTATGCCATTTTTGTATTGTAAGTTCATGCAATCCGCCTTGATTTCTATTTTTCTCTTCTGCCGCCCTACCAAGGAGCTCGTAGTCATTAGCCTGAATGGGAAGTTGTGGAAAAAACCTATGAGAAACCGTTAGCTTTCTTTTATTAATCCGGTGCGGGTACAAATCATAGATTACACCTGTATTTATATCTTTAAATGGTCTTAAAAGAAATATATTTTCATTTGACGTCTGAGATAGAGCTATGTTATATACTGCCGTATGTTTTCTGCTGTCGTTAAATTCCTCTTTTATGATGTGGAATCTGTTTTCATTATTTGACAATATTGATTCATATAATAAATAGCTTGATATTATGCTGCTTTCTACTGGTGTATTTAAATCTTCCGGGATAACAGCAAGACAGCATTTACGGTCAATATATCGACTTGCCAGGAAAAAATAGTGAATATTTATTATGTCGTTATCTTGCTTATTTTTTACACGGAAATAGAATATATCATCCTCTTTAGGTTTGTTATGGAATTCACAAGCATTTTTTTTATCTCTTTCATAGAAAAAAACTGCATCACGATACTCGTTTACAGGCGATATAAAACTACGTTCCAGATACTTTACGTGTTTGCTTACCCAATTGTTTTCACCATCAATACCATGCATAATAAAATTAAAAGATCGAGCATAATCCTCTCTCGAGTTTTCAATATGAAATGCAACGATTCTTCTCATGACAATCAACCCCATCATCCATAGGCTGCCTTGCGGTCAGTATATATCTTTAAATCCTTAATTTCAATATGAAAATTGAAAACCTAAATATGCACCAAAATATGGCAAAATATGCAGTAGCGCCATTAGCGACAGTAGCGCCATGGCGCCGTCATTGCGCTATTGCATAGGATAATCTTATATAAAAACAAGATCCTGACTCCTGGTTCTTGACTTCTTACGGTCGAAGACCGTGCTATGCCATTATGCCATAGTGACATGTGCTGTTGTGCCACAGTGCCGTTGTGTTTTGCCTGTTGATATGCTATATTCAAAATAATCTTAGGCATTGTCATATGGCGTTCTATACACGCTTAGTTTCTTTATGTATCGTTATTTTGGTAAGCCAAGTTTTTACAAACGAAATTTCACTACCAGTGCGTATAAATCTGATTATTTTAGAGGAGAAATAGCCAATGGCGCTAAATGAAAAAAAAGACAAAACCAAAAGGGATCCGGATATTTTCGCAAAGTATAAAAAGCACGTGAATATTCTAAGGCTTGGTTTGTCCTATGGTTTTATCAAAGGGATCTGGAACTGCTTCAAGAATTTAGCGGAGGTACAATTGGAATACCGCTGGAACGGGCGGTATTACTACAGCGAGCTCCACAATTCCTATTTTTTCTTGTGCGGGCGTCAGGCGTCGCTGTGTGAGACACTGGATGATTTTTTCTGTGATAAACTCGTTTCAGCGTTAAACTCATTCTTTGGCAAGGAAGAAGCTGCACGTATCCGAGAAGAATGCAGGCTTGTAATGGAATTCCCATACTCCCACACCGTCTATCGCCCCTCATATCGTTCCAGTCGCGCCGGGAATTACGCCGACGTCTTTTTTATGGTTATGATTAACGCGCTTGATTTTGCCACATATGGCATCTCCATAGAGCAAGCCGTAGCCAGAAGGGATGCGCTTTTGCCAGGGTTGGATAATCGTCTCGCTCTGGCTTTGCGGCGTGAAGACGAAAAAATTTTGTCTCTTGTTGAAGAGGCAATCCTTGGGGACAACAGCTCCGTACCGATGAGTCACGTGATCATTTTTGCCGTCGTAAAAAGCGGTAACAAACGGGCTTTGGAGCTTTTAGGCAGGCTGCTTCTTGCAGCAAAGGGGCAGGAGGGTTTGCGCCAGGCTATTGTAGAAAATTGTGATTGCGGCACAATTTCCAGCCATCTTGCCTTTATCAAATTGATTTTAGATAACGGGCTCTGCCGTTTTTCGTCAGTAATTCGGGCGTTCGATACCTGGTCGGGATTGGGGTATGGCGATCAGAAACAAAAAGTGGCTGAAAAATGCATGATGTTGGCTTACGGATATTTGTCGGATGAGGGCGCGGTTTCGTCCGGACTTGACTCAAACGATACGACTGAAATTTACCTTGCTCTTTGGGCTCTCTGCTGCCGAGATATACACCGCGCTGCGGGAAGCGCGTTAAAGCTACTGGACAGCCTGGAAAAATACAAAAGGTTAGTCGGGTGGTATTTCATTACTCATACAAATGAAGCGTCATATCGGCACAGTATTGCCGTCCATTACCTTCATGTCCGCGACCCGGAGGAATTGGCGTGGATTTGCGCCAATCTGCACGTGAACCACAACGCCTGTTCCGTCGGTTACTTTGGAGGCAGAATTGACGAGAAACCAATAAAGCCGGAGCTATTCTTAGATGGCAATTATCCAAAAGATAAATCCGAGCGCATCGCGCTGTTTGGTCAAATCGAGGAAATAATAGAATATATAGGGCAAAAGAACAAAAAATTCCCGGAGAGCGTGTTCCCCTGGTACTCGCTTGAATTAAGCGCCACCGGACCCTGCGGGGTTCTGCTGAGTCTTGCCGCATACGACCGTTCCGCTGATTTAACGCGTCGTGCAGCAAAATTTCTCCCTTTGATGAACCCGATGCAGCGTCAGGCGTTTTACTTTCTACATTTGAACCCTGGTATACCGGAGCAGCGCGCTTTTCTGCTGGAGGGCCTGTCCGATAAAAGCAGGTACGTCAGGGAGCTCATCGTGAACCGTCTACAAGCCTGTTCCTTGAGCAGCGCAGATGCGGAGCGGTTGGCTGAAACGCTGAATACCCGGAACGCAGGTTTACGCAAGGCGATTATTACACTTATGAGCAAGCAAAAAGGAGCTCTTATCCGGCCAGTGATCCATTACTTATTGGATTGCAGGGACACAAACCAGTTACTGGCGGGCTTGGAATTACTGTATGTGTTTTCTGAAAAGAATCTTGCTTTTCGAAATGAATACGGGAAAAAACTCATCTTGTTGGGGGCAAACAAAGACCTCTCTCAGGATGTGTCCATACTTCTCAGCAAGCTTGTTCCCGGAAAGCCGGGTGGGGGAGAGGACGCCAATGCTGTCGGGACTGCCGGGGGCGCCGTGTATGATGGAAAATCAGCGGGCGCCTCGACTGCTGGGATCGCAGGGAGAGCCGGGGGCGCCGGGAGCGCCTGGACTGCCGGGGGCGTCGCGTATATCGGAAAAGAAGCGGATACCGGCGCCGCCGCGTATACCGGAAAAGAA
>JGI24702J35022_10000534_pt1 | contig 22958 bp, 19 predicted proteins | sample TergutTh196P4_FD_35022 | JGI IMG/M metagenome (IMG submission 35022)
CCCTCTGGTTTTATACCAGAATCCTTTTTTCATGTTTGTACTTCCTCTCTTTAGGTCTGTATTATTATAACAACTTCTATCCCTTTACCAACAATAGAAAAAGGCCAATGGCCGGTATGAATTGGATTCACAAAGGCTTGGTTATCTAGAATTTGGGAGAGGCGTCAGTAATCAAACCAACGAAGGTCGTATTAGGGCCAAACATATTGCAAATGAAAGGCTGCCCATGAAGAAGCATTGCTTTTTCTAGCCCAACAATGCCCCTAGCTTGTCAACAAGCGCATCAACAGTATCATTGACAGCAGCAGAGATATCCGCCATAAACTCAAGGCTTTCGATTTGGATCGCAAGCAAAACGACGGAGGCCTCAGTCTCTTGCTCCAAGTACTCGATGATGATCCTTAAAGGCAACATGTGTGTGGAGAAGGACACGCCAGTGACCTCGCTTCCACTAAACATCCTCAGCTCGCCAGGGCGAATGCCGAGATCGATGGCATCGAAGACCAAGACCAGGTCCGGCTGGAAGGCCTTAATCTCCCCAGTCAGGTTTTCCGGGGCCACATCCCCAACAAACGCCTTGGCCCTGCCACTTAAGCCGGCTAGCCGTGAGGCTATCAACGTGCCAGCGGCGTCGTCTCCGCGAAACGGGGACCCGCAGCCTAGGACAGCCACCCTTTGGCTCTTGTCCTTGACCAGTTCATCGATTAGCCCGAGCATTTTTATAGACAAGTCGTCCGCACTGCTTTTTTATAGATCGACTGTCAAGGCATCGCGTGTCAGACTAGCCAGCTCGAACTCCGATGTGTACCAAAGGGCACCCTCGCGGGGACAACTGTCGACACATTGCCCGCAAAAGACACAAAGCCCCATCTCAAACACAGCCTTGTACTGCTTGTCGGCGACTTTTTCAATCTGAATTGCACCAGTCGGGCAATCGCGCTTACATGCCATGCAACCGATGCACTCTTCGGCGTTATAGGCGATCAGTCCCCGAAAACCATCAAAAATCGGTTCCTTCTTTGCCGGATAAGCGACTGTCGCCGGCTTTTTCAGCAGATAGCCAATGGCTTTTGGCAATATCTTTCCCGTCCTCATTATTAAAGAATCAACCCCTTCGCTACTAGGTTTATCAGTATTTGGAGAAGAGCCAGTGGAACTAGGACCAACCAGCAAAAACGTACCATTTGCTCGATACGCAGGCGGGCGGTAATGGCCCTAAGAGAAGTCAGCACAAGTAAAATCACCAGGGTCTTAAGCACGAACAGGCCAAAGCCGAGGTAGACGTTGGTTACGAATACCGGGATAAAGACAGCACTGAAAATAGCTGGCAGAACGACCAGCTCCATGTCGATTGCCAAGCGGAAAAAGGCATAGGGGCGGCCACTGTATTCGGTAAAGGCGCCGGCAACGATCTCGGTCTCGGCCTCTGGGGTATCGAAAGGGACACGCTCCAGCTTGCCTTGGCCGGCAAGCAGGGCTACAGCAAAGCCGGGCAGGTTCAGGAGCGCGAGCAAGGGTTTCTCCCCATAAAAAGCCGCTATGCCTGAAAGCGACCAGCTGCCGGTGAGGATGGCCGGCCCGATGACCGCCATCAGCAAAGGCACCTCGTAGGCAAAAAGCGAGGTCAGGACCCTTTGCGAGCCGATGGTCGAATACATCGACGATGAATTCCAGCCGGCCAGGAAAAAGCAGATCGGACAGAGCATCAACAAGACCAAGACCACGATCATGTCCCCTTGGAAGGCCATCACCGCCTCGGTGCCCCAAACCGGCACCGAAAGGAAGGCTGTGGACACCGCCGCCAAGGTGACCAGGGGGAACAAGACGAACAGGAAGGCATTGGCCTCCGTCGGGATGATGGTCTCCTTGCCCAGCAGCTTGATAAAGTCGGCGATCGGCTGGTACCAGGGCGGGCCCTTTCGGCTTTGCAGGCGGGCGTAGACCTTTCGGTCTACAAACTCAAAAACCGTCCCAAAAAAAGCAAGAAAGAGAAAACCTGGAAATATGAGTATCTGCAGTATTGCCATCTCACATCCTTCTACTCAGTTTTTTGCTCAATTCGTCAAATGAAATCCCCTGGCTCTTATACCAAGCTATCGAATAGTCCCGCAGGGCCTGCCAGTCCATGAGGCCTTCCTGCCCGCTGTTCATGTCGACCACAGAGACCGTCCGGTCGGTGCACGAGAAACAGGGGTCGATCGCCGCCACGATAATCGGCACGTCGGCCAGGTAGCTGCCTTGCAGCATCAAAGCCACCGAGGCGGCATTGGCCATGGTAGGGGCACGTACTTTGACCCGTTCGGGCTTGTCGGTGCCGTTGCCCTTGACATAATGGACGTCCTCGCCTCGAGGCGCTTCATAGCGGGAGAAGGCCTCGCCTTCCGGTATCCTGCGAGGGACCCTGGTCTCGAGAGGCCCGTCAGGCAGGTTGTCCAGGACGAAGCGGATGATCTTTACGCTCTCCACCAGTTCCTTTGCCCGGACGACAGCCCGGCCAAAGACGTCGCAGTGGTCATCGGTTATCACATCGAAGGGGATGCTGCTATATGCCGAATACGGGTCGTCGCGGCGGACGTCACGGTCGATCCCAGCGGCTCGGGCCACCGGGCCAGAGGCTCCATAGGCCACAGCGTCCTCGTAGCTTAAGGTACCGACTCCCAGCATCCGGGCTGCCAGCGTACGTTCGCTGGTTACCAGGTCTATATAGTACTTGATAGCCTCATCGAGCTGGTTTAAAACAGGCCGGATCATCTCGATGTCGCTTTCAGTGATGTCGCAGCGCACGCCGCCGATCTTGTTCACGCCGTAATTGACGCGGTTTCCGGTAATCTTTGCCAGCAGGTCCAAAACCAGCTCGCGGTCCCGCCAACTGACCATGAACAGGGTGTCAAATCCCAGCTCGTGTCCTGCAACCCCCAGCCAAAGCATATGGCTGTGCAAGCGCTCAAGCTCGGCAACCAGCACTCGGATCCATTGGGCACGCGCCGGCAGCTCGACTCCAGCGATCTCTTCGACAGCGTTCGCAAAAGCCGTGGAATGCGAATGCGAGCAGATTCCACAAACCCGCTCGATCAAGTAGAGCACCTGGGTGTAGTTCCTCGACTCACAGGCCTTCTCGACTCCCCGATGGTTGTATCCGAGGTTCATTGCAGCGCCAATGATGCGTTCGCCGTCAAGCGACAGGGCAAAACTGGCTGGCTCTTTCAGCGCTGGATGCTGTGGTCCTAGTGGTATAACAACTTTGGCCATCTGTTAGTTCTCCTGATCTGTATCGTCTGCCGTAGCAGCCTTTTTCGCAGCTTTCGGCTCTTCTTTTTTATTTGGGTCCTTCCAGTCCTTGCGTAAGGGATAGGACTTGGCAGGCCAGTTGTCTGGGAGCGGGTAGGTAATATCGCTTGGGATGCCTTTGATGTTTAGGCCCAAAAGGTTTCGGACCTCCAGCTCGTATAAGACCCCGCCCTTGAATATCTGGCTTGCTGTGTCGAAGGCCGGCTGTGAGCGCGGCGCGTTCTGCTTGACACTGGCCACGATGCCACCGTCTTGGGCAAGGTGGTAGATCAGTTGGAACTGGTCGCCAAGGTCAAGCCCGGTAACCGTACACAACGAGACGAAGCCCAGCTCGTCATGCAGGTAGGTCATCAGCTCGATAAACCTTCGGCGAGGTGTCTCTACCCAGATACGGCGGCCGCGTTGGACGCTGACAGTGATGTCGTTATAACGCTCCTGCAGGTTTGAGGCAATGTCTTCCTCGTTGGTCAAATCGTCGGCCTCAGGCTCCGGCGCAACTTCAGCCTCAGGCTCCAGTAACTCGTCAGCCTCAGGCTCTAGCGCAACTTCAGCCTCAGGCTCCAACGCAACTTCAGCCTCAGGCTCCAGTGTAACCTCGGCCTCGGCTATATCGGCTGTTTCTTCGATAGTGCTATGCTCGTCGTTATTATCCATTTAAACCTCACAAAACTTTTAAAATCGGCTCATGTTTGACAAATCAGCCCGCCCCTTGGACATGATTCACCGGTCAGTTCTCTTTTAGTGACCCCAGTAGCTTGGTGACCCCGTCGATAAGGGCTGCCGGGCTGGCAGGGCAGCCAGGTATGTACACATCGACAGGCAGTACTGTGTCGATTCCGCCCCTCACGCCATAGCAGCCTGACACTACTCCGCCAGAGCAGGCACAAGCACCTATGGCGACCACGAACTTCGGTTCGGGCATTTGCTCGTAGATGCGCTTCAGGCGCTCTTCGACTTGCAATGTCACAGGCCCCGTGCAGAGCAAGACATCGGCATGCCGAGGCGTCCCGCGCTGGATGATACCAAAGCGCTCAAGGTCGAAACGCGGAGCCAAAGCAGCGAGTATCTCGATGTCGCAGGCGTTGCAGGCGCCGGTGTTGAAGTGCAAGACCCAGGGGGACTTGGTTCTAGCCCAGGTCATGATATTGTCAAGTAGTTTCACGCTAGTCCTTTCTAAAAAGAATTATCAAAGCAAGGGCGATTATGGATAAGACCACCGCTATCAAGTAGAAGGCCTGTGATGTGAATGTTGCCAAGAGCAAGGCTGTGACTTCCAATATGGTAAAGATAAAGGCAATATGGAAGAAGTTATAGCCAGGCTGGATCCTTCCCGTGGAGACTTCCTGGCCACAGGCGTAAGGGTCGTTCTTTATCTCGGAAGGCTTGCTTTTCACAGCTAGCCCCCTAGACAGCAAGGCCAAGAGCGTCACTACGGCCAAGACAACGACAAAGACCACAGGCGGGGTCAGCAAAATGTCATTCAACATGGTCTGCCTCCTTCCCCAGGCTCAGGTTGCTGATGTCCAGCGACCCGGTACGGGCATGCATGGCTATGCAGAGCACGGCACCGATGGCAGTGACGACCACTTCGACGAAAATCAAAGCAATGATGAAGCTCTCTGCTAAGGCCGTCTGCCCGTTGACCAAGCCTGCAACTGCCAGCAGAAGGGCACCGCCCTTGTTGATCAGCTCCATGGAGATCAGGACACGGATCATGTTTTGGGTGACCAACAGGCAATAGATCCCTGTTGCTGCAGTCAAGACGATGGCCAGTATGAACAAAGTGAGCAACATGTCACTTCTCCTCTCGTTGGTCGATCAAGACAGCGACGCCTAAGACCCCGGCCAGAACCAACAGGGCAAATCCGAATATGTCGACATTGCGCAAGTCCCATAAAACCGCTTGGGTGTTTTGTTCGGCCAGGCTCGTGTCGACCAGCCCAAAGTCAAGGTGGGGTACAAAAACCAGTATCAAGGCAGTCAGCGCCAACAAGATCACCGGCAAGGCCATATGGCGGTACAGCCAAGCACGGTTCTCGGCAGCTTTGTTCCTCTTCGGGTTCGTATCCGGGCTCATTAGGCTGATCGCACTGGCATAGATAGCCGTTACCAGCCCGGTACAGACCGCCAGCTCCATCACCGCTGCCAAGGGCATGCCAAAGACAAACAGGATCAGACTGACTACAGTCGAGGCCAATGCCAAAAGGATTGCCGATGCCAACAGACTGCGAATCAGGACGGTAGCCAGTGCCGCAAGGACCAACAAGGCGATCAGCACCAGCAGGATAATCAGGCTTACATCCATTGCTTCTCCAAGCCTAAGTCTATGTACGTTCTTCTTATATCGACCATGTCTTATGCTCCCCTTCTCATAAATAGCCTATATTGCGCAAGACTATCAACAACAAAGGGAATGCCAAGCCTGCAATAGTTGTCATGGTAGCTAGTACGATAGCTGTGCCTGTCAACGATTTTCTAGCCTCTTCGAGGTCTTCCAGCCCGGCCCTTAGCTTGCCGAAGAACACTTTCCTTTGCAGCAGCAAAAGGTAGCCCAGCGTGACGATGCTCATGGAGAGGGCTATGCCGGCAAAGACCCATTGGCCCTCCAGACAAAGGGCAAGTATGATGAACAGCTTCGACCAGAAGCCAGACGTCGGCGGGACCCCGGCTGCTGACAAGAGGCCTACCACCGAGGTCCAGCCGGTTGCCGGCATCCGCTCGGTAAGGCCCCCCAGCTGGTCAAGCTCTGTGGTCCCGGTCTGCTCTTTGACAGCAGCGGCATTGACGAATAAAAGCGATTTGAACATGGCGTGGTTTATTATGTGGATAATAGCACCCATTAGTGCTAGTTTCGTTCCTAGCCCAGCAGCCAAAACGATGTAGCCCATCTGGGAGACGCTGGAAAACGCCAAGACCCGCTTCATGTCCTGTTGGGCGATCGCCCCGAAAGCCCCTAGGGCGATCGAGAAGGCCCCGAGCACCATGAAAGCCCTCCCAGCGCCTGCTTGGCCAGCGAAGACGTCTGCCAGCAAGCGGATGATCAGGTATGCCCCGGCTACTTTGATGACCACGCCGGAAAGCAGGACCGAGACGGCGTTCGGCGCCGAGGCATGGGCATCGGGCAGCCAGCCATGGAAGGGGGCAACGCCTGCCTTGACACAAAGGGCGATAACATAAAGTGTCAGGGCAATCTGAAGCTCGATGCCTGCACCGTCCAAGGCAGCTTGGACGTCGACGAACTTCAAGCTCCCTACCTTCATAAAGACCAAGGCATTGGCCAAGATCATGGCAAAGGTGGCAAGTCCGCTCAGGATATAGTATTTGAAGGCACCGCCGATGGCCTCGATCTTTTTGTCGATGGCGATCAGGGCAAAGCAGCTTACGGCAGTGATCTCCAAGAACACATAGACCGATAATAAGTCGCGCACCATCACGACGCCGTTCATGCCAGCCATACAGACTAGCAGCAAGGACCGGGCCAAAACCTTTTTGCGGTCGTCACCGTCAAAGCCCACAGCATTGGCAGCGGTGACTACCATGGCAATGGCAAACAGCATGATTGCCGTAAACCAGTCGACCGACAAGTCGAGGGGCATGATTGGCCTTAACAGGTCGTCTGTGCTCTGCCATATACCTAGCTGGCTTGTAATACCCACAATGGCCTGCGACACAGTTATCAGCCCAACCAGCCAGGGGGCGAATCTAACCGCAGCGCTTCGCTTTGGCAGGTTGAGGGCGAAAACCCCGCACAGTGGGGCAAGCAAGAAAAGCACCGGCATCGTCTCAGCCTCCAATCCAGAACATTAGTGCAACCACAACTATTCCTCCGGCTAGAGTCCACAAGACATAAAGCCAATGCTTGCCGACATGAACCATATTNATGCCTGCGGCAATCAAGCTGGCTGCGCCGGTGGCAAAACCGGTGTACAGCCAGTCNATCAGCCTGTCTATCGAAAACAACAGGGTAGAGACCGACACGACNAANGAGTCGATCATCCTGTAGGGATCCAAGGAGCCGGCCTCNGCTGTATTGTAGATGCTGTTCAAGACTGGNGCATGATGGATATGGTCGACAGCCCCGACCGGCTTGCCAGACTTTCTCACACCATATATATGGTTTATTACTGCTAATATCAGAATCACCCCTGAGACAAGGGGCAGCACCCAGTCATGCGGAAGCCCGGAATAGGTATGCTCGATCCTCTCTCCTAAAATCGGCTCGATCAGGCCTTTGAGGGGGAGAGGGTTATAGACGCCAAAGAGGACGCAGGCAGCCGCCAGTACGACGATCGGCACAAGAACAGGCCAGGGGGCTTCACGGGTGTTCCTGGTAGTCGCTGTCTCTTTGCCGAAATAGACCGTATGGCCAAGCTTGAGAAAGGACGCCGCAGTGCAAAAAGCACCCAGGACAGCAATGACGAAGAACACGATATTCGACTCCAAAGCGGCATTAAAGACCAACTCTTTGGAAAAGAAGCCGTTAAAAGGCGGCACTCCGGCAATGGACAGCGCTGCTATTAAGAAGCCAAAACAGGTAATCGGCATCTTCTTGCCCAAGCCGCCTAGTACCTTCAAGTCGGTGGTGCCGGTCTGTACCTCGACAGCGCCGGCAGTAAAAAAGAGGCAGCCCTTATACAAGGCGTTGTTGACCATATGGAAGATGCCGCCGACGATGCCAATCGGCAAGGCCGTGCCGATCCCAAGTATCATATAGCCGACCTGGCTGACTGCATGGTAGGCCAAAAGCTTGCGGTAGTCTTTCTGGATAAGGGCCATCATGACGGCAAAAATAATCGTACAGGAGCCTACGAACATCATGAAAGTCGACATCCGTGAGCCTGGCAGTATGTAGAACAGGTCCAGGTTCATCCGGGCAAGCAGGTAGATCCCGAGGATCTTGTCCAGCGCTGCAGGCAGGAACGCCATAAAAGGCACATTCGTGTCGACTGCCGCATCGGGAATCCACGAATGAAAAGGCATGGCCCCGGCTTTTCCGATTGCCCCTATCATCATCATGACGAAGGCAAAGTTGGCCCAGTAGCTGTTTAGCTGCAAGTTGATCTTATCCATAGTCAGAGTCGAAGCCAACCAGCCGGTGATACAGACCCCAAGGATCAGGCAGAGGTCGGCAAAACCGTTGATGACCAGCGCTTTGATGGCGGTATCGGTTGCCTCCTTCCCGCCTGTATAGATCAAGGCGAACATGATGCCTAGGAGGCCTTCCCAGAAGAAAAGCATCAGCACCAGGTTGTTGGCCAGCATCGCCCCGCAGACAAAGGCCGTGGCCAGCAAGACAAAGCCGAAGAACGTGCGGGTGTTGGCCTTGTCCCGCATATAGACCGACGCATACAAGATACTTAGGAAGGCAAATGCTGCGACAAAGACGATCATTGCCGAGAAGCTATAGAGTCTCAGGTCGAAATTGATGCCGAAGCCAAGCCAATTCTTGAAAAACGAGAGCTCCCTGCCAAAAAACAAGATAGTCACAGCCAAAGTGGCCGCTGAGGCCAGCATAGCCACGGCTTGCTGCAGGTTAAAGCCTTGCTTAGGCAAAAGCATGACAAGGCCTGCCCCTATCGCAGGTATCAGAATGGGCAGGAGGACCATCCAGTCGCTGATCACAAAATCACCAATCACAGCAGGCCTCCGATCTGTATGACTATGCTTTTGACGAACTCCGACGGAAAGTAGACCAGCAGGCCTCCGACAACAGAGAGCACCGCTAAAGCCACAGCGCTGCCTACCATCGAGCGCGAGCCTTCTTTGATGTCTGCGATCTTTGCCGGAGAAGAGCCTAAGAAGACCGCATTGAAGACCCGCATCAGGTACATGATGGTCATCAGGGTCCCGCAGACAAAGACGACTGCCACCCAAGGATGGTTGGCCTCGACTGCGCCGCTGACTACCATGTACTTGCTGAAGAAGCCGCCCAGCGGAGGCAGGCCCATTATCGAGAAGGCACAGACCAGGAAAGTGACGGCTGTCACCGGCATCGTCCTGATCAGCCCGCCTAGCTGTCGGATGTCCTTAGTGTGGGTGTTGTGCTCGACCACGCCGGCACAAAGAAAGAGGCCGCCTTTGGCCAGGCTGTGCATCATGATATATAGAAGCCCACCTGAGATGCCTAGTGTGTTGTCGATAGACAGGCCTAGGAAGATGAAGGCGATCTGGCTGATCGTCGAGTAGGCAATGATGCGCTTGATGTCGTACTCGCACATCGCTGCCCCAGCCGACACCAAAGCCGAGCAGGCGGCAATGATCGGTACGGCCCTGTGCCAGACCGGGTCGACCGAGAAGCTGAAGATAAAGAAACGGGCAAAGGCGTAGACACCGATCTTGACCAGCACTGCGGCATGTAAGAGCGACGTTACCGGCGAGGGCGCCACGCCTGCATCAGGCAGCCAGGTGTGCAGAGGCAAGGTCGCGGACTTGCTCAACAGGCCGACCAGGACGAGCAGGACCGTAACGTTGGAGAGCTCTGCGCCCCGCATCTCGGTAATATCGAAAGTGCCTGTCTGCTGGTAGATCAGCATAAAGCCCATGAGCATGACCAAAGCCCCGAAGACGGTGATCAAGAAGGCCTTGTCTGCCCGAAGCACATGCTCCGGCTCACGGTAGTAGCCGATTAACTGCCAGCAACTGACAGCTGAGACCTCCCAGAAAACATAGATGAATATCAGGTTGGTCGAATAGACCAAGCCCATCATCGCCCCGATGAACAAGGTGACCATCAGATAATACTCATTCTTATGATCGCTGTGCTCGATATATGTGAAAGAGTAAATAACAATAATCGCACCGACAAAGGATGCGATCAAAGCCATAAAAACAGCTAGTCCATCTGCGTTAAAGCCAAACGAGAAGCCGATCGGCAGCTCGTAGCTGACAAACAATGGCTCGCCGCGCAAGGCAGCAGGCGCCATGGCCGCCGAACAGCCAAAGGCTGCTAACACAAAGACAAGCGAGAGGACGTTTCTCAGCGCCTCGGACAGCCTTGCTGCCAGAGGCAGGAGGAACGACCCGATTATCGGTACCAGGAATACCAACAGTAACAGTTCTTTCATCTGAAGAACTCCTTGACTAGTTCATCAACCATTTCCATCTTCTTGAAGCTTTAATGCTAACACTGCTAAAGATGAATATTAGACGAGAATCATATAGAAACTGATTTTATGTGTCAATGTCGGTAATATTCACTCTAGCCCAATACTTAAAAAAAACGCGCCTCAGCCGAGGAGCCCGTCAATCAGCCATTGCTCGAAGACCGCCTCGACCTCTGCCGAGGAAGGCTCTTTGGGATCGCCTTTCTTACCGCCCTTGCTGTCGCTTTTGTAAACGGAGCCCGCCCGTAGGCCGGCTAGCTGTGGGGACTCGGCAAAGCCAGAGACATCCAGGTCCCCGCTTTGTAGGCGCTGCCAAACAGCCTTGACCAATAGTTTGAATACACCCAGGTCGAGGCCTGACATGTCGATCGGGCTGGGGATCGACACATTCCCCCCACTGACATTGGTCGGGTCGACGAACAGGTCTACTGCTGCTGTGACTGTCCAGCCCCTGTACTCCGGCGACAGCTCCAGCAGCAGCTTGTAGAACATCAGTTGCCGCCACTGTGCGGCATCGATTTTTTGCTGCCCCGTATTCCGGCCGGTCTTAAAGTCAAAGACCCGAAGCGTCTTGCTGGCCTGGTCTGGGACGATCAGGTCGAACTTCCCGGTCAAGGGCACGTCGTCCAAATGGGTGAAAGCCCATTTCTCGGCAATGGCATGGGCAACGAATATCCCGCCGGCCTGCGGTATGAACTGCTCGACAACCAAGCGCAGGCGCTGCCGCAGCTGCTCGCGCTCCAGCTCTTCGAAATCAAGCCAGGAGACCTCTTCCAGGTAGGCTTGCACAAGGTCTTTCGGCCCGATGTCTTGGGACCGGACCACATGGTTCAGCCAATCCTCGAAGAACCTATGCATCAGATTGCCGAATTCCACCGCCACGCTGGGCTTTTCTGGCAGCCGAAGCACGCTTGAGGCAAAGAAGCCCTCCGCTCCCAGGCCGCCCAGGGAGTCTTGGATGAAGGCGTTTAACAGGCTCGCCGACATCTGCATGTCTTGGAGGTGTGGGGACACGAACAGCGGCCAGTCCGAGTTATATGGATAAAACCGCTCAGCCAGGCTGATTTCAGACTGCGCCAGCAGCGACTGCGCCGAAGCCTCGGTCTTCTCCACATTCACCAAGCCGAGCAGCTCGCGGGCCAGGCCCTCGTTTCCCAGTGTGACCTCCAGCAAGCGCTTGGCCCGGGTGACCGCGACGAACAGCAGCCGACGGCTGTCGTCGTCGTCCCTCTCTTGGCCGAAAAGCATGTTATCGGCGACCAGCTGCGTGCCGGCTCTGCCTGACGAGTGCCATTGGCGGTCGTCAGCGTCTATCAGGTAGACCAGGTCGTATTGCAGGCCTTTCGACCCGTGCGCTGTTGTCAGGTCGATAGAGTCTGGGCGGGACATCTCGATATCCACGTTGATTTTCTCATTGAAGCGGCTGGCGTCGTCAAAGGTGCTGACCAGGTCGGACAGGCTCAAAGGATGGGAACTAGCCACTTGCCCACTGTCGCTGCCGGTAGTCAGGCCTAGCGCCCTCGCATTGAGCAACTCGGCCTCGACAAAGGCCAAAAGCGCACTGATGCCCTTATTGAACTCGACTAGCTGTATGATGTCGTCTTGCTTCTCGTAGTACTCCCTCAAGGGGGTTATCAGCTCATGGAGCAGCTGGCGCACGGGGCTGCTCTTTGCCGATACCGCCAATCGGGCCAACCAAGTATAGATGCCCTGCAGGCTTGAATCCTCGCTCAAACGCAAGGCGGTCAGCCAGGTCTGGCGGTTTGAACGGCAGTTTAAGGCGAACTCGATATATTGGTCGGGGCTAAGCCCTAGCTCTTTAGAGGCAAGGATCGCCGGCAAGTGGGACTCTGCCAAGGCATCGGACCTGCTAGCTAGGTCGTTTACGAAGCGCAGACAATGGAAAAAGGTCTGGAGCGACGCAATCTCGTCGACTGAGCTGGTAAGCCGATAGTTGAAGGGGACCTCCAAAGCGTTCAGGTATGGGATCAAGGCCCGTAGGCTGTCATGCCTGTAGGCTATGACTGCAATGGCCTCGGTGGGCCTGCTGGCGTTTTTGACGAAGCCGGAGTCGATGCGGTCTTTGATAGCCCGGGCCAGCTCCAGGTATTGGGCCTCCCGGCTGGCGTATTCGCGGGCAGTGAACCCCTGGTCTGGAGCGTCGCTTAGAAAGCTTTGCAACTGCTTCTCATGGGCAGAGGCAGGCAGGCGGTTTACGATTTGGACAGCCAGTTCTTGCCCCAGCCCGACCAACGAGGGGACGGACCGGTAGTTGGTTTTTAAGACAATCCGCGCTATATTGGCAAACTTTTGTTCGAATTGCAACAAATGCATGACGGACGCGCCTTGAAAGCGCATGATCGCCTGGTCGTCGTCGCCGACAACTAGGATATTGGGGCTCACGCTGTAGTCGCTGAGCAGGTCAAGGATTCGCATCTGCGCCCCATTGGTGTCTTGGAACTCGTCGACAAGCAGGTATTTGTACTGGTCGTGAAGGTTGTGCTTGAAAGCCGGATGGCCAGCGACCGCCTCGATTGCGGTAAAGATCATATCGTCGAAGTCGAACTGCCCGGCCTTGTCCAGGCTTTCTTGGTACTGGCGAAAAACCTCTAGAGCCGAGGTCATCTTCAAGTTGGATTGCCTGGCCTTTATGACCGTGTTCCCGTCGTTGTCCTTGGCAAACAAAAGCTTTCGCAAGAGCGCATAGCCGTCAGATTTGTTGGCATCGCTGTCATATAGCGGGCCTTGGTTAAACATGCGGGCGAAGTAGCTTAGATATGGCTCATAGACCCCTGGCGTCCCGATGATCTTGGACCTGAGGCGCTCAGGGGCAAGTGCCTCGAGCCGGTTTACCAAGTCTAGGAGCGAGGCAAAGAAAGCCTCCTTTTTGGCTGCGCTTCCCGGGACCCGGCTGCCGACCATGGAGAGGAGATCCGTGCTTTTCTCCAGATAGTCAAAAGCCTCCTCGTTTTGCTGGATGATTCCCTGCAGCTCGTCGATGCGCAGGCCGGAACGCTTGAAGTAAGAGATAAACGAGATCACATTGTTCAGCGTGCCCACCACTCCGTTGAAGGGGCGCTGGAAGAGCGGGTCGTCGACTTTGAGGCCCATCAGCAAGCTGTTGACCAGCTTGGAGGCCTGCAAGGTGCTGATGGCGGTGTCTGAGGCACGGCGAAGGAAGTATTCAGGGTAATTGGTCGCCAGCCGTGACGCAAAAGCATGGAAAGTCGAGATCTCGACGTCATAGGCTGCTGCCCCGATCAAGTCCGCCAAACGCTGCTGCATGGCCCGGGCCCCGGCATCGGTAAAAGTCAGGCAGAGGATGTTTTGGGGCAAGACGTCGCGCTCCAGCAGTATCTTCGCTACCCTCAGCGAGAGCAGCTCGGTCTTGCCGGTGCCAGGCCCTGCCACCACTAGCACTGGCCCGTCAAGGGTCGAGACTGCCAGCTGCTGCTCAGGGTTGAGCATCTTCAAGCGGGCATCCAGCTCGGGGGTCATCGTTACCGTAGCCATGCTTTAGGCCTCCTGCTTGCCTGAGGTGTACTCGATATGGTCGGCAGCGTCGGCCTCCTTGGGGGCGCCAAGGTCGAGGTCCTTTAGCTGCCTAGCGGCTGCCATCAGCCTTTGGTAGTCATTGGGCTGCCCGTCTTCGACGACCGTGTCCAGCAAGGCCTCCAAAAGCGCGCCCAGCCTAGGTCCAGGCTCGACCCCTATAGCTATCAGGTCGCCTCCCTTGACAGCCAGCTGGCCAAGCGAGTAGCAGGCTCTGCTGGATATCGCCTCGTCTAGCGCGTCCAAGCAGTCAAGGATCGGAGGCAGTCCCGAAATCACTGCCGAGTCGATATGCGCGCACATATCCCCGATCTTTACCGCAAACAGCCGGCGCAGCTGTTGCTCGCCCAGCCTCCTCAGCCATCTAAGTACAGTATCGGGGGCAATCGGCGCAAAGTGCGACCGGATCAGCTCATAGGCCTGCTGGACGGTGCGCTTGTCAAAACGCAAGGCCTGCAAGCGGTCACGGGCTATTTCGGCACCCAGCGGCGCATGGGCATAGAAATGCCCGCGCCCCGTCTCGTCGATGGTAAACGTCGGCGGCTTGCCGATGTCGTGCAGCAAGAGCGTCAAGCGCACGACCAGATCGTCAGGGCTGACTGCGACGAGCGCCCGCACGGTGTGCTCCCAGACATCGTAGGTGTGCCAGGGGCTGCGCTGGTCAAGCCCGATCATCGCGCCGATCTCGGGGATCGGGACTGCCAGCACTTCTCCATATTCTAATAGTACTGGCAGTAATTGGTCGTTTTCTGCCGACAACAGGCGCATCAGCTCGGCGGAGATGCGCTCCGGGCTGATGTTTTGGAGCAGGCCCTTGTTGTCATGCAGCGCCTTTGACAAGCCAGGGTCGACCCTAAGCCCCAAAGTCGCTGCCAGCCTGAGCGCCCGCATGATGCGCAAGGCGTCCTCTTGCAGGCGTTGGCCGGCGTTGCCGACCGCCCTGAGGACACCGGCTTCCAGGTCTGCCCTGCCGCCAAAGGGGTCGGCCCAGCCCTGCGTCGGGGAATAGGCGACCGCATTGACCGTAAAGTCGCGCCGGCTTAGGTCGTCTTCGATGCTTGTGGAGAAGGACACGGAGTCGGGGTGCCGGCTGTCGGAATAGCTGCCGTCGGCCCGAAAGGTCGTGACCTCCAGCTCGCGCTGGCCGGTCAGCAGCGTCACAGTGCCGTATGCGGATCCTGTATCGATAATTCTATAGTCTACTAGTATTTTCTTAAGCTCATCTACTAGTGCTGGTGTGGCGAGGTCGTAGTCCATGGCCTGTCTGCCTAACAAGGCGTCCCGCACACAGCCGCCTACCAGGAAGCTGGGGTAGCCGGCGGACTCTAGCAGGCCCATCACCTCTAAGACGTCGCTTGGGACGTTGAGTGCTGTTGTAAAAGAACTGTCTCTTGCCACTGCTTGGGCCCTGCTCCCCTAGATCGGTCAAATGCCGGGACTTGTGAGGTATCGGCTACCCAAGTCGCCCGACCGCAGCCTTCAGCTCGTCGGTGCGGTCGGTCTTCTCCCAGGTAAACTCGTCGAGCTCACGGCCAAAATGCCCATACGCTGCAGTTTTGCGGAAAATCGGGCGAAACAGGTCGAGCCGGTCGATGATCGCTGCTGGGCGCAGGTCGAAAACCTCCAAGACAGCCTCTTCTAGAAGCGCGTCACTGACTTCTCCCGTGCCAAACGTCTCTACCATCAAGGAGAAAGGCTTTGACATGCCGATCGCATAGGCTGCCTGTATCTCGCAACGCTGTGCCAATCCGGCAGCAACAATGTTCTTGGCCACCCAGCGCATCGCATAAGCCGCTGAGCGGTCGACCTTGGTCGCGTCTTTGCCTGAGAAGCTGCCTCCACCGTGGCGTCCCATGCCGCCGTAGGTGTCGACGATGATCTTCCGGCCGGTCAAGCCGGTGTCGGCGGCAGGGCCGCCCTTCTCGAAACAGCCGCTGGGGTTGACCAGTATCTCGGCGTCCAGGTAGTCTAGGCCGTACCGTTCCATGACCGGGTTGATCACCGTTTCGACCAGGTCAGGCTTGAGCTGCCTTTCTATATCGATACCTTGCTCGCTTTGGGAGGAGATAAGGATCTTCTCCACTCGGACCGGCATCCCGTTTTCATAACGCACACCCACCTGCGTCTTGCCGTCAGGTCGCAGGTAAGGCAGGGTCTGGTCCTTGCGCACCGCGGTGAGCTGCTCTGCCAGGCGGTGGGCCAGGAAAATAGGCATCGGCATCAGCACATCAGTCTCGTTTGTCGCATAGCCGAAAACCATGCCCTGGTCGCCAGCGCCGATCTGGTCGTAAGGGTCTGTTGGCGACGACTGGTCTTCTCCCCCGCCCTGCCTTGCCTCTTGGCTGCTGTCGACTGCCTGCGAGATGTCAGGGCTCTGGTCTTGGATAGCGTTTAGGATCCCACAGGTCTTGGCATCGAATCCCAGCTCAGGGTCGTTGTAGCCGATGTCGCTGATCACCTCGCGGGCAACCTGGGCGATGTCCACATAGACCTCGGTGCGTACTTCGCCACCTAAGACGACGAGGCCCTTGGTAACCAGGACCTCGCAAGCCACCCGGGCGGCCTTGGGGTCGGTGCGCAACCCGTCCGGAGCAATGTAGCCTTGGTCGGCCAGCTCCTTCTCCTTGGCCAGGATAGCATCTAGGACCGCATCGGCGATCTGGTCGCACAGCTTGTCAGGGTGGCCCTCCGTCACGCTTTCTGAGGTAAACAAATGGCTTGACTGTGTGGCTGCTCGGTTGTTCATCTAGTCAGTCTCCTTCTTACGGTGAGCTGCTTGCTTCTTGTAAAACCATTGTACACATGCAGGCTGGCTAGAGACTCGCGGTTTTGCAGCTATGTTTAGACTGTCCAATTACCAGAGCGGCTTTTGCTGTGCGGTCCCAATGGCAAGTTACAGCCGGGCAGGCTGGCTCAAGGCCTAGGTTGCCCTGTTATTGCGGTATATTGGCTTACTTCATGATTAAGTACCCAGGCAGCCTTGCTACCGTTCCGCTACTGGCAGCGGACACCGACAGCACCAAGCCTATTTGGTCGCCGCAGACAAACTCACCGATCACCGTGACCCCGTCGGACTGATAGACCGGGATGCTCACGCCTTTGCTCCGATAGGCCAGCTGATAAGCGTTGACGACGACCTGCTCGCTTCGGTAGCCTACTGGCAGCAAGCCGAGCAGCGCGTCCTTGTCTGCTTGCGGAAGGTACTTGTAGAGGCGCAGGGACCCCCTAGCCCCCTTGACCCCGACAAAGGCCTCGTTGACAGCGTCGACGTCCAGGCTGACGCCGGTCTGGGCCTCCACCGACCTGATAAAAGCCTGTTCCGGGCTGAGGTTTTCGTTTGTAACCTCCATCTCCAAGCCTGCCTCGGCCTGGCTGACCGGGTTGTTGCTGCCGAAGCCGTACATATCGTCGAGGTCTGCATAGCCTGACTCGCCGTTTGTGGCTGCGACTGCGATCATCTCCGGTGTGATCACGACGTGTAGGTCCGCCACATAGATTTTGGCGCCATAGGTCTTGCCAGCCTCGTTTATGGGGAAGTTGTCCCGCGGCTCTAACGATGTGACCACGGTTGGCGCATCGAGGCGGACAACGAGCAGATACTCATAAGCCGTCCCGTCAATGTAGATCGAGATGAAGTAGCCTCGCAACATGAATCCGTCGACAATGACCTCGGGAGCGGCGTTGGCAGAGACTGCCATGCTTGACTCCATAAAGCTCTCGCTGGCCAAGTCACCAGGATAGTCCGGCTGGATGACCGATAAATCGCCAGAGCCAAAAGACAAGGGCAGCCCGTCTGAGCCTAAGATATAGCTGTAGGTCACAATAGCCTCGACGTCCGCGTCGCCGGCGCTGATGGTGATCCGCCCGCCGTCGGCTACATAAGGCAGGTCGACGACAGCCGTTCCTGCAACGACCTGCTGGAAGCTGCCCTCCCGGCCAGCGGCAAGCCCAGGCTGGCTGATGTCTTCGTTTGATATTGAATGCAACAGCTCAAGTGGGTCAAGTCCTGCCGGCAGGCTTGCCTGCCTGCTGCCATGTTCCACCAGGCCTGTCTTTTCTCCACCTATATAAACCGTCACCAGCGGTGTCTCTTCAGGAATGTCTGGCGCATACAGGCCGGCCTCGGCATTGTTAGCCCTGTCCAATGCAAAACCGAGGCCGACCACCAAAGCTACAGCTACTGATAGCACGACAAGCATGCGGGAAGGTTTCTTAAAGCCCATCACGTTCTTGATCCTTTCTTTCAGGCCGCCCTCGCTAAAGGACAGCGGGCTGGTGCTGACCGGCCAATGGCTAGACGCCATCGCCAGCAGGGACATCGAGTACTTCTTCTTGATGCCTGCACCAAGGTCTTTTAACACCCGCTCGTCGCAGGAGAGCTCCATGTCCACTCCCATCAGCAGGAATGCCAGCCAGGCAAAGGGGTTGAACCAATGCAGGCAGAGGATGAGGTAAGCAGCACACTTGACCAGGTGGTCGCGCCGTTGCAAGTGGATGCGTTCGTGGGCAACGACATACTCCCGCTCGTCTGGGGAGATGCCGATCGGCAGGTAGATACGCGGCTTGGCCAAGCCAAGCATGAAGGGTGAGGCTGCCCTTGCCGACTCGTAGACGCCCTCCCCGACCTCGTTGGCCGAGGCCATCTTGCGCTTCAAGCGGACATAGGAGGCGATGCCGAAGACTGCCATTGCCGTCATGCCGACTGCCCAAGCCCATGAAAACGCTGCCGCCCACGCTGACAAGGGCCCTGCTCCCTCTGCCGTCAGTCCCGCCTCAGGCAAGACAGTGTTGACAGCCTGATCTATTGCATCTATACCGGTATCAATATAGGGAGAAGACTGCATGCCGATGTCAGTCGGGATCGGCTTGGGATTGATAGGCAGGAGGGAGAAGGCGCTTTGAACCGAGAATGGGAAAAGCAGGCGGAAGCCGACTACCGCCCAAAGGCAGTAGGATACAAGCTTTGGCGCCTTCTTCAGCGGGATGCGGGCAAGGCAGACGGCTATGATGACAAAGACCCCTGTCAAGCTCATGTTGACGACGGTGATAAATGCCTTATCCATCCGACTCCCCCTCCCCGTTGTCCTCGATCAAGCGCTTGAGCTCTGCGATCTGGGCAGGCGTCAGCTTGCGGCTGCTGGTAAAGGCAGCTACGAACATCGGCAGTGACCCGCCGAAGGTGTCATCGACATACTTGACACTCTGCCCCGCAAAGAACTCGTCCTTGGTAAGCAGCATGCTTACTTGTGACTTTTCGTTTTGGGCGATGCCTTTTTCAATAAGGAACTTCAAGATGCTGAAGGTTGTGGACTTCTTCCAGCCAAGCTCCCCCTCTGCCAGCTTGACCAGATCCATGGAAGCGATTGGGGCGTTTTCCCATATCAGCTCGGCTAAGCGGGCCTCGGACTTGGTCAGTTTGAAGACTGGTACCATTAATTGCGCCTCCCTTTGGGCTACAAGCCTTTGGTCTATATCTTATCGACCTCAATCAGTCTAAACTCTATAGACCGCTGCGTCAAGGGTTTTATTCTGGCACCAGCGCAGGTGTTTGCTGGGTCATACCTGGGTTTATCGCAGAGAGGCCCACCCCGCTAGCATTACGCTCCCAGCAGCATCAGTGCGACTACCGGCAAGACGAAGACGGCGGTGCAGGCCAGCATGGTGGTGATCGTGTTGCCTGTCCTCTCCGACACCTTAAAGACAGCGAGCCCAGCCAGCGTACAGTAAGCCAGGCAGGCCACCAGCCGTCCGGCGAAGTACAGCGCGATGGGCATGTTGGCCGGCGCACCGGCAATGGCGGTGAGGCTGCTCGCGGAGACAAGCAGGTCAGAGGGCTTAAAGCCATAGGTCAGAAAGACCTTGGCGATCTTTGGCAGCATAGCCGTCAAGCAGGCCAGCAGGGCAAAGCAGCAGCAAAGCACTGTCTTGAGCCTCGTCACCGCAGGCCTCCCCCTGGCAGAAGCTGTGATCAGGGCATCCATCCGGGTGGTCTTCTCCACAGAGCCCAGCGACGAAAGCCCGACGACCAAAGCGAGCAGGGCCTTTGCCAGGCTGCCCAGGGCGTCGCCGCGCGCGGCAGGTCCAAGCACAGCCACCCAGGCAGTCTGGTAGACGTAAGCAACCTCTCTGCCGGACTGCGCCTGTGCCTCCAGCATGAAGTACTGGCTGTAGGCACGGCCAAAGGCTGACCGCTGCTCGGGGCTGACCTCCAGCCGGCGGATCAGGTAGTCCATGTAGGCGATGTCTATCTCGCCCCGCTCGTACTGCTCGTAGATTGAGCGCTCGTCGGCTTCGACAGACTCGATGCGGTAGGCCTCCTGGACAAGGTAGTCCCGCTTCTCCGGGGTGAGCCCCCCTTCCAGCCTGACCGAGTACTGGAGGTAGTAGTACTCCTCCCGGTCGACCCAGAGCCTGAGGCCGTTGAAGTACATTATCTGGATAAGCACAAGGACTGCGTACACCAAAAGCCCCTTGTTCATTGCCAAGAGCTTGTATGCCTCGTGTAAGGCCAGCACCCTGTGCCTGCCGAAGCCGGCTTTGGGCAAGATGCTGCCTGCCAGCCTCCGGGCAAGCACCAAAACCCTGCTCTCCTGGGCTGAGGCAGTCTCCTCATTGGCGAACTGGTAGCAGCCGAAGCCTAGCCCGAGCGAGGTCGCTGCGGCAGCTGCAGCCAGGCCGGAGGCCACAGTGTTTAACGGGTAGCCGAAAAGGTTGAGGTTCACGTAGTCGGCAAAGTAGGCGCCGGTGTCCAATACGGCAGCCAGGTTGACATAAGCTAGCAGGCTGTAGGGCGAGTACGCGCCTATCTGTTTGTACATAAGCGCCTGCACACCGAAGGCAAGCACTGCCGCCATGCAGGCGTAGACGCTGTTCCTGGCATAGACGCAGGCTGCAAAGAAGGCAGCCATCACAGCAAAGCCTGCCAGCAGCTTGGCCGACAGGAACAAGAGCAGGAACTGCAGCACCGACAGCCGAAGCGGGCTTGACAGGTAGCCCTGAAGCGACTGGACCGGGCGGCTCAAGTCGCCCAGCCCCACCTGGCTTAAGGCCACCAGCAGCGTCAAGCCGTAAAAGGCTAAGGTCAAGGCGGCTGTCATGCCTAGCAACACCAAGGCTTTGGCGGCAATCGTCTTCCCATGCCCATGCTTGGCGGACTTGACGATCGCCAAAGTGCCCTCCTCCCGCTCCGATATCAGGAGGTGCATGGCCAAGACCAGTAGCGAGGCGAAAAGCGGCAGGTCGACCAGCCTGTTGTCGCTTACCAGCAAGACCCCGCCGGAAAAAGCGAATGGAACCTCCAGGCCCTTCAGGCCTGCATAGGCCTTAGGGGTCTGCTGGATGTTACGGTATGAGAAAGTGCCCGGCTCGGCGAAGACAGACGAGGTCATCATGCGCTCGGCCTGCGTGTCGATGCCCTCCAGGTACTGCCCGTAGGCCAGCACTGAGCCCAGCTGTGCCTCCGCCGACTGGTAGATGTGCGCCCTGTACAAGCCCTCGTAGCTGCCGGCAAACGCGTCGCTGTAGATGCGCTCAGTATCTGCCCGCATCCAGTCGACCAGCTCATAGGGGTCGACTAAGGCAAGCTCGCTGTAGACCTCGCTGGCCTGCCTGAGCGAGTAGCCCTCCGGACCCTGGCGGTTTGCCTGGTAGTAGACCAGCAGGCAATTGGCGCAGAGCAGTCCGGCCACGACCAGCCAGGCCGTCCTTCGTTGCAGCAGCTTTAAAGCCTCATAGCAAGTCAGCTTCCCCATGCTCTTCCCCGTAGAAGTAGAGGTAGACATCCTCCAAGCCAAGCGGCCTGCCTTTGGGTTTCAACTCCTCCGGGACCAGCCCAGCGACCTCGCCCACCAAAGACTCGCGGCTGCCCTGGCGGACCAGCTCGCCCTCCTTTAGCAACAGCACCTCCTTGGATATCCACTCGATGTCAGACACGACATGTGTGGAGACCAACACGACCTTCTGCTCGGCGACGCCGACGATCATCTTTCGGACAGTCTCCCGCTGGTAGGGGTCAAGCCCGACGGTGGGTTCGTCCATCACCAGTAGGCTTGGGTTGGAAAGCACCGCCTGGGCGATCGCCAGACGCTGTCGCATGCCGCCGGAGAAGGTCTTGACCTTGTCTTTCGCCACAGCTGTCAGCTCGACCAGCTCTAAAGCCTCAGGCACCTGCAAATCGGCTTCGGCCTTGGTCATCCCCTTCAAGGCGGCCATGTAGTAGAGGAATCGAGAGGCGGTGAACTCTGGGTAGAGCGAGTGGTGCTGGGGAACGTAGCCGAGTATAGCCCGGTACTCCCCGCCCAGCTCCCCGATATCCTTGCCGTCCCAAAGCACAGTTCCTGACGTCTGCTTCAAGTTGCCGGTGATGATACCCATCAAGGTGCTCTTGCCCGACCCGTTCGGGCCAAGCAGGCCATAGATGCCCGGCGTCAGTGTGAAGCTGACGTCGCGAAGCGCGGCCTTTGCCCCATAGTCCTTATATAGCGAGGAAACGGTCAGTTCCATTTCGTGGCTCCCTACCCCTTTGCTCTGACAACTCCCATCCCCGTCACAGCGTAACAATCATACCATGATACGCCTGTCGGCTATACTGCGCTGTTTTATATAATCGTTATTTATGGTTTGCTTTATTGCCTACAGTGCAAACCCATGCTTGAAGCACGAAAAAAGCTTCGAAAAAGCACAGTGAGTTAGCACATTCCAGTTGTTCAAGCCTGCTAGGTTTGAACAAAGTGCATAGTAGCGGTAGGCTCAGCTAATCGAGGAAACTTTTATACCGCAAGCCAGTATTGGTGTAGGAGTCAATCTATCATCTAAAAATGGCCCTATTCAAACTCATTTCATGGCTTGTTATACTGCGTTGACGCTACACCGCTTGTTCAAAGTCGACCCTAGTTGATGGTATACCGTCATAGCTGCGTAGTACATCATTTAAAAATGCCCGTGAAATCTTCCCTTGCTAGGCAACCTGGATAGCTGCGATAGCATCGTTGATGAACTCTACCATGTTCTTGTCTG
>JGI24702J35022_10000535_pt1 | contig 22951 bp, 22 predicted proteins | sample TergutTh196P4_FD_35022 | JGI IMG/M metagenome (IMG submission 35022)
GGCCACGGAGAACTTGAGGGAGTGGCTGCCGCCGAAGCTGGCAACAACGGCTGCTGCGGTGCGACGCTTATTCCTCTGCTGTCTTTGGGAGTTCCCGGCGACGCCATAACCGGCATCATACTCGGCGCGTTCATGATGCATGGGCTCTTGCCGGGTCCTCTGCTGTTCCAGCAACACGGGACCACCGTGTACGCGCTGTTTATGGGCATCATGCTGACTTCCGCGATGATGCTCGTAGTCGGACATTACTGTATCCGATCCTTTGCCGGGATCACCAATATTCCCAAACGCATCCTCTTCCCCGCTGTACTGGTACTGTGCTGCTACGGCTGTTACGCCATCAACAGCAGCGTATTCGACGTTCTGGTGATGATCTGCGTCGGGGGGATCGGATACCTTATGCGCTGCTGGAAGATACCAGCAGCCCCCTTCCTGATAGCCTATGTTCTCGGGCCATTACTGGAAGACAACCTGCGGCGTTCCCTGTTGATGAGCAACGGATCGTACGCCATTTTCATGCGTTCGCCCATCTGTTGGTTCTTTATAGTGATGTTCTTTGTCGCCCTCTATTACATCTATAGGCAACGGTGCGGCATCCTGCGGCGCTGACGGGGAAACATAAAAAACAGGCAATCCAAAAAGGAGTTCCGGCGTACTCCCCTTGCCTTTTGCCGGTAACATGCAAAAATAGTCGGGTGTTATTTTTTCACTGTGTGTTAAACGCGTTGGGGAGACCTCTCCCCGACGAGTATCTCAATGCTGATGGGGTGAACGCATGAACGATATTCTCTGGCAGGCAATGCAGACGCTCTTTGATCCGCTCTCATTCCTATGCATGGCGCTGGCCATGGCCTACGGCATCCTTCTCGGCGCCATACCGGGTCTGACCGCCACCATGGCCATAGCCATAGCAATTCCCTTGACCTACACCCTACCCAAAAGCGTGGCCATAGTCACCTTTATCAGCATCTATATCGGAGGGATATCTGGCGGTCTCATTTCCGCCATACTTCTGCGCATGCCCGGCACGCCCGCATCCATGTCCACAGTCTTTGACGGTTACCCCATGGCCCAAAAAGGTCTTGCAGCCAGAGCGCTGGGCACGGGCATCCAGGCATCCTTTATTGGCGGCGTTTTCAGCGCCGTAGCGCTAATCATCATTGCCCCACCCCTAGCCAATTTCGCCGTGAACTTTGGCCCCTTTGAATACGCGGCACTGGCCTGTTTCGCTTTGAGCATGGCTTCCTCACTTTCGGAAAAAGACTATCTCAAAGGGATCATGTCTGCCTTGCTCGGTCTGTTCTTCTCCTGCGTGGGACAAAGCCCGATAGACGGCACGCGCCGCTTTACTTTTGGATTTTCCGACATGGACGGCGGTTTTGAAATCCTGTCAGTGCTGATCGGCCTGTTCGCCGTGTCCGAACTCTTGCGCACCAGCGGCAATCTGTTAGAGAATGCCGAGAAAATTGACGCTAGGGTTAATTTCCGGACCTTTTTCCCGCCACTTAGGGAAACAGTCGCTAAGTGGCGATCCTACCTACGGGCCTCGGTAATCGGTACCTTCATAGGCATTCTGCCCGGCATCGGCGGCGGGCCCGGCGGTTTGTTGGCCTATGCCCAGGAAAAACGCGCCTCTAAGACGCCTGAACAATTCGGTACCGGTATACCAGAGGGGGTGATCGCCTCGGAAGCGTCCAACAATGCGGTCACTGGCGGTGCGCTCATCCCCATGCTGACCTTGGGCATTCCGGGCGACGCCACCACAGCTATCATCATGGGCGGCTTCATCGTCCATGACATCCGACCGGGACCGCTCCTATTCCAGAACAACCCCGACATCATCACCATCATCCTGATAGCTACTTTGTTCCTGAATTTTCTGATGCTATTCATGGAAACCTTTGCCATCCGGGGCTTTATCAGAATTCTGGATGTGCCCAAATACCGTCTGATACCAATCATCATCATGCTCTGCGTTGTGGGCGTTGTGGGCCTAAACAACCGCATGTTCGACGCGTGGGCCATGCTGTTTTTCGGCCTTCTCGGCTATGCCTTGGAGCGCAACAACTTTCCGCTCGCACCCTTTGTGCTGGGTTTCATTCTCGGCCCCATGGTGGAGGAAAATTCCAGACGCGCCTTACTGTTTTATAATTCCTGGATTGAACTTCTTGAGCGACCTATTGGTATCTGCCTTTTGCTGCTAGCCCTGTTGCCCTTTTTCCACTGGGCATACAGAAATTTGAAAGAACGACGCTCAGTGGCGACAGGAGTCTGACATGGGAAATAAACTTTTTATTAGCGGCATTTTCGTTGCGGCAGCCTATTTGTTTTATGACACCTTCTTTTTTCAGAAGAATTTGATCGCCCGCACCAGCAGCCCAGAGGGCATGCCCAGAATTGTCTTAGCAAGCATCATGCTCATAGCCCTGCTGATGTTTGCGCGTGATTACCGAAAAGCTATTCCTTCCCGTGTGTCCTGCCTATTCCAGGGCACTAGGCTCTATGTGCTTATTGCCTTGCCGCTGTATTTGCTGGCGCTTCCCTGGCTTGGTTTTACAGTAAGCACTTTTTTGTCGCTCGTGGTATTGTTCGACATACTTTCCCCTGAAAAAACCACACTCAAGTCACTGCTACTGAACACATTGCTCGCAGCTTGCCTGGCGGGATGCACCTTTTTCGTTTTCCGACAGCTATTCTACATTCAACTGCCCGTAAACATATTTGATTTCTAACCCATTAGGACAACTCACATGAAACCGCCAAACATTCTTCTTTTCGTGACCGACCAGCATCAGCGCTGCACCATTGGTGCTTATGGCAGTCATCTGGTCAAAACTCCCACTTTGGACAAACTGGCAGCCGAAGGACTGACCTTTGACCGCTGTTATACCGGCTGCGGCCTGTGTTCTCCTATTCGCAGCTCACTTTTCACCGGTACCTACCCGCACGATCATGGTGTGCTGACCAATATCCACCTGCACCCTGTGCGCCAGGAACTCACTCCGGACAAGGATATCCTGACCCCGCGCCTGAAAAAGGCCGGGTACCGACTGGGTTACGTGGGCAAGTGGCATGTGGCCAATAACTACACGCCCAAGGATTTCGGCTTTGAGCACTACGTCTCTCTGGGCGATTACGCTGCCTACCGCCAAAAACTCGGCATTCCCCTGCCTGCGGAAGCTATGAATTACGTGACCCCGGTGTCGGCTGTGGATCCCGCGCCTGTCGAACACTGCCGTCCGGCTTTTCTGGCGGACAATGCCATCAGGATCGTGAACGAGTTTGCGCGCGATACAGAACATCCGTTCTTTATCCGGCTTGACTTTCATGGTCCGCACCTGCCCAATGTCATCCCTGAACCGTATGCCTCAATGTATTCCGTGAAGAGTATCGCCAAGCCTTCCACCTATGATGAGGATCTCACGGGAAAACCGGCCGTACAGAAAATAAAGCGTCGGCACTGGGAAATGGAAGACATGCCGTGGGAGGACTTCAGGCACCATATGCAGAAGTACTATGGCGAGATTACGCTGCTGGACCACCAAATCGGTCGGGTGGTGGATGCACTGGATCGCCTGGGGCTAGCTGAGGACACGGTGATCTTTTTCACCGCCGACCATGGTGATACTATGGGTGATCACCGAATCTGGAACAAGGATTACACTATGTATGACCAGATCTACCACATTCCCTTCATTGCCCGCTGGAAGGGTACGGTAACGCCCGGTTCGCGCAGTCCCAGCTTTATCAGTCAGATGCTGGATTTGACCCCGACCCTGCTCGATCTTTCCGGCAGCGACACGCCCGAGGGCTTGCACGGCAAAAGTCTGCTACCCCTGCTCAAAGGCGAGCCGCAACAGCGCCGCGACGATGCATTCTGCCAATTCCACGGTTCGCATATGGGGCTGTACAGCATGCGCATGGTCGAGACCGAACGCTACAAGTACGTGTTCCACTCCAATGACATCGACGAGCTTTACGATCATAAAACCGATCCGGACGAGACCATGAATCTGGCTGAAGACCCGGATTGCGCCGCTGTACTGAAAGAGATGAAATACCGCATGGTGGACTGGCTGCGCGAGACCAACGACCATCTGTACAATGAGTGGATTGTATATTGGCTGACCGGCGACGATCAGTTAGCCATTGAAGCACCTGGCAGGCGCAAGGCGAAATGGTAAATGGAGCGCAATGTCAAGGCGTTCCTGTAGGCTTCAGGGGCGGTCCCCCTAACCGCTGGAGGCGGACGACATTTCAGGCGAACGGATGTACACACAAGCACGGAACACAACCGCGATACTCGGCACGCCGGGGCCGTCCTCCCTGCTAGTCAAGCCGGTAGGCGCACGCTGTAATCTACGTTGTTCCTACTGTTGCTATCGCCCGGAACATCGCGGCAGTGATGGGGTCATGTCCCTTCAGACCCTGCGTATACTCACCGCTGAGGTTTTGCGCCTGCCTGTGCTCAAGCCCGGTATCTGCTGGCAGGGCGGCGAACCCACGCTTGCCGGGCTAGCCTTTTACAAGCAGGCAGTGGAACTACAAAAAGAACTGGGGCATGGCAGGCTGATTGCAAACAGTCTGCAGACGAACGGCTTGGTCATAGACGAAGATTGGGCAGAATTCTTAGGTCGGAATGATTTTCTGGTTGGTCTTTCTCTGGACGGGCCGGAGCACATGCATGATGCTAATCGTATAGACTCTGACGGTAAGGGTAGTTGGAAAAAGGTTATGGATACGGTGGACAAGCTGCGGGGTGCGGACGTGCCAGTGAATATCCTGTGCAGCCTGGCTGAGCAGGCCGTGCCGCAGGCTGATGAACTGTTTGGATTTTTCGAGGAACAGGGCTTTGCCCATGTCCAATTCACGCCATTGTTGGAAACACGACACGGTACGGATGCACCGGCTGCTTTTTCTCTGACTCCGGAGAGCTACGGCACCTTTTTATGCCGCATGTGGGATCGCTGGGTACAGGCTCTCGGGCGGGGAAAACGCCTAGGGGTACGTTTTTTCGAGTCGTTCTGCCATCGAGGCTTCGGCCTTGCCCCGACCGTGTGTGAGATGTATCCCTGCTGTGGCACTTATGCGGTAGTGGAACATGATGGCTGCGTCTATCCCTGCGATTTTTTTGTTAACGAACAATGGAAGTTGGGCACATTGGAGCGAGGCCTGCCTGAACTATTGTATGCGCCAAAATCCCGGCATTTCAATGAAATCCGGCTAATGTTGCGGACGGAATGCCGGGATTGCTTCTGGAAGCCCTGGTGCCACGGCGGCTGCCTCAAATACCGGCAGCTTGGCCCGCGCTTACTGCCTAAAACGTTTTTCTGCGAAGCCTACCGCCGCTTCTTCATGCATGCCTGGCCGGATCTGCCTCTGGTTTCCGGCTTCCTTATGCAGGCGCACACAGACATTTTTCAGCGAGGTGTCGAATCATGAATGTATTGCTCGGCTGCATAGCTGACGACTTCACCGGCGGAACGGACTTAGCCGATACCTTGGTCAGAAACGGCATGCGTACGATTCAGACCAACGGTATGCCTTCCACAGGCTTTGTCCTGCCCGAAACGGACGCTGTCGTGGTTTCCGTCAAATGCCGATCCATTGATCCGGGCGAGGCGGTCCGGCTGTGCCGCGAGGCGCTGGTCTGGCTGCGCAAACAGGGTTGCCGCCAATTTTTCTGGAAATACTGTTCCACCTTCGATTCCACGCCTAAGGGCAATATCGGTCCTGTGGCTGAAGCCTTGCTTAACGATCTTGAAGCTCCGTCGACCTTGGTCTGTCCGGCCTTTCCAGTAAACAAGCGTACTGTCTACAAGGGTAGACTGTTCGTCGGGGATGTGCCACTGGATGAAAGCTCCATGCGTCTGCACCCGATCACACCCATGACTGATGCCAGTCTGGAACGCCTACTGCTACCTCAGGTTACAGGCAAAGTCGGACATGTTTTCTGGGGCACGGTGCGCCAAGGCTCCGAGGCCGTGCGCGAGGCTTTGGACGAGCTGGAAAAGCAGGGTGTACGCTTTGTCGTTGCCGATGCTCTGGAAGATGAAAATTTACGAACCTTGGGCCGTGCCTGTATGCATGCGGCCCTGATTACAGGCGGCAGCGGCATTGCTATCGGACTGCCGGACAACTTCCGGCAGCAGGGATTGCTTGCGGCAGAATTTCCCGCCGTACTGGTTCCGGAACTGGCCGGACCGGCGGTCATCCTCTCCGGAAGCTGTTCTGATGCGACATTATCACAGCTTGCCGCTCTTTCTAGCAACAATTGTTTCATGCGACAATTGGATCCCTTCCGTCTGGAATCGGAAGAATATCTTGCGGACATACAGTCTTGGGCGCTTGAACGTTTGGGTTCTCGACCGATCGTTATCCATGCCGGTGCGGAAGCATCGGTGGTCAGCACGGTACAAGAAAAACTTGGCAAGGAGCGTTCAGGGCAGCTGATTGAATCGGCTTTGGGTCGTTGTGCCGCTATCCTGCGTGATGCCGGAGCCAGACACTTCATCGTCGCTGGCGGCGAAAGTTCCGGAGCCGTGGTACAGTCTTTGGGGGTGACGGGTATGCGTATCGGCTCGCAGATCGCACCGGGTGTTCCCTGGACATTCTCATTGGATAAGACACCGCTCTCACTAGCCCTGAAGTCCGGCAATTTCGGCGGGCCGGATTTCTTCAATGCTGCCCTGGCCATGCTTCCGTGAGACACTGCTTAACATTGGAGTATTGAGAGAAGGATAGCATATGGAAGAACAACGCCTGCGCAGTGCACTAGTAAAGCATGGATACTCCCTGTTCATCCGGGGACTTTCCTATGGCGCGACCGGCAACATGAGCGTGCGTCTGGCGGATGGTTCCCTGCTGGTTACGCCAACCGGCTATTCGCTCGGAAGGCTCAACGCTAAGGATCTGAGCATCCTGAATATGAACGGGGAGCTTGTATCCGGCCCACCACCGACCAAGGAGGCTCACATGCACCTAGCCTGCTATGCGGCCAACCCCGAATGCCATACAGTAGTGCACCTACATTCCCCCTATGCCACAGCTTTTTCCTGTTTAGACGGGCTTGATCCCGAAGACTGCATGCCGCCGATCACTCCCTATTTTCTAATGCGTATCGGCGGCTTGCCGCTTGCTCCGTACTGCAAACCTGGCAGCCCTCAAATCGGAGAGTATATCACGCGGCTTATGCCGGGACGAAAGGCTGTGTTGCTGGCAAACCACGGCCCGGTGGTCTGTGGCAAAAGCCTGGAGGACGCTGTGGATAATGCTGAGGAGTTGGAGTCTTCTGCCAGGATGTATTTCATCCTGCACAGCCATAAGATGCGCACACTTACGCCAACAGAGCGCGAAGATATGACCCCAAGCAGGAAACGCTAAGCTGTCCGGAGAATTGCTATGCCTCGCTTTGCCGCGCATCTGACCAGGATGTTTACGGAATCATTGATGCCAAATCGCTGGTACGCCTGACCGGTACAAGCCGGACAAGGGAGAGTTGTATTATCCCTTCCTGTTCGAATTGCTGGACAAGCTTGGGCATCAAGGGGTTGTGGGGTTGCGAATACAAGCCCACAGGCCTCACTGAAGAAGGTTTGGGCTGGATACGCCAATACGGAGTCGTGCCGTGCCCGTGAATCTTGTATAACCAGAAGACAAGGAGAACACCATGTCAGATCAGACGTATGGGGTGATCGGCCTCGGTTCTATGGGCATGGGCATGGCTTGCTCACTGAGACGAGCGGGTCTGGCCACAATCGCTTGTGATATTAACCCAGCAGCCTGCGAGGCTTTCGCTCATGTCGGCGGCAAAATAGCGGCTACCTCAATGGAAATCGCTGCCGTTTCAGACGTGCTCTTTCTTGTGGTTGTGAACGCGGCTCAAGTGAAGGATGTACTCTTCGGGACTGGGCAGGCCGCCAAGTCTCTGCGGCACGGCAGCTTAGTCGTAGGTTGCAGCACGGTCAATCCGGTCTTTGCCAAGGACATGGAAAAACGTCTGGAAGAATTCGGACTGCTCTATCTTGACGCCCCGATTTCCGGCGGAGCAGCCAAGGCCGCTGCAGGAGAGATTACCGTCATGGCTTCCGGCAGCCCAGAAGCCTTTGCCAAGGCGGAAAGAGGTTTTTCGGTCATAGCGGCTAAAGTATACTGTATGGGAAATGAAGCAGGATCGGGGTCGGCCATGAAGATGGTCAACCAGCTTCTTGCGGGCGTACATATTGCTGCCGCCGCCGAAGCCATGGCCCTAGGACTGCGCATGGGGCTGGAAGCTCGGACTGTCTATGATGTGATCACAAATGCGGCTGGCAATTCTTGGATGTTTGAAAATCGTATGGCCCATGTGGTTGAAGGTGATTACACTCCGTTCAGCGCAGTTAATATTTTCATCAAGGATCTGGGCATGGTCACAGATACCGCCCGCGACCAAGACATGCCCGTTCCCATGGCCGCCACTGCGCTGCAGCAATTCGTGACAGCCAAGGCGGCGGGATACGGCCTTGAGGATGATTCAGCTGTAATCAAAATTTTTCCAGGCATAACCCTGCCGGAAAAAGACTGAATACTGAAAGACAGGGCCGACGAACCTGCAGCCAAAGTTGCTGCCGGGGAGGTTCTCAACCAAGTGATGGAGGTGATATAGATATTATGCCGGAGGCATCATCAATACCCAGCTTGCCGCTGATGGCGAAGAGCAAGGATAACCACCTTTTCGCCCTCAACTTCATAGAGTAATACATAGCCGGATGACCCAAAGGATATGAGCAGCTCTTTCTGCTCCGGTTCCAGATCAACGGCAGGGCGACCGGCATTTGGAAAACGCTCAAGCAACAAAGCGCCTTCCTCAATAGCTTCCACTGCTTTCAGGCCAAGTTCCGCGTCCTCTTCAGCCATGAAGGCATAATGCCGCGCAAGGTCTCCGAGTGCGCCATCGGTCCAAACCACTATGTATGGCATTTGGGCATAGGCTCGCTTTTGCCTTGGCGCAGTTGGTCGATCCAGGCTCTGACTTCATCGTTTGTCAGATGCAGACCAGTGCATTTATAGTGTTCATGCGCGGCAATGCCCGCTTGCCGCAGACCTTCCCGCTGTTCCTCACGGGTGACGTATCGTTCGATAGCCTCTACCATCAAAGAGTGAATGGAACGCTTGCGTATGTCCGCCAGATACTCTATCCGTGCTTTCACATCCGGAGCAAGCTTGACGGTTGTGGACGTTGTTTGCATGACTACACCTCGCGCTACACCCGGTAATACTTTTTGTCACTAAAGACAAGGGGGCACAATCGCTATGCATTCGCTGTATTCGCTATGCCGCTTGCCTGTCGTGTAAAATAGCGATACTCACTGGGCAAGCTGAATTTTTATGCTCCTTCCCGCACATAGGCGACATGATATTTCTGATAAAGTATGGGAACGAAGCCCATCTACCTGGGCGAATTTGAAGGAATGGCGTGGTATTGCCCCCAGATACGCAAAAAAAGCGGCATCTTTTCTGGCGGCGGTACAGATCAGATGTATTTATCTTTGGGCGACAATCTCGTGACTATAGCCTCTAAAGGATATTTTTACCGTTCAGGTCGCGCATCCCTTTTACTGCTCCCGCCAGTTTTTCAGGGTTCAGAACCATTTCCATCATGCTGATTTGCTCTTCCCATGCCGCCTGATCCGCTTCTGCCTTAATGAGGGGATCAAGAATATGGTATACGGGGAGTCCCAACGGGACTCCGGCTAAAGAACCTGCATACGTCGGATCGCCGGCGGTTACCGTCTCTGCGTAGATGCCGGCACCTTCTGCATCGGAAGCTCCGATGACGACAAGAAGCTCGTCAGGGCCGTATTTTTCAGCTGCTTCCTTGACACGTTGTTGATTTTGCAGATCCATAGCTCCTGCAGCCGTTCAAACAAAGCATTCCGTCGCCGAAAATGCAACCTCTGCCCCGCTGCCGGCAAAGACCTTCTCCATTGCCGGACTAGGAATACCATCCCGTTCGCCAAGCAAGATCAGTTTTTTACCCTGCAATTTTCCCATACCAGACCTCCTCTTTTTGGCACGTTTCATCCAGAACAATTCATTTGCTCCAGAATGACAATACACTCTAAAGACTATCAGCTTTTTTCTTGATGTTGTCGATGGTAACCTCATCGCCAACGAGACGTGCCTTGCATTCCCCGTCTTTGTAAAACAGGACGGCCGGCACGCTCATCACTTTCAATTCAATGCAGAGACGCCGGTTTCCGGCGGCCACATTGACCTTGCAGAATTTTATCCTTCCGGTGTAGCTCTGTGCCAGTTGTTCGACTTCCGGCATCAGCGCAAGGCAAGGGCCACATTGCGGCCCCCAGAAGTCAATAACTACCGGGATAGGACTTTGTTCAACCTCAGCAGCAAAACTGTCCTTAGTAATTTCCAACATTTGGCCGCTCCTTATTTCCTGCGCACATTCTGTGACGGCAAACATTTTTCGCAGCCACAGCCGTTGCTTTTTCAGACTATGTTCGCGATGAGAGACGGTTCATATAAGACCGACACCGCGCAGAATCACGGCCGCTCTAGACTGTACTGAAGCCTGCACACGCACAACCGGTCCAGTACATCCCATGACGGCTTCAGCATAAATGTTTTCTTTCCACAGGGCCTGCACAGCCTTGTCCATATCCAAAACATCAACTCCGGAGATTTCGGCGTCAAGCGGCACAACTGCGGGCTTTGCAATGGACTCCTCGCGTTCTGTTTTCGGTTTGAGGCCATACAGTTCAGCATCAAAGCCGGCCTTACGCGCAGCTTTGAGTTCTTCCGCCACTTTTCTGGGAAACTGACCGGCAATCGCCTGGGCTGTCAGACTCAAAGCATTGGCAATGACTTGAGCGCCTGATGCGCGGGAAATAATGGAAATTATGTTATTCCAGCCTTCTCCTGCAGAAGGGCCGTAGCCCCAGCCCGAGCTTTCATAAAAACCACCGGTCGTATACGTTGAAAAGATTTTTATCAACGCGTTTCCGGTAAGAGTATCACACACAAGCACATCCGCAGCCCCATGCACGAGATCGTTGCCGCGCAGAAGTTGGCCGCCCTCATTGCGTTTACTGGCCCCGAATCTGACCGCATATCCGTTTTTCCTCATCCGCTCGAAAGCGCGTAGTACCGATCCCGCGCCATCAATATTCAAAAAAGCCACAGCCGGTTCAGCAAGGCCGCAGGCCTTGGCCGCGGCAACCCCGTATACGGCGTTGCGCAAAAGCGCTTCCTGGCGCAGGGCGGCAGTGGAGCCGGTACAGGAGGAAATGAACATGGGGTAACCACGCCAAGGCGTCACAATGCGGCCGATTGTGGCTACGCCGATCGGAAAGGGATAGTGCATGGCCACCGCTCCGGCCACGGCATCCTCTTGTAGGGATTTTGTTATGGTCGCGGCTATGTCCGCTTCACAATCCGGGGTTTCGATCCATTCCATATCCTCAAAACCTGGAAGACGCGGCCCAATCACTACAACGCGCAGGAACGGGTTAGCGGCTTGGGCAAGTCGTCCGCCGCGCAGAACCTCATCCCGGCCTAGTTCACTCCCCACAGCCATAAGCCCTATTTTCATGACGTGTCTGCCATGGCGGGCTTTGTCCACAATTTGTTTGTCCATTGCCTGTTCTTTTATCCCCCCCGTAGACTTTTCCATCAAAAAGGATGCTCCGTCCGCCAGATTGGTCAGCCGTCCCAGAAATAGACTCCCTTTCCCAATGATCATGGCCCGGTTCAGCTTGCCTTTGTTGATGGCGTCAATGGCATGTCCTATATAGGGTATGCCTGAGGGGATATGTCCCTGTGTGGGCGCAAAGCCCGGTATGCTATGTTTTTCGACAAAAGCTGCGAGCCCTTCCCTTTCGCACTGCCCCTTCATCACGGCCAGAGCTGCAATCATCTTAAAGTTGGCCTCCGGCACATTGCCGGCTCCAGCAGGAACTGTCACCTCAGGATCGTGCAGTTCCGGAGCGTATTTATCCACGTCAGCAAACTGCAATCCCGCTGCCTGCAAAGGATCAAATACCAGAGCGGTGGTAACGGCCTGCGGGGAAGAGCCTGAAGCCACATTGTGCTTGCCGATGGCGTCAAGGCGAATGATTGCCCCCTTGCCCTCATCCGGGCTTACAAGCACGGCAAAACATCCCATGACGTTTTCCAGCGGCGGAAGACCTTTTTTTATATGTTCACGGGCATTCATGAACAATTTCGGCACGGATCCCCCGCTGACTACAACGACATTTCTGTGAACTCCGGCTGCCACCATGCTTGCCGCAGCAATAACAGCTGCCACCGGTGCCGCGCAGAAGGCGCGCAGATCAAATCCGCCGGCCTCGGAACATCCGGCGCTTTCCGCAATGGCTTTGGCTATGTTTCCGCCGCCGCGCTGGTTCATGTCGCCAACGGCTTCTTCCGAACAATCCACCACAAAATCGATACCAGAGGGTTTTATGCCGGACTTCTGCATCAGGTGGAGCAGAGCCAGAACAGCACCAGCCTTGCTGGCGATATTTTCCAGAAGCACATGCGCGCTGAGGTTTGCATCTCTTTCGTGAGCCCTGCGGCAACAGCCGATCAATTCATTGTGGAAATAAAACGGCAGGGCATGGTTATTGCTTATGGCAACATCAATTTCAGCCGGGTCATGTCCGGCCTCAAGCAGTTTGATCTGTTCGGCGGCGATCAGGGGATGCGCTTCCAGTTTGGCTTTAATCGCGGAAGCAAAAGACCTTTTCAGCCAGATTAGATCGAATGCGTCACAGATATCCATAAGCCCGATGAATTCATCTTCGGGCATGATCTCTCCAAAAGAGCCGAAACGCATGTCGCCCTGGTACGGATTTTGTAGAAAAGGGCGTGGGTGGGCGGCCAGTTCATCAGTGGTCATGGCGCCTATGTATGTAAGGTGGGGAGCATAACGGCAGGCTGCTTCATAAGACAGTTCCGCCCCGTTTATCGTTTTTTCCAGATCCGCCAGAAAAGCGGAATCAGGCTGCGTGTAATATTCCTGATAAGGAGTCGTACCATAACGCAACCCCATTTCAGGAGCATGTACCAGGCAGTATGAAGCGCTTTTCATGGCGGCTGTTGCCATCACATCTCCTCCAATCAGCATGTGCCCGCGGTTATCCAATGATAGGCAGCCATGGCGGCGTGGGCGCCGTCGCCAGCAGCAGTCACCACCTGACGCAAAGGAGTATCCCGTACGTCACCGGCCGCAAAAATACCCGGAACAGAAGTGCACATTCGGGCGTCGGTCTTTATCCATCCCCCATCGGCTCGATCAAGAAGGTCGCCCAAAAAACCGGTGCAAGGAACCGTTCCTATAAAAACGAAAACTCCAGCCACCTGAATAGTGCTGACAGCACCTGTATGGACATTCTTAACGGTTACGCCATCCGCCAGTTCGTCGCCGTTGATGCTTTCAACCACGCTATCCCATACGGGAGTTATTTTCGGATTGGCGAGAGCCCGTTCGCAGATCAGCCGATCTGCCCGAAAGGCGTTACGCCTGTGGATTATATACACTTTTGAGGCGAAGCGTGTCAGATAGAAAGCCTCTTCAACGGCGGTATTGCCTCCCCCTATTACGGCTACCTCTTCATCTTGGTAAAAAGGTCCGTCGCAGACTGCGCAATAGCTCACGCCGGATCCTGTGAGCCTTGCCTCTCCTTCACAGCCAAGCCGTTTGAACGCCGCGCCGGTTGCAATAATGACGGCTTTGGCAAGAATATCCCCAGTATTGGTGCGGACAGACCGGCCGCTGTTGCTGGAGCCTATCTCCAGCACCGCGGCCTTACGGAATTCACAGCCAAGGTGCATAGCATGGTCATGAAATGATGCAGCCAAAGATGCTCCGGATATCTTTGTCTGGCCGGGCCAGTTTTCCACGTCGCACGTGATGAGAATCTGGCCGCCGTATGAGCCTTTTTCCAAAACCAGGACATCCAGACCTGCCCGTTTTGCGTAAATCGCGGCAGTTAGGCCGGCAGGACCTCCTCCTATAATCACAAGTTCACGTTTTTCCACGGTCATTTTTTTTGTTTGCCTCATGTGCCAAGAGCGTGTCTTGGCATTATATGCCCATATAGGCCTTGATCAGGGATTCGTCCCGCAGAAGCGCTTATTCCGTCAATTTCTGCAGAGCCTCGCGTACCATGTGCAAACGCAAAGTTTTTTCACTAACAGTATCCAATTGAGGATTTCCCAACGGATGTGGAATAGCTACGGCCGCCATGCTCCGATTCGCGCCGACATTTTGGGCGATACTCTCCAGAGTGCAAACCACCACTGTGGGAATGCCTATCCGCTCCAGCTCTTTGCTAATCGTTGCACCGCAACGAGTTCCCGTGCCTCATGTGGCTGTCAGAAATACTCCCACCTGTTGCTGGAAGCGTTTGCGTATGTCTTCGGCAATTTCCCGTCCGAAGCGGACGGCATTATCCACACTGGTCGCATTGCCGGAGGTTGCATAAAATAGGGGAGCCACTCCGCCTATTTCTCCGCTGTCAGCTAGCAGGCGCAGGGCGTCCAAGGGCAGCAGGCGATTGGGATCGGCATTGGCGTGACAATTGTCGTACCCGCCGTGCGAAACTTGAAAGTCTTCCGCCGACAAGGCTGCTAAGCCCTCTATGTTGTATGCGCCGAATTTGGTGGCCATGGAGGCTTCCAGACGATCAGGATTGCCGCGCGGTGTAAGCCCTCCTTCCGTTACCGGCACGATAATGGCCGTCGCAAGGTCGGCCAAGGCCGGAGCCGGGGGAACCCGATCGAACTCCAGCAGCGGGACTTCGCTCGGAGGATTTTCACCTTGCAGTCTGGCTAGGAGCATTTCCGCAGCGCGGCATGCCCCGGTTTTGTCCTTCTCCGCCAGTACGCGTATGCCCTGGGCAAAATAGCTGCCCGGTTCCGGGTTCTTTCCATGGGCTAGTTGCAGGGCAATCCGGGTCATGGTGGTCGTGGTTGTACGCATGGATATCGCGGTCGGCCCGGCGGGCACGATGTAGACAAAAGCGCGGTATAAATCAACAGCCGGATTACTTTCGTGCATACCCGTCACTACCGGGATCGACAGCCGCTCATTGACTGCCTTGCATACCGCGCCGCAAGCCATTCCGTAACGCCCTGCTCCAAAGGCGGGCCCTGCCAGGAAAATATCCGGCTGCAACTTGGCGACGATTTCGGCGGCAAGGGCACTCCGCGCTTCCAGCGCCTCAGCCATGTAATTGTCGCCGCAGATAACTGTGGCCACATATGTTCCGGCTTCTCCCACGGCAGCCTGGACGGCCAGTCCGGGTCCCACGGGGCCATCTTTGACGAGCAAAGGTTCGTCAGCTTTATCTTCGCCGCCGATTTGCCCGAAAAACTGGTTTATATAATGCACAAGGCGTAAAGGCCTGTTCATGGCATAAGTGCTCCCGTAATGGAGATACACAGCTTCACATGCGCCCTTTTTTCCCCATCCCGCAGGAGACAGGCTGATCCGGGCGTTTTTTATCTGCCTTCACAGGACAAACGTCCGAAGCCCAGTTGATTTGTAGAGCCGTAATGTCTCGTGAGCGGCAAAACAACCGCGTTTTTCAGGACATCCTGCTGCAACATGCCCCCGGAAAAGCCGACAAAGTCTCGTACAGATGCCAGTGGGGCCGGATAATCATTATTCCCGGTGCTGACCATGTAGAGTGCCGCAGGGGTATATTCGGTCAAGGAAGGCGTTTTGCCGTCAGGCCCCGCGAACTCATTTACCAGGAGCACGGTAGCGATGCCGGCGGATTCCAGTGTGCTGCAAGCCAGCATGATATCCAGGTCAGCATTGCCGCCGCCCTCCTGATTGATAATCACACCTTGAAGTTTAAGGCCTTTAGCCAGTTCCAGGATACCTTTGACGTTATCTTCTTTGTCCTGTCTGCTGCTGGCTTCATTGGCCAGGATGACCCCGGAAAAGCACCAGTCGGTTTTATGCCTGACAAGGAGTTCGCGCAGAACAGGGGCTTGGTGGTGGATATAGGTGCAGGTCTTATTGCTGGGCATGACATAATTGCCGCTGGTCAGCGCGCCGCCGAGACACTCCAGGGGGTCGATCAAACGTGGCGTCATGTCGTCCGCCGCGATGCCCCGGTAAAAAGTCCTGCGCAACGCGCCCTGAGCCTGTATGAAATACACCGCACCCACTTTGGGAAGCTGTTCCGCACCTTTGGGGTCAGGTTGCCATTCAAGGATTTCCTCTTCATCGGCCTTATCTTCACTGGCCAGAGAGGCCAGCAGTTCTGCCAGACAGCATTGGAATAGCCGGATTTCGGCGTCAGCTCCCGCTCTGTCCAGAGTAGGCGAAACGTCCACCGTGCAAATCAGGAAATGCAGGGAAGATAATGGAGACCAACGTGCGTCCGTATCAATAACGCCTTCCTGGACTCCAGCCAGATTTGAGACCACGCATACTGCCGAGTTTTCCAGCACAGTCAGCTTGCGCTCCGGTTCATCCGAAGCCGGGCCGGTGACGCCGGGAAAGGTTGGGCCGCCGTGGCAATAGCGTATTCCCACGACATCTAACACAGGGCCAAAGCGCATGGAGGAAAGGGGGGCCGCCGCGCGTATTTCCACCAGGCGCAACCCGTCTCGCTTGGGAAAAAGTGCGGACACGGCTTCAGGCGCCACTGTAAGCACATGGTTGCTCCAGGCATTTGCATTGCCGACAACCAGCGCGGCAACCTTATGTTTTTGCAAAACAAGGCGCATGGCTCTCCCCTTTCCTCCACCAGTTTGCGTATGGTTCCCTCACTTTTTCTTCATACCTGCCTTGTCGAGCAGCGCCTTTAGGGTAACCAATTCCTTCTTGAAGGATTCGACAGCCATCTCGGGCGCCAGGATGTTGATCAGCAGTCCGGCCTTCTTGGCTTCGGCTTGGTACTCGGGATCGTTGGCGGCCTTCATGAAGGCTTCGGCTAGAATCTTCTTCACTGCAGGGTTAGTGCCGGCGGGCACGGCCACGCCGCGATCGCTGCTGGGAATGTAGCCCTGTACGCCCACTTCTTTGAATGTCGGGGCATTAGGAGCAAAATCAGTCCGCTTGTCCATGCCCACGGCCAAGATACGCACCTGTCCCTCAAGCTTGGTCACATAATCGGACAGGGTATCGGAAAGCAAATCTATTTGATTGCCCAGCAGGGCGGACATGGAACCGGAGGACCCTTGGAAGGGGATAATGGAGAATTTTACTCCGAGCTCCTGCTCCACCTGAACGGCCGCGATATGGTGTGCCAGATTCAGGCCGGCGGTTCCCACTGTGATCGAGCCGGGCTTTGCTTTTGCCGCGTCTACAAGCTCCTTGAAAGTCTTGTAGGGACTGTCGTTACGTACCATGAACAGGGTCGGATCCTGGCTGACCATGATCAGGGGTTCAAAGGTGTTGTAATCAAAGCGGGTATCTGACAGCAGGGGAAAGCTCAGAATGTGCGGCGTATTGATGTTGCACAGAAAATAGCCGTCCTTGGGCTTGTCGGGTACCGTGTTCCAGCCGACAATTCCGCCGCCGCCCGGCACGTTGATGATAACCAGCTTTTGGCCCAGGTATTTTTCCGTATATTTTGCCAAAATGCGGATATCCAGGTCAGTGGGGCCGCCGGCGGGAAAGATGACCATGAGTTCCACGGGTTTTTCCGGAAACGCGGCTGTGGCGTGTTGCGCCGCCGGAAGCAGCATCAGTGAGCAGACTGTCAGCGCAATCATAATAAAGCGTTTCATTTCGTTCTCCTCTAAATTTAAAATTGACGGAACGGGAAGTTACAGGAGCAGCCCCTTTGGGGTGGGCACCATTAAAAGCGCGGCAAAGGTCAGGTACAAAACGATCGTAAATAGCGTGGCCACCAGGAGAACCCTGGGAGCCTTAGTTTTGCGCTGTTCAGGGCTGAGGAGAAGAGTCGGCAGGACAATCAGGAACAGGAATGTGGCGCTGTAGAACCCAAGCCATCCGGCCAGAATAATATATGCCACAAAAACGGCCACGGACATGAGCATTTGCCTGCCGGGGAAAACGGCAAAAGGCGTCTTGTTTTCCAGGGACGAGCCCTTGCCCGCGACTGTGGCAACCAGCAGCCATACGGCAAGCATGGCTAGGGTCACGGCAAGCGCCTTGGGAAACAGACCGGCTTCGCTGCTCAACATGTCAGCGCCTATGAACAGGGCAACGGCAAGAGCCATGATCGCCAGGGCGGCAATGGCATTGCACTGGCGCATAGTAATTTCGCCCGGAGAAGAAGGCATGCGGAACAGAGATGGGCGGTTTCCCGCAAAAACGGCCGTACCGGCATCCTCTTTCCGTTCGAGCCAGGCTGCTATCAGAATGGATCCCACGGTCATGGCAATAAGTACAAGGCTGATCGGCCGAGTAAAGAAATGTACCAGCAGAGCCTCTCCCTTGGCTTCGGCAATGCGCGCGCCGAGCAGGAGCCCGTTTTCCGCGATGCCCCCCAGAATGTGTCCCAGAACCAGCGCTGCCGGGGAAAAGCCCACTTTGATTCCCAAGTACATCAGGATGCCGAGCGTACCCATGATGTACACGTCGCCCATGCTGTTCTGCGTGGCAAAAGAGCCGATGACGCAGAGCACGAGAATGGAAGGTCCGAGATAGTTTTGCGGTACCCGGGCTACGCGGGCCAGATACGGCGCCAGAGCGATGCCCGCGAAGGCCATGGCCACCTGGGCTACGAGCATGGCCAGCAGAAAGGTATACACGATATCGCCGTGTTCAGAGTACAAACGATGCCCCGGGTACAGACCGTGAATGAGCAGGCCGCCGAGCAGCACGGCTGCCGTCGGGCTGCCGGGTATGCCCAGTGTGAAAAGCGGCACGAGCGATCCGCCGCACATGGCGTTGTTCGCCGATTCAGCAGCGACTATGCCGTTAGGGTTCCCCTTGCCGAAGGTGGCCCGCTCTTCGTCCGAGGACCAGCGTTTGACTTCGTTATACGCTGAAAGCGCGGCAACCTGCCCGCCCGCTCCGGGAATGATGCCCACGATAGTGCCTACAACGGAGCCGATGACCAAAGCCCTCGTTCGGCGCAGGGTATCCATAAAGCTCGCCCAGAGTGATCCCTCTTCTGCCTTGGCGATGGTGACCATGCTTTCCGGGCTGCGAAAACAATCCTCAAAGCGGCTCAGCAACTGGGAAAGAGCGAATATGCCGATCAGGGCCGCCACAATGGGGATGCCCGCGAGCAGGGGCTGCAGGCCGAAGGTGAAACGAAAAGCGCCGGTGACGTCATCCATGCCGATGAGCGACAGGCATAAGCCCAGAGTCCCGCTGATCAGTCCTTTCAGCATGTTGCCCACGGCAAGGGAGGCAATGATGCTCACACCGAACAAGGCAACCCAGAAAGTCTCTGCAGGGCCGAAGAGCAGGGAAACCTGAGCCAAAGGAGGCGCGAAAAACAGGAGCACAAGCATGCCGACGATGCCGCCAAGCATAGAGGCGAAGGATGCATAATAGATGGCCTGCTTGCCCTTGCCGGCCTGGGCCATGGGATAGCCGTCAAACACGGTGGCCACGTTGGCCGGCGAGCCGGGAATGTTGACCAGAATAGCGGTAATAGCGCCGGAAAACACGCTGCTGCAATAAAGTCCGCCCAGAAGAATCAGGCCGGCTTTGGCGGACATGCCGAAGGTAAAGGGAACCATAATCGCCACCGCCATGGTGGGAGTGAGGCCCGGCAACACTCCTAAAAATGTTCCTCCCAGAACGCCGAGGAGGAGAGCTGCTATGTTTGCCGGTTCAAACAGCGCGGGAAACGCTGATGCCAGGGACATGAGGATAGCTTCCATGTAACGCTCCTGTCTGAGGCGGTAAATGATGGTGACGTTATTTTTTCATATATTATTTTTTTAATGTCAAGTTGCAATTTAAATCGAAATAATTAATAATAGCTTCAATTAGGACTGTTCGTTTCAAGGAGCGGCACAATTCCATGATCGAAAGGCTGAACGGCAATTTTCTACAGTGGCTGCGCGGGTTTTATTATATCGTGCGCTTAGGCGGAGTAAGCAAGGCCGCAGCCCATATGGGACTGAAACAGTCAACGGTTAGCCATCAACTGAAAAATTTGGAAAAAACCCTGAATGTTTCCTTATTCGTACGCCACCACAAGGAACTCGAAATCACCAGCGCCGGAGAGGCGCTGTACGTCAAAGCCATTTCACTGTTCGAGCATGTGCAGACGGTCATGGACTCCATAGGCAGAAAGGAAGGGGAACTGAAGGGCATGATCCGCCTCGCCACCACCCATGCCATAGCCATGTTTTTTCTCACCAAGACCTTTCAGGAATTTCACGCCAGACACCCCGGCGTGCGTTTTGCCGTCAGCGGCGGGGGATTCGGTCAGATAACCGAAGCTGTCACCGAAGGAGCGGCGGATTTTGGTATTGTCAGCTTGGGAGAATTCGCTGATCATATGGTTTACAAGCCTCTTTTCGGCTCCCGGCTGGTATTAATCAGCCCCAAAGGCAACCCTTTCGGCCTGCCTGAACATCCGACGCTTGAAGACATCACCCGTGTTCCCTTTATTTCCTTTCCCCCGCGAGGAACAGTGGACACCACGATCAAGGCCTTACTGCAGAGCCGCCATTTGGAAATGCAGGCCGTTATCACCACCAACACCTTTTCCCTCCTTCTCAATTACGTCCGGGCCGGACTGGGGGTGACCATGCTGGATATTTTCACGGTGCACGACGATGAACAGTTGTACGATATTTATGAAATAGCCGATGAATTGCCGGACAGGCAGTATGTGATGATCCGGAGAAAGAACAAGCAGTTCGGCGACCAAGTGGAAGCCTTTATGAATCTTATCTTTACCAGCCCGGCACCCAAAGGCTGCACTTCGTTATCCATATATTGAACTGCTGACCGCCGGAAATGATCGAAAATGAGATCGGTTTTTTGATCGCTGATCACTTCACGGACTATTCCTGTATCCTGCCTACATACCCCACGCCAGCGGGCTTCCGTGCTCCGAGGTTGCGCACTGGTTCCTTCCTGAGACGAACCGGCGTAGAGAAAGAGCTATACTGCTCCCCAGAAAGATCATTTTCGCCCCAAAAGAAACGGGCATATGTAACCTTCCCGTAAAAAAGATGCCGATCGAGAAAAGATTCCAGCGAGAAATACCCGGAATATTCCCGTGTAGAAAATACCCGTCGATCAGAAATCAAGGCATTTTTGCTCGATCAGGCTCCAGCGCAATAACACGGCATGGCATTTTTTCTTTCCCCGCCTCCCCATCCACGAATTTGCTGCTGTGGATCTTTTATAGAAATAATCTTTTTCTGGCCGCAATGCATATCAGGTGTATCGCGATTTTTGCAAAAATATATGGCTGAAAGGGCAGGGAGATTTTTCGGCAATATATTTTTCTGGGAAATATTCTTTTGTGGAGAAGGGGATTTTTTTGGAGGAAATTTTACCGCAAGTATTTTTTGGGGGAGCACAACATATATGAGATTATTTTCCACAAAAATCTCTTTTTGGGGAAAGAGGCCGATGATCGGTTTCCCCAATTTTGGCATGATAGTGTTCGCAAGCCAAATAGGGGATTTTTGCTTGGGGATTTTTTCAAAAAAAGAAATTCTTTTTGGCTTAAAAAATCTTTTTAGGGAAAGAGCCACGGCAGTAGTTGGGCGGGTGGTGAAGCTGTGCGAATCAGACAGACCTCCAGATCACTACGAACTTTGGCGTGATATGTGGATACAGGATACAAGAATAGTCCGTAAATAGATCAAGGATCAGGGATCCGATCTCGTTTTCGATCATCATCCAGTTAAATTATCAAGTTGGGATATTTCTACATCTCATTTGGTTTTTCCATCAGTTGTCTGTACGCTTGATCAAGTAATAATAGAAGGTTTTATGATTTTCCAAGGCATTGTTTCATACTTTCCAGATACTCTACCGAAGCCTGTAATGGCAAGGGCATCGCCTTTTTTCAGGGCAGCTTTGATGATGCCGAACAGGCTGTCATAGGCGGCTTCGGCCTGGGCCAGGGTGGCGAGTCCGGCTTTTTCCTTGAGCGATTTCACTACTTCGGCTTTTGTCATGCTGCTCTCTCCTTCTTTGAGGTTATTTCGAAGTCACGGTCCAGACCCCGTCCCAATCATTGGGAGGATTTGCCGCCAAGTCCTGGCAGCGTTGCGCGTATAGCCGATACAGCGGGAGGCCGAGAAACTCGCGACTGAGAGCTTCAGCCATTTTCCCGGCCATTTGGAAGTCCCCCCGCGTATACGCATCAAAAGCTTCCTGCCAAGCTTCAAGCTCCAGCTTGCGTTTTTCGCCTTCTTCCAGGGACAGAGCGGCGAACACGGCCATAGGCTGTTTTTTGCCTTTGACCCGCAAGGTGTCGAATTGTTGGAAGATGAAATCCTCCCCGCAGCGACTCATGGTTGCCGCACTGACCACTATGTCCATCCCGTATTCCGGGCAGAGTCCTTCCAGGCGCGAGGCGAGATTTACGCTGTCCCCAATGACGGTGTAGTTCAACAGTTCTTCAGACCCCATGTTGCCCACAAAAACTTTGCCGGTGTGCAGGCCGATGCCCATAGTAAGCTCCTGGCCGAAATCCCGCTGTAGGGCGGCGTTCATCATCTTGAGTGTGGACTGCATGGTCATGGCTGTCCTTACGGCCACGGCCGGATGTCCGGGCACGGGCAGCGGGGCGTTCCAGAAGGCCATGAGCGCGTCCCCGATGAACTTGTCCAAGGTGCCCTTGTTGGCGCGAACCAAGGCGGTCATAGGCGTGAAATATCGGTTGAGCAGGGAAACCACCTGCTCCGGCCGCAGGGATTCGGAAATGGCGGTGAACATGCGAATGTCGGAGAACATGACCGTGGCCTCCACTTCCTCGCCGGCAAAAATGTCGCCCTCAAGCTTGGTGATGCGAGCCACCACCTCCGG
>JGI24702J35022_10000536_pt1 | contig 22927 bp, 16 predicted proteins | sample TergutTh196P4_FD_35022 | JGI IMG/M metagenome (IMG submission 35022)
CCATTATATTTTAATCTTTACTATGTTATACTAGTTTTTTATGAATTGTTTTAGCAATTATTGCAAATCAAATCGATGCTAGAAAAAATATGCCCCAAGCTTACTATTTCCTCTTTACTGTATAATGCGTTTTCCAAATTTTTGAATCAGCCCCTGAAGAGAGTAGTATTTTTCGAGTAGTATTTCGCAGATTCTTAGGTTCTTCTTCGCAAGTTTTGCCATTGATAAAGAGTTTTGTTTTCTATAACCTAACCTATATTATTTTGCGATCAGTTTTGAATTCCCAAACTGTGGTGCTAATGTTATTTAAAGCCATTATTCCATATGTATATTAAAGCCTACTCAACAACACCAATATTGACATATTTTTGGTATAAGTTCCGATATATTTTCCAAATATTTTTTTTCAAAACATGATTTAACAGAAAATATTGTTCTTTTTATCATATCAAAAATAAGACAAAAAATAAGCCTAGAAAAATAGGCTATATTCATTGCTAAAATTGAGAGAGCTATTGTTGTTTTGCTTGCCGGTTGGAGTTTTGTTTTAATGAGTTTCAAATTAAAGGAACCTTTTGTATAACTGATTTTACGCTCTACATTGTTTATTCTTTATTTATCTAAGAATTATCATTTTTTTACTTTGAAAAAAGTCACTCGTACTTAACGTGTATAGATAGATACCACTACTAACATCATGTCCATCTTCATCTGTGCCATTCCAGTTAACTTGGTGATTTCCAGAAGTTCTTATTTCTTTTATCAGAGATTTAACTTTCTGTCCTTTGATATTATAGATATCAATACTAACTTGAGTTTCTAATGGCAAATAAAAACTGATAGTTGTCTCTGGATTAAATGGATTAGGAAAGTTCTTTAGTAGCTTCGCTTTCGCAGGTTCAATCGTCGTATCAGTATCAGAAACGGTATAGTCAAAATCATAGATCCATATCCCTGACTGAGCCGATTGAATCATTTTTTTTTGTTCTGGGTAAAAATACGTTCGATTAACAAATCTGTTGTCTTCTTTTTCACCCAATTTGTGCACTATTCCATTAATAATCGAAAAATATTCTGAAATTTGAGTTGAACCATAAGCATTGAGAGTAATAATTTGGTTATGGGTATTGATGCGTGCAGGAGCAGGGAAGGAATATATTTCGGACCATAACCCTTGATCAATATTGTGATTATAAGCACGAAATCTACCCGGGTCTTGATCAAAAAGTAAGAAATTTGCGTCATCATAATACACAGGTTCGTTAAATCCCCAATTGGGTAATGTATAACCTGCTAGTTGGAGGTCAAAATCATAGACATCTCTCACTAAAACTTGATTATTCTGTAAGGCTAGAAAATGTGAGGCATGAATTTCTGAGTTACGCGATTGTAAGCGACCTAGGAAACTACCAAGATAGATAAATTCATTGGGTCTAAGCTGGTAAACTTCAACGAGGCTTTGATCATAACTTCTCAGAAAAACATTAGTACCAATAACATTATAATTATTAATTAACGTGTTTACAGGAAGGCTGTGTAATAAATCGATTTGCTCATTTTCGATATTATAAACTTCAAAACATCGTGTATTATCCAGTAAATTAGTATTGAACATAAACAATAAATTCTCTTTGATGTCCACCACATTTGCTGTATGATTAATAAATTCAAATTGTAAGAATAACTCATTTTTCAATACATCGATGAATTCATATTTGTATAATGGCTGTCCGTCTTGATCATTTGATCTTATTACGTGGAACATATACAAAGTGTTATGAGCTGGAATTACTGCATAATCGAAAGAATTATCCCCATAAGTGAAATCAAGGGTAAAATTATTTGATAAATTGTAAACATTCAAAGCAAACCCTTGATTTATGTATAGATAGGGGTAATTAATATACATATTATTATTCCACATATAAGAGCGTTCAATGCTTTGATATACTAGCTCGAAATCGTTAACATCGTATCTTTGAAATATTTCAAGATACCCAGAACCATTATTTGAAACTATAAGATCATTTGAAACAATAGTAGAAAGAGGAACACCCTCTGTTGGGATATGAATCCAAAGCGAAGGTGTTTGTAAGTCTCTAATATCAATTATCGTAGTCCCAAAAGCATGTAAAATAACTAAGAAGTCATCTTGCTTAACACAATTAAAAACAAAGTTTGGAGGAAAAGACACAGATATTTCAGAAAGATATTCTAATTGAAATTCATTCTCGTCAAGAAGAGAATAAAACTGAATCGTGAATTCATCTTGTATTACCAGAAAGTTGTCATCAATAAATACTAATGATGATGGTAAACTTAAGGTACGCTCAAATTGATAATTATTTTTATTGAATAGTAAATAAAGGGACTCATAAACATCGTACACGATTATGTAGTTTTGACTAAAATGTAGCCTGAACATATTGCTAGAAAAAATAATTTCAAAATCGGTTATTTTTTGCATAGGGGAGTGAAGAAGGTTGTACACCTCTATTCTTAAGCCACGCATCTCGTCAAGAATTGCTACATCATAAAATCGGTTATTATCGACATAAGTGTAATGAGGATGTAAAGCACTTCTTTCAAAAATAGCAACCATATGAAGTGAACCATCGTTCGTAATAAGGTATTCTTGAATACTGCCTCTATTCCGTGTAATCAATTGATCATTATATTTAACAACTGAATAAGCATATTCATCGAACTCTTTATATAGAGTTTCGTTTGAAAACTCGATTATTTGGGCGGATAAACAAGCTGATATTAACAAACAAAATAAAACTACATATAATCTATTTATGGCAAGCACTAAAACCTCCTTAAACTATAATTATAAGAGATGTTGAGACTGAATACTAAGTCTTTCTATTGTTCAATTGGTTCAAAATAAATAAGCTCTTTAGAACAGACAAGACTATCTGGATCTAGATTTACAAACTTTTATCATAGTTAGATAATCGTATAATACTGTATATCTAAATAGCAATCCAATAGAAATCATTTTTTTTTGCTTCGACATAAACTACATAGAGAAACCTTTAGCACAAAATGAATTACGGCAATATCAGCTGGGTGCTAAGGTTTCCCTACTAACATAGTTTAGACTCAGTCAGCTCTTTTAGTACTGATCTTTAAATATTGGATTAGTCACACCACTAGTTCCTGTATTCATCCATACTACAATGTGATCAAGAAACAACAGATTATTCGTTATATTAACAATAACTGGTCTTGAGTTTACACCTATTGTGATAATCGCATTGTTAGGTGATGGACTATTGTTGGGTAACGGTATTGGTGGAGCTGTAACATAACCTTGAATGGCATTCACTGTTGCAATAGTAATGACTGCGTCGTCACTTTTCAATGTTACCGTAAAAGACCCTGTGTAAGGTTCGTAATTACCACACTCGCCTCCTACCCAATAAATAAATCCATACACTGTAACAGTGCTCTGTGCATACATTGCTGTCATTGCAATTAAAGCAAAAAACAACACTAGGGCAGTTCTTTTCATCTTTCTGTCTTCCGACTTTTTTTTAGAATTAGTGCAAGTTTGTAATAAGCAGTTTTTTGGTCAATGGTTTTTTTACACATTTTAAATAAAATGTATCAACCTAAATATTATATAGATGCTATACTTCGCAAAAAAAAAGGAGAAATTTCGCAAAAAAAAGAGATATTATTCGTTTTTCTCCTTTTTTTTTGCGGAGTATATTTATGGTTCCCTTTAATTGTGGAGACAAAATAAAAAAAACATAAAAAAAAGTATTGACATGAAAATAAGGTTTAAATAAGTTGACGATCCTTAATCAGAAGAATTTTTGATTTCTAAGTGAAAAATATTATCAATAGAGGTGTTGAGGAACAAGCTCAAATTTTTTTAAGCTTGAAAAAGTGAGAAAAAAAAGAGTCGAATTACCAAAAAATTTCAAGACATTTCCTATTTTAAATGATTAATGATCGAAAAGATAGAAAAATTGCTGCTGATGGAAACGATTTAATGACTTTGGTTTTTTTGCCAATAGAGCCTGAATCAATGAAAAAAAACGAAAAAGACAGGTAATTGATATGAGAGATTTAGTAATTTTAGCTTGCGAAGATTGTAAAAATCGTAATTACACCACGACGAAGAACAAAAAAAAACATCCGAACCGTGTAGAATTTCGGAAATTTTGTCCTACTTGTCGAAAACATACAGTCCACAAGCAGACGCGCTAATATATACTAGGTGTTAACCATCCTAACAATATGGGGCAGTAGTTCAATTGGTAGAGCACCGGTCTCCAAAACCGGGGGTTATGGGTTCGAGACCTATCTGCCCCGCCATTTTTAGGGTTAGAGTAGCTGATATTAATATTAGTATAACTTTTCAATGATCTTGCGGTTGGATGAGAATTGATGGCAAGAACAAAGAACCTTTTTCAATAGAGTTTTCATTTTAGCTCTATTTTATCTTATCAAATAAGGAAGTTAATAATTATGAATAAGATTAAAAAATTTTTTACCGATGTTCTTCGTGAGATGAAATTGGTAACTTGGCCAAACAGGCATGATATTAAAGAAGGTACAGTTGTGGTGATTGTGATGTCGGCCATTGTTGGTATATTTTTAGCATTTATCGATTTAATATTTACCAAAGTAATTGATCTAATCTTCTAAACAGGTATAGGCAGGTATAATGGACACTAATCTTCCTCCTATTGAGAGAAATAGTAACATGATGTGGTATGTTTTACACACCTACACTTCTCAAGAAGATACAGTAAAAGATATGATCATGAAAGGAATCAAAGATACAGGGTTAGAGAGTTTACTCGGTAATATTTTGATTCCCCGCCAAAAAACATATTCAATCCGCGACGGAAAGAAAATTGAACATGAAAAGAAATTATTTAATAGTTATATCCTTGTAGAATGCGAAATGACTACTGAGTTACACAGTTTTATTGTTACATTGCCCAATGTAACTCATTTTTTGGGTGGTAAACAACCTCATTCACTCCCTGAGCATGAAGTTGAAAAGCTATTAGGTATTCAAGAAAGAGGAAAAACTAGTCAGAGGAAAGCGGAATATTTACCTAATGATCGAATCAAAATTAATGGAGGACCTTTTGTTGATTTTGAAGGGACCATCGATAAGATTAGTGCAGACGGCGAAAAACTAATTATAAAAGTAACGATTTTTGGCCGAGTTACCCCTGTGGAAGTTAATATTGATCAAGTCGAAGTGATAACTTAATAGACTTATTTATTAGTAAAAGAAGAAGTACAATAGCAACATTGTTGTTACTTGTATTTTTTAATAAAGAAAAAAATGGCTTCAAAAATAGATTGATTTGCTTAAATATTACAATCAATCACTGAATTATAAATCATTTATGAGTGAACGTAAAGTAAGGTAGTTTACTGATAAATTCAAAAAGAGGAAAAAAAAATGGCAAAACCTAAAGATGCGGAACATGTTATCAAATTACAATTGCCCGCCGGTAAAGCAACTCCTGCTCCACCAGTTGGTCCCGCTCTTGGTCAAGCGGGAGTTAATATCCCTGAATTTTGTCGTCAATTTAACGAAAAAACGCAAGACCAACCGGGCATGGTTTTTCCGGTAATCATTTATGTTACCAAGAAAAAAACCTTTACTTTCGAGATCAAAACACCCCCTGCAGCTGTTCTCATACGCAAAGAAGTAGGATTGGCTAAAGGTTCTGGTGTTCCAAACAAACAGAAAGTAGGTAATTTAACTCAAATCCAGTTAAAAAAGATAGCCGAATTAAAGATTCAAGATATGAATTGTTATTCTATAGAATCCGCAATGAGTATGATCGCTGGAACTGCAAGAAGTATGGGAGTTCTCGTTAACGACTAAGAGCCATAAATATATGGTGATAAGTAAATAACTTAATTTCCCCCATCTTCCATGACAGGAGATTGTATTTCGATGGATTACAAACAGAAAAAGACCATTTGGAAAATGTTTTAATCCATAATAAGGAGACTAAATGTTTAGAAGTAAAAGGTACAAACAGGCTTTGTTAATCGTGGATCGATTTCAACATTATGAGCTACAACCAGCTTTAGAAATATTGAAAAAAATGCCTCGTTCAAAGTTTAATGAAACGGTAGAAATACATTTTAATTTGAGTGTTGATCCTCGTAAAGCAGATCAACAAATCAGGAATTCTGTAGTTTTACCACATGGCACGGGCAAGTCTGTGCGTGTATTAGTGTTTGCAGAAGGCGATAAAGCGGATGATGCAAAAAATGCCGGTGCTGATTATGTTGGACTCGATGATCTTGTGGAAAAAATTTCCGGAGGATGGTTCGAATTTGATGTAGTAATTGCCACGCCGAATCTGATGGGAAAAATCAGCAAACTCGGGCGGATTCTGGGACCGCGCAACTTAATGCCTAACCCCAAGGTAGGTACAGTAACCATGGATGTTCAAAAAGCAGTATCGGAAGCAAAAGCCGGTAAAGTTGCTTATCGGGTTGATAAATTTGGAAACTTACATATTCCGGCTGGTAAACTCAGTTTTGAAGATAACCAGTTGCGCGAGAATATTATCGTTATTGTTTCAGCCGTGTTAAAAGATCGTCCATCAACAGTGAAAGGTAATTATATGCGTTCTATAACTCTTACCACCACGATGAATCCGAGTGTGAAATTAAATGTAAATTTGGTTTCAGCTGAAGCGAAAAAGTAGAGGTGAGGCATGACTAATATTAAAGAATATAAGATTAATAATGTAGCAACCATCAAAGAAAGACTTGGTGGTGCACGCGCGATCGTACTAGTGGATTATAAAGGAATAACAGTGGCCGAAGTTAATAAGTTACGCAATGATTTAAGATTAAATAAAATAGATTATTTCGTTTCGAAGAATACTTGGCTTAAAATTGCCTTAAATCAATTAGGAATAGTTGATTTGGATCCATACCTAGTTGGCTCTACTTCCGTTATGGTTTCTAAAACAGATGAAGTAGCCCCGGCCAGGGTTTTAAAAAAATTTGTGGAAACAGAGTTAGAAAAGAAAGATTATTGTAAATTTAAAGTTGGTTTAATTAACAACGATATTTTTAATGCACAACAGCTTTCTCAACTTGCTGAGCTACCCAGTAAAGAGGAATTGATAGCTAAAATTCTATATGGATTCAATGCTCCTCTTACAGGGTTGGTGGGTGCACTTAGTGGCATCATTCGTAAATTGCCGTTGGCAATCAAAGCGATTGCTGATCAAAAATCAAGTTAAAAATTATTCATTGGAGGAAAAATGTCCGATAAAGTTAAACAAATAATTGAAATAGTTGATGGAATGACGGTTCTTGAATTGCATGAACTTGTTAAATCATTAGAAGAAAAATTTGGTGTTACAGCTGCCGCTCCTGTTGCCGTTGCAGCTGTGGCTGCTGGTCCCGCGGCTGTTGTTGAAGAAAAAACAGAATTTAATGTAATTATTGTTGATGGCGGCGAGAAAAAAATTAATGTCATTAAGGAAGCAAGAGTTTTAGTACCTTCTCTAGGTTTAAAAGAGGCGAAGGAACTAGTTGATTCTGCTCCGAAAGTAATTTTAGAAAATGTAGATAAAGCAACTGCGGAAGCGGCCAAGGCGAAGCTTATGGAAGCTGGTGCAACGGTTGAAATTAAGTAAAAAATTAAATCTGTAAAAGAGGGAACGGATAGTTTATATTCGTTCCCTCCTATCCAGAAATATATTACTAAAGATTAGCTTGGCAATTCTTGGAAAATTAAGTATATTTGGTGTTTATGATGAAAATATTTTATGAACACTAAAGAGCAGTGAAGATAAAATTTAAGTGTTTTTCAAGAAAAAACAAACTATTACTAGTTTGGTGCTTTGTTATGAAAGTGTCTATTTCCTAAGGTTTGTTATTGTTGAAGATAATGTAAAAAAAATTTACTTGTCAAGACTTGGAAACGAGGAGAGTGCGTAAACCTCTGTTTTCCGTGGAAGGTAAGTGGATGCGTATGCAATGTTGCGGATGAATCCTTTGTGATGTCCCCTTTTTTCATATTATAGGGGCACAGTAATATACGCACATCCCTCTCAACAATTATTTTCCCCCTCTCTTAACCAAAAATCAAAGGAGTAAATTTAAAGTATGAAAACTAATGTACCCCTAAAAACTAAAAAGTCTGAGCACAACACTTCTGCGGAACATTCAAGAATTATAAGAGATCTACCAGTGAAAAGTTTTTCCAAAATAGCATCTAAATTTGAGGAATTAGGCTTCGAGAAGGTGGAAGTTCCCAATTTAATACAAGCTCAAATAGATTCTTATAATACATTTTTACAGCGTGATATTAGGTCTGGAGACCGAGAAGATCAAGGTTTACAACAAGTTTTTAAGAGCATTTTCCCCATCACAGATAGTAAGCAGAACTATTCATTAGATTTTATCGATTATATTATCGTGAAAGAAAAATATGATACAGAAGAATGCATTGAAAGAAATTTAACCTTTAGTGCTTCAATTCGAGCTAAAATGCGTCTGGTGATCTATGACGAAAAAGCTCTTAAAGATTACGGCGAGAAAAAAGAAAAGCATCTTGTTGAACAAGATGTGTATCTGGGAGATATTCCCCTCATTACTAACCAAGGAACGTTTATTATTAATGGTGCTGAAAGAGTAATTATTAGCCAATTACATCGTTCCCCAGGAGTATTCTTAACCGAGGATTCATCCACAGGGGGGAAGCTTATCTTTTCCGCAAAAATCATTCCCTATAAGGGGTCCTGGATAGAATTTACCTGCGATGCGAATGATATATTGTTTGTTTATATTGATAATCGGCGTAAGATTCCAGTAACTACTTTTTTACGATGTTTAGGAGAAGAGTATTCGAGCGATGATGATCTCCGAAAGATCCTGGTGCAAAAAGAAGAAATACCTCTTTCAAAGTCTCTTGGACGAATCTTATCCGATGATTTGATCTTTCTCGATGAAAGTAGTGATCCCACGGAAGTACTTTTAAAAAATGCTCTTGGGAAAACCTTAAAAAGTGATCTGAAGCTTTCTGCGAAGGACGATGACTCGGAATATGAAACCATTTCGACTAATAAGGCAATGGGGAGGAAGTTGATCGAAAATATAACAATTAAAGTTCTTGATCAAGAAGAAGGGTTAATTATTCCTGCCAATCAAAATCTAACCGAGAGTGATATTAGCGTTTTAAAAAAAGCTAAAATTTCTAAAGTTAATGTATATATAGAATCCGATTCCATTTCCATTTCCATGCCCAAAAATAATTCCGATTCCATTTCCATATCCAAAAATATTGAAGTAATTCCAGCGCGAACAAAACTTTCTGAGGAACTAATCAATAAACTCAGTGAAGTCAAAATTACTAAAGTGTATGTTTTTCAAGAAGAAAAAATTCCCGCCAAGACGCAAATTACAGATGAAATAATCAAACAAATAGAAGCTCATAAGATCGAGAAAGTCGTTGTAATTGCTTCCGAAAGTGAAACCATGGATCGATTGCTTGATAATACTATCGAAAAAGACACATCCAAGAATACTGGCGAAGCCGCAAAAAAGATTTACGGTTTACATAAGCCCAATGAGGATGTTACCAATGAAGTTGCACTAGACTTTTTTTGGAAAATATTTTTTGATGAAAAAAGATACTCCCTAGGAGAAGTCGGTAGATACAAAATTAATAATCGTCTAAATATAAATAAATCCCTTGATACACTGGTATTAACTGCTGACGATATTGTTGCTGTTATTAAGAAGCTAGTTGATGTATATAAAGATGAAGATGAAGTAGACGATATTGATCACCTTGCCAACCGTCGAATACGAACGATCGGCGAATTATTGGAAGAACAGTATAGTATTGGTCTCTCCCGGGTGGCAAGAATAGCTACTGAGAGACTAACGATTGCCAATAGTGATGAAGTTACAGTTCACGAAATTATCAACCCTAATGCTCTAACTGCTGTGGTGAATTCTTTTTTCTTGACGGGTCAATTATCTCAATTTATGGAACAAACAAATCCTTTAGCGGCAATTAAACATAAAAGAGCATTATCTGCACTTGGTCCTGGCGGTATAAGTAGAGATCGAGCTGGTTTTGATGTGCGCGATGTGCATTATTCGCATTTTGGGAGAATTTGTCCGATAGAAACTCCAGAGGGTCCAAATATAGGTTTAATAGTCTCTCCTTCTTTATTTTCGCGCTTAAATAAGTATGGTTTTTTGGAAACCCCTTACATCAAAATAGATAGAGGAAAAGTAACGAGTGAAATACATTATCTTGATCCCCTCGAAGAAGATCAATATACAATTGCCCAAGCTAATGCGAATATTGATAAAAATCGAAAATTAGTAGATGACCTGATCCTCGCCAGGAAAAGACATGATTATATTCAAGCGCGTCCGGCCGATGTTGAATATATGGATGTTGCTCCACAACAAATAGTTTCAGTTTCAGCGGCATTAATTCCTTTTTTAGAGCATGACGATGCTAATCGTGCCTTAATGGGCTCAAACATGCAACGGCAATCTGTACCATTGCTCTATCCAGAGGCTCCAATTGTTGGAACGGGACTAGAGAAAATTGTGGTGCGCGATGCTGGAATTTGTGCTGTTGCTCCTTATGATGGTCTAGTGGTTAATATTACTTCATCTTATATTGATATTATGCCCAATACGAGATTAATGGATAAAATAGAGCTTAATACAAGTAACCGTATTTATTTGAAAAAATTTCTGCGGTCTAATCAGGATACTTGTATAAACCAAAAACCCGTTGTTAAAAAAGGAGAGCTCGTAAAAGCTGGGCAAATCATTAGTGATGGACCTTGTATTGAGAACGGAAGGTTAGCTTTAGGGAGAAATTTAGTTGTAGCATTCATGCCTTGGTATGGGTATAATTATGAAGATGCTATTATCCTTAGCGAGAAAGTTGCTCATGAAGATATTCTTACATCAGTATATATTGAAGTCCATGAAGTCAAGGTTAGGAATACAAAAAATGGGAAAGAGGAGCTAGCAAGAGATATTCCCAATGTTCCAAACAGTAATATTCGTAACCTCGATAGTACAGGAATTATTAGAGTTGGTTCAGCAATTTTAACTAATGATGTTATTGTTGGCAAAATAACCCCTAAATCAGTGGATGTTGATCCTTCTCCTGAAGAAACACTAATGAGAGCTCTTTTTGGTGATCGAGCTGGTGATTACACAAACTCTTCCCTAAAAGCAAAACCAGGTATGGAGGGTGTAGTTATTGATGTGAAAGTCTTTTCTCGTTATGAAGATAATGTTGATTACGAAGAGGAAAGAAAAGAAGACATTAACCGCATTAAAAGAGAATATGAAGAGCACCTTCGGCATATTGAAGATTTTAAAAAACAAAAACTTACCGAATTATTAGAGGGAGAAATCGCGAAATCAATTCTTGATGATAAAGGACAACCGTTTATTGCTCCGGGTAAGAAAATAGCCAAAGATGATTTAAAGAAGATAAATTTTAAAAAATTAAATCTCGACTTAGAGCTTGTAAAAAGCCAAGATAAGAATAAAACTATCTATTATGAGGTTGTTCAAAAAGTAAAAGTTGCCATTGAAGAATCTGACAATATAAATCGTAAAAAGAAAGAAAGACTCAAACACGGAGACGAGCTTGAGTATGGAGTATTGAAAATGGTTAAAGTGTATATTGCAAAAAAAAGGAAGATTCAAGTGGGCGATAAAATGGCTGGACGCCATGGTAATAAAGGAATTATTTCGAAGATCTGTCCTTTAGAGGATATGCCTTTTACGGCTGACGGTACACCAGTAGACATCATTCTTAATCCTCTTGGAGTTCCGTCGCGTATGAATATTGGACAAATAATGGAAACTCATCTCGGCATGGCTGCGAAAACTCTTGGATATATGGTCGAGACCCCAGTTTTTGATGGTGCTGAACCATCAGAGATTGCCGCGGAACTCGAAAAAGCAAATTTGCCTCCAGATGGTAAACAGCTATTATATGACGGAAAGACAGGTGAACCTTTTAGGGAAAGAGTGACGGTAGGAGTGATCTATATGATGAAATTAAACCATTTAGTTGCTGATAAAATGCACGCTCGTTCTACTGGTCCCTACTCCCTTATTACACAGCAACCGCTTGGAGGAAAAGCGCAGAATGGCGGGCAAAGGCTTGGGGAAATGGAAGTTTGGGCTCTTGAAGCATATGGGGCAGCTGGGCTGCTAGCAGAGATGCTGACGATCAAATCTGATGATGTTGAGGGGAGAACTGAAGCTTATAAAGCTATTACTAGCGGTCAAAATGTTCCCAAACCGGGAACTCCAGAATCATTTAATGTGTTAATTTCCGAACTTAACTCTCTTTGTTTTGATATAGATTTCTACAAAGAAAGCGATCTCCAGGAGGTATAAATAATGAACCTTAAACAAGATAATAAAAATTTGAAAAAGCATAATTTTGACGCGGTACAGATACGTATTGCTTCACCAGAAAAAATAAGAAGCTGGTCTAAGGGAGAGGTCGTTAAACCAGAAACTTTGAATTACCGTACTTTAAAACCCGAAAAAGACGGTCTTTTTTGTGAAAGAATATTTGGACCGGAAAAAGATTATGAATGTTCTTGTGGTAGATACAAAAAACGTTCTCAACATAATATTATTTGTGACCGTTGCGGAGTGGAGGTTACTTCTTCGCGTGTACGAAGAGAAAGATTAGGGCATATCGAATTAGCAGTGCCTGTTGGTCATATCTGGTATGTAAAAAATTCTCCTTCCAAAATAGCGGCTTTTCTTGGAGATATAGGAGATACTTTTACATTGTCCAAATTAGAAAAAGTTTTGTATTATGATTCATATATCGTTATTGATCCAGGAGAAGAACATCAGCATTACAAGAAATATGAATTAATTGATGTTTCTGATTATAACAAATTAGAAAAATTATCTTCTACCTTTAAAGCAGATATTGGAGCAGAAGCAATCAAAAAATTATTAGCGGAAATAGACATCGAAGAGAGAGTTTCGGAATTAAAAACAGCCATTTTTTCCGAACCTTCTACTTTAAAAAAGCAAAAACTTATTAAAAAATTGAAAATTGCTGATGCCTTCTTGAAATCAGGGAATCGACCAGAATGGATGATTCTGGAAGTATTGCCCGTGTTACCACCTACTCTTAGACCCCTAGTCGCTCTCGATGGAGGGAGATTTGCTACCGCTGATTTTAATGACCTTTACCGCCGAGTGATCACCAGAAATAATCGTTTAAAAAACTTGATTGAATTACATGCCCCGGAAGTGATTATCAGGAATGAAAAAAGGCTACTTCAAGAATCGGTTGATGGTCTTATTGATAATTCCAGAAAATCACGACCCATTAAAGGGCGAGGTGCCAGAGTGCTGAAATCTCTTACGGATCAATTAAAAGGTAAACAAGGAAGGTTTCGTCAAAATTTATTGGGGAAAAGAGTTGATTATTCAGGACGCTCAGTAATTGTTGTTTCTCCAACATTAAAAATTCACCAGTGTGGACTTCCCAAAGATATGGTCCTTGATTTATTTAAACCTTATATTATAGAAAGATTAGAGAGGATTGGTGAAGTTGAAAAAACCAAAAATGCCAAAAAATATATCGAAAGAAAACCACCGAAACTTTGGAAAGTATTGGAAGAAGTCATTGAGGATTACCCTGTTTTGCTCAATCGTGCTCCTACACTCCATAAGCTTGGTATTCAAGGTTTTATGCCGGTGCTAACCGAAGGTAAAGCCATTGAGTTACACCCTATGGTGTGTACTCCTTTTAATGCTGATTTTGATGGTGACCAAATGGCAGTTTATGTTCCACTTTCGCAAGAAGCACAAATAGAAGCCAGAACATTGATGCTAGCTTCTCGTAATCTTCTCTTACCAGCGAATGGTAAGCTAGCAATGGCAGCATCTCAGGATATTGTGCTTGGTTGTTTCTATTTAACGGTTGCTAACGAAAACCAAAAACCAGAAGAAAAAAGTAAAAAAGTTGATCTTATTCATTCTCTAGGTCATATTATGGCAAAACCCATCAGCATTGAATATAATAATGATGAATCCGAACCATCTATTTCCAAAGCAAAAAAAACTATTGTGGCTCATGATTATGGAATCGCACTAAATATTCCCGCTCATACTTTGATCACCAAACCAATTTATGAACTTCTGAAGAAAGGTCGAATCAAGCAAATTGATGTGCTTATGCATAGTAATTACCAAGATCAAACTCCTTTAAGGATGTTTTCCAACACTGATGAAGTTGTTTTAGCATATGAATATGAAGAAAATCTTCGAACCCAAAAAAATCGTGAACAAGAAAATTCAAGATTAAATCTTCATACCTGGATTAAGATTCGATTTCACGAATTTATAGAAGAAAAATCTATAGATAAGGTTAATAAGATACCTATAGTAACTTCTTTTCTTACTACTGTGGGGAGAGTTATTTTTAATGCGATTATTCCTGAAGGTATTTCATTCCAGAACTACCCTTTTGATAAGGGGAAATTGAATGAAATTGCAATGTTAGCATATGACAAGGTAGGGCAAGCCAGAACAGCAATTTTTCTTGATGATATGAAAGAACTTGGCTTTAAATATGCAACAAGAGCCGGAGTTACCTTTAGTTTTTCTGATATCATTGTTCCAGCTAAAAAACAAGAAATCCTCAACGAGACAGAAAAGGAAGTCAAGAAGATATTCCATACCTATGAAAGAGGGGGAATTACTGAAAAAGAAAGAGCTGCAAAGATTATTGATAAGTGGAAGACCGCAACGGAGAAAGTCTCTGAAGAGTTAATGAAAGAGCTTGAACAAGACCGCTATGGTTTTAACTCTATCTATTTAATGTATTTATCTGGTGCTCGTGGCGGAAAAGACCAAATCAAACAACTAGGTGGGATGCGCGGATTAATGGCAAAACCTACCAGAATTGGGGCTGAAGAAGCTGAAGTTATTGAAACACCAATAAAATCTAACTTTCGCGAGGGACTAACAGTTTTGGAATATTTCATCTCTACACACGGGGCAAGAAAAGGGTTGGCTGATACAGCTTTGAAGACAGCCGAGGCTGGCTATTTGACGCGGCGTCTTGTTGATGTTGCCCAGAATTGCATCATCACAGAAGATGATTGTGGAACTATGGAAGGTATGGAGGTAGGGGTTTTAAGGAAAGGTATTGAAATTATTCAAAATATTAAAGACCGAATCTATGGTCGTTTCGCAGCGGAAGATATTATTGACCCGAATGATTCAAATGCTCAGCCCATTGTGAAAGCTAATGAATATATAACAGCTGAGGCGGCCCAAAAAATTCAAGAAAGAGGAATTCAAAAGGCAATTATCCGCGCTGTATTAACATGTGAATCTAAAAAAGGTATTTGCCAAAAATGTTATGGTAAAAACCTTGGAAACAATAAATTAGCAACTCTCGGAGATCCTGTCGGAATTATCGCAGCCCAAAGTATTGGTGAACCAGGAACCCAGCTTACTTTACGAACATTTCATATTGGTGGAGCAGCTTCCACAGCAGTGGAAGTAGCTGAAGTTGAATCTGATTATGATGGTTTTGTTGTTTTAGAAGAGAAAAAAGGCTCCAAAACAAGCCTCTTAGTAAATTTTGTGGAAACTCAAAATAAAGAATACATTTCGGTATCCCATTTGGGTAAAATTAAAATTGTAAATAATGATCAAGAAACACTTTTCGAATATAAGGTTCCATATGCAGCTAAAATTCATGTCCGGCATAAAGATTCCGTAAATAAAGGTGATTTACTTTTTTCCTGGGATAGTTATAATACTCCTACTATTGCTACAACTGAAGGCTTCTTGCGGTATGATAATTTTGAAAAAGATAAAACCTTTAAAGAGGAATTTAATGAAATTACCGGTAAAAGAGAAATTACCATCATCGACTCCAAAATAAGGAATAAACAACCTCAGTTTATTATATCGAAAAAGACTAAATCAGAAGCAGAGAATATGGAGTATAGTACCACATCTTCAGTTCCGAAGGTTAAAAAAGGTAGTAAGAGTCAGATTTCTAAAGGATCTAGAGTACTAAAAGAAGAAACTAATGTTCCAGACGAAGAAAAAGTCCCTCTACAACCAGGAATGATTGTTGAGGTAGATAACGGGGCTTATGTTTTTCCCGGGGATATTCTTGGAAAATCATCTCGTACCACAGTTAAGCAAGGTGATATAACAGGTGGGCTACCGCGTGTACAGGACCTATTTGAAGCCCGAACTCCAAAGGATAAAGCTATTCTGAGCTTTATTTCTGGTCGCGTTACCATTGGTGATTTAACAAAACTAGGTAGAATCATTTATGTTCATTCGGAAAGTGGTGAGGAAGAAAAATATGTGATACCACTTGGGAAAAGGATAATTGTTCACCAAGGTGATATGATTGAATCTGGAGATGCTCTCTCGGATGGCGCTCTTGATCCTCACGACATCCTCACTTCAAAAGGGATAAAAGCAGCCCAAAGGCTTATACTTGACGAAATTCAAGAAGTTTACCGTAAACAAGGTGTAAAAATTGATGATAAACATATTTCGATTATTATTCGTCAAATGTTTAAAAAAGTCAGAATTATTGATCCAGGCCATACGAACTTTCTTGAAGGTGAAGTTGTGGAAAAAGAATTAGTTCTTGCGGAAAATAAAAGAGTGGAAAATGAAGAAATCAAAGATCGTAAAGGAAACAAGGTCAAAGGTGAAGGAGCAACATTTGATCAGCTACTTCTGGGAATAACAAAATCTTCTTTGATGACAGAAAGTTGGCTCTCAGCTGCTGCTTTCCAAGAGACAACAAAAGTTCTCGTTGACGCCGCGATTGAAGGAAAAATTGATTATTTGGAAGGGCTCAAGGAGAGTATTATTATTGGACATCGAATTCCTGTCGGAACTGGTACGCGCTCTTTGATCGAAAAAGTTGTTTTAAAACAAAAAGAAGGTAAAACCATGAGCGAAATTATCCAGCATTTTGCCCATTCTGAATCCTTATCTAATAGTGAAGACAACATAGAAGCTGTTCTTGACTACTAATAGATTCCCCCAAAATTTTTGGGGGTTTATATATTCGAAATAGGGAATACTGTTCTTAAAGGTTGTTGTTTTGGCCGGTTATCATATACAACGGCTCATGATATAACGCCTCTACTTAGAGCTTATTCTCTACAGGGAAAATGTTACCCTTACCGGTAACATTAACTGGTTATGCTCTTCACCATAATTGTAGTTAATAATGGTTTGACTAACCAGTAATCGAAATAAACAAATTTCGATGCTAAGAATTTCAAATGGAGGAAATTAAGAAAAATGCCAACTATTAATCAATTAGTTCGCAAAGGGCGTGAAAAACTCCCTGAAAAAAAGACTAACCGTGCTTTACAAAGCTGTCCCCAAAGAAGAGGAGTCTGTACTCGTGTATACACTGCTTCTCCGAAGAAACCAAATTCGGCTCTGAGAAAAATTGCCAGAGTTCGATTAACAAACCAGATTGAAGTTACTGCCTACATCCCCGGTGAAGGTCATAATCTTCAAGAACACTCAATTGTTTTAGTTCGTGGAGGAAGAGTTAAAGACCTTCCAGGTGTTCGTTATCATATTGTTCGTGGTGCCTTAGATTGTTCTGGGGTTGATAAAAGAAAGAGAAGTCGTTCAAAATACGGGTCGAAACGACCAAAAGCAAAATAAGGGAGAAATACTATGCCAAGAAAAAGAAAAGCGGTACAAAGAGTAGTATTACCGGATCCAAAATATAAATCGAATTTACTTAGTAAATTTATGAACTGCGTGATGGAAAGAGGAAAAAAATCAACAGCAGAAAGAATTGTTTATGGTGCCCTTGACATACTAGCTGAAAAAACCAAAGAAGACCCGATTTGTGTTTTTAAGGATGCCATAGAAAATGCGAGACCACGCATTAAAGTTGTTTCTCGTCGAGTTGGAGGTTCAAATTACCAAATCCCCACCGAAGTTACAGAAAAAGCAGGAATTGCTATTGCTTTCCGCTGGATAATTTCTATTGCCAGAAACCGCTCGGAAAAATCTATGAAAGAATGTCTCGCAGCTGAATTACTAGCTGTTTATAAAAAGGAAGGGGCAACGATTAAAAAGAGAGAAGATACTCACAAAATGGCAGATGCAAATAAAGCTTTTGCTCACCTTCGATGGTAAATTTTACCTTCAGAAAAATCATGCCTTAAATAATTTTGATGAAGAGATTATGATTCTACTTCTTCTTCCCTCTCATATATACTATAGAAGGTAAGACATAAGAGCCAACTTTTAACCGTAGCGGTGATTTCCAAGCGCCATAAACCCGCTTAAAATAGCAATCGGTGATTGCCGCTACGGACTTTTTTCGAGTAAGTTGATACTTATGGGGGAGGAGAGTATCCTTTATCGAAGGTATAAAATTGTTTTTTGGGGTTCAATGTTAAATACTAGATCTGTGTTAATATATTTAATGTCAAGAAATTACGCGTTTTTTTGATTATGAGAAGGGAGTATTTAACCGATGGATAAAACAATGGGAGGGTATCTCCAAGGTACCGTTTCTGTAATTGTAAATACAATTTTATTTGTTCTGAAAATATGGGTCTCAATCATCACTGGTTCGATAGCTTTGGCAGCTGATGCGTGGCACACGATGTCCGACTCATTAAGCTCGATAATGGTTATCATTTCAACAAAGTTATCATCTCGGAAGGCAGACAAAGAACATCCTTTTGGACATGGACGTTGGGAGCTCATAGCTTCGCTGTTTATAGCGATGATCCTAGGTATTATTGCATATGATTTTGTGCGTAATTCTATTTTCCAGTGGCAGCATAAACAGGGTGTAACATATGGAATTATAGCAATTATCGTTACCATTTTTTCGATTGTGGTCAAAGAATTTTTAGCTCAATATGCTTTTTATATCGCCAAAAAAACTGCTAATTCAAGTGTACGAGCTGATGGCTGGCATCACCGTTCTGATGCTTTATCTTCGGCTGTTGTGCTTGTGGGAATTCTATTTGCTAGGCAATTCTGGTGGATAGATAGTTTATTAGGGGTTATTGTTGGGCTAATGCTTTTTTATGCTATTTTCCAAATTCTGAAAGAAGTAATTTCCAAAATCCTAGGTGAAGAACCTACGCCAGAATTAGTTCATAGTATTTCTGGCGCCATTTCCCAAAAATATGGATCTGACCTAATGATTCATCACCTTCATTTACATGATTATATCGTCCATAAAGAAATAACCATGCATATTAGGCTTCATAAAGATTTATCTTTCGAACAAGCTCATCATATTGCTACTGATTTAGAAAAGATTATCGATAAAGAGTTTAATATGGATGCTACAATTCATATAGAACCTTTAGATGAATAAAAAACTAAGATTTTTCTTTTTATGACCGAATATATATAAAAGATAGTCTGTTATGACATCTTAGTATTTAGAATACATAATTCAATAGGGAGGATTGATGTACTCGTTAAAATTAGGGGCAAAAATATTACTACCAGTAATCGTTATTTTTTCAATATTAGTTATTTCGATAATTGTTTATGCAACATTAACATTTTCTAACTATAATCAAACTGTTTTTGAAGAAAGACTCGATGTCATCGCTAAAAGTTTTGATCATCGCCTTGGAAGTATGGAGGATGCAGTACAATCGGTTGCTGAAACTAATTCAGCGATGATCCAGGTTGTGGAAATGGTCCAAAAAAGAGACCGCGAAGGACTAATTAAGTTTTTAGGACCCATTGTGGGATCATCTCTGGTAAGCCAATGTATTATTACTGATGAAAAAGGAATAGTGATCGCGAGAACTCATGCTCCAGACCAATATGACGATTCTGTATTATCACAGATTAATATTGTTGATGCTTTAAAAGGGAAAAAGTCTTTTTATTATGAAGGAGGTTCCTTAACTAAGGCAGCCGTGCGAGCAGGTGCGCCGATTTATGATCAAGAGCAAAGGATTATCGGCTCAGTTTCCGCTGCGATAAGAATTGATCACGACCCCTTTGTGGATGAATTAAAAGATTTATATGGTACAGAAGTTACAGTTTTTATAGGAGATACAAGAAATAATACTACGATTATCGCTGATGGTAAACGGGCGGTGGGAACAAAAATGAGCGATGCTGTCAAAGCTATTGTGATCGATCAGAAAAAAAACTATCATGCTGAAGCCCTCATTCTTGGTAATCGCTATCTTGCATATTACCATCCTTTACTCGATTCGAAAGGAGAAGCATTTGCCACAGTGTTTTTAGGAATTCCGATGGAAGACATTATCCGCATCGTGAATAATTATGCTCTGATGAGTAGTATTTCTGGCGTTGGTGGAATTATTTTAGCAATTATCATTTTACTGTTTATTATTCGTTTTTCTATTACCCGTCCAGTTTCTCAATTAGTTGGTGTTGCAGAACAAGTTGCGGTTGGAAATTTTGATGTTAAAATATCCCTTACTTCTCAAGATGAAATAAGCATTTTATCTTTAGCTATTGAAAAGATGATGCGAAAAATAGAAGCGATGACCAATGACACGATTCAGGTATCACTTGCTGCCGTAGCTGGTAACCTTAATGCCAAAGCTGATGCTGAACAATATGAAGGTGAATACCGTAAACTGATTGAACATTTTAATAAAACCCTTGATGCTGTGGTTCAACCTCTTAACGAAGCCATGGGGGTAATGAAAAAAATCGCCGACCAAAAAGATTTAACAGCAAGGGTTGTGGGGAATTACCAAGGAGAATTTAAACAGTTTAAAGAAGATATAAATCATGTAGCATCTACTCTGGAAGACGCGATTAGTCAAATTGATAGTGTTGTGGATCAAGTTGCAGCAGCAACAGGTGAAATATCTTCTTCTTCCCAAACTTTAGCCGAACAAACCTCTAATCAAGCTTCCTCTCTAGAAGAAATAACGAGCTCTCTGGAAGAAATAAATTCATTAACTGGTAATAATGCCGATAATGCTAAATCAGGCTTAAAACTTGCTGATATTGCGGTTAAGTCTGTGGATACTGGTAATGTGGCTATGGAAAAAATGAACAAAGCAATGGAATCTATTCTACGCTCCGCCCAAGAAACCAGTAATATTATCAAAACAATTGATAATATTGCCTTCCAAACAAATCTGTTGGCTCTTAATGCTGCAGTAGAAGCAGCTCATGCTGGAGAAGCCGGCAAGGGATTTGCGGTTGTTGCCGAGGAAGTAAAAAATCTTGCCTTACGTAGTGCTGATGCCGCAAGGAACACGAATGAGCTGATAGAAGAATCACGAAAAAACTCAGAAATGGGTTCGAAAATTGTAACTGATGTTACGCAATCTTTTATTGAAATGAAAGATCAATTTAACAAGGTAAAGAGTATTGTAAATGAAATCTCGGCTTCTTCTGACGAACAAGCTCATGGAGTGAATCAAATCAGTACAAGTATTCAAGAAATGAATCAAGCTACTCAACAAAATGCAGCTAATTCGGAAGAATCAGCAGCAGCTGCTGAAGAACTAAGCGCACAAGCAGCAGAACTCAGAAATATGGTTAATTCATTCATTATTTCTAAAAAAACCACTCATCCGAATATAAAAAAAACAGGAGGAAGGCTTACTCTTCCCCCGAAAAATACAAAGCAATTAAAAATTACCAATCAACCAGAGAATTCATCAAATATATTACCATTTAATGAGTTAGATGATGTTGATGATTTTGACAATTTTTCTTAATAATTAAGATTTAGGAGTTTCAGGGGGCAGCTTAAAGGTGTCCCCTTGATGCTTGGCAATGGAAAAAAAAAGTATCCACTTTCTGAAAACCTTAATTTTAGTGAATATTATCCTTACCACAGCTATTTTTTGTAGCAAAAATCTATATTTATCGCTTGTTATATGGGGTATATGTTTTATTGTGGTTATACTTAGTTTTGGCTGGCAAAAAATGAAAGATGATCTTCTTTTTTTGCTAAAATTTAAGTATCTTTTTTTATCTCTTGTTGTTTTTCAAGTATTGTTGCGCCGAAAAGGAGACATTTTATATGAATTTTTGCTGGTTCGGATCACCACGGAAGGAATTTTTTATGCCCTCAACAGTTTGTTCAGATTTTTTGTGATCATTATCTGTTCAAGGATGTTTGCTGAAATTTCTACCTATACGATGATTAAAGCGCTGCGTTCTTGGAAAATACCAGAAATGTTCATCATTGTTATTTCTTTTACAATTCAATTTTTTCATCAATTAAACATTGATTTTAAAATATTAAAGAATAATATGTTAAGGAGAAAGATTCTTTTCCATAAAAGGAGTTTAAAACAAAAATTGGCATTAGGCTCTCAAATATTAGTTCCTCTTCTTATTCATTTATTTACCAATTTAAAATATAAGGTTATTGCTTTGGAACTAAATGGGTATAATGCAAAGAAAGAAGGAGAATAAGATTTACCCAAACACGGAACCTCTACCATTTTACGAACTGCGGCTAATATTACTTCGCACCGTAATTTCTCCTTTTCTATTGTCAATGAGGACCCTTTTTTCGAAGGTTATCCCCCCCTGTTAATGTAGTTTGGAGGTGTTCTTTTTGATATTTCATACTATTCCTCGTTGAAAATGTACCTCGTCTTTGCGAGCATAGCAAAGCAATCCAGAAAAAGTAACATTTCATTTTAAACGAGGAATAGTATGAGTACTCATCAAGAAGGCTGTTGCATAATGAAATTTATGGGTAGCAACGGCATCTTGTCGTTGATTTGATTTATTTTACAACGGCGAAGACGCCGTTGCTACATCACTAGGTGGCAGTCTCTATCTTGATAATCTATTTTCCCCATCTCTTCGTAGGTCGATAGTAAAACCTTGATTATTTTCTGATAATGAATTATAT